>Ga0224505_10000808_pt1 | contig 21014 bp, 19 predicted proteins | sample SF_Jan12_sed_USG_FD_169102 | JGI IMG/M metagenome (GOLD analysis project Ga0224505, IMG submission 169102) | Sediment microbial communities from San Francisco Bay, California, United States - SF_Jan12_sed_USGS_4_1 | ecosystem: Environmental > Aquatic > Marine > Sediment | place: USA: California... | reverse complement strand
CAAATTCGTACGGACATACCGGAAGACGGAGGACAAAGCGGTCAAGACCCTGCTGCGGGACTGGGAACGAATGGTGACTTTCTATGCGTTTCCGCAGGAGCATTGGCGTCATATCCGCACGACGAACGTGGTGGTATCGCCCTTCGACTCGGCGCAGCTCCGCACAACCGCCTCCCGGCACTATAAACGCATCGAGGGAGCCAAGGCGATCATGTGGAAAATGCTCCAGGTCGCTGAGAAGTCCTGGAAGAGACTGCATGCGCCGGAACTCTTAGCCATGGTGTCTTCCCACGTAACATTCAAAGATGGGGTGAGGACACAGTCGGAAGGTTTCACAAAATCCATGAATCGCCACCCGGAGAGGACTGCCGCCTAAGCCATCTTAACTTTTCTCAGGACGGCAACTCCTATCTCTCGCGCAACAGAACTTCAATAGACTTCACAAGCCGATGTGTCTGACCCTCACCGGTTCCGGTGAGGGTCACCGAGCCTGACTCTTCTCTTGTGCCGTTCATATGGGCTGAGGTAAGATGCCTCCGCGTCGGTGATTTCCCGCCCGATCAACGGTCTCCGCTGTGGATGCGGGGCGACCCTTTGACGCGACCCTGAGGAATAGTGACCTGGAGAGGTGGCCGAGTGGCCGAAGGCAGCGGTTTGCTAAACCGCCGTAGGGACAAAATCTCTACCGAGGGTTCAAATCCCTCCCTCTCCGCCATTCCTTCTACATTCTCTCTCTCCAGAAATGCGCACGGCGGCATCCCTTCTCCTGAGTGCCCTACGATTTCCGTTGTGAGCTAGGCAACCGGTCGAGCATTTTTCATTGGGCCTCTCGCCAAGGCTTCATACCGGAGGGGTTCGACTCAGTCAGAAGGCGAGAACCAACAACTAAAGAACCAAGACGGGCGGCGGAAGGTGCCGATTCATTCGTCTCTCCTCCAGCTTGGCTTTATCGACCATCTCCAGGCCTTGAGACAAGCCGGTAAGACCTGCCTTTTCCCCACCTCACGAAAGGAAAGGCTCCGTTTGGTGATGCAACCGGCAAATGGTAGCCCGGATTCTGAAGAGAGTCGGCCTCAAGAACAAGACACTAGTGCTGCAGGGGTTAAGACATACTGGGGTGACTTGGTTAGCGAATGTTGGTCTCAACAAAGCTAAAGAGTCTGGTGTGCCATGCTGGGCAAGATGTCCGTGATCGAATTTACAATCATGGGGTGCCGTTGCCGATGTTGAGGGATGGGTTGGAGAGACTCGAATATCCTGAGGTTCTTCAGGCTTTGAAGATCAAGGGGCAGAGGGATGAGGCGTCTTGAAGCGCCCTATATTATTACGGTTTGTTACCTACAAATATGGCTGGAGGTCCACCTCGCGACGGATACACCATCACCTCTACTCGTTCGCCTATGCGGTTCAATGCAGAAAGTAGAATCAATGTGCTGGGCATTTGTAGATCTTTCACGACGACGCGAATTCCTTCAGGTACGCCATCTGTAGGAATGAGAGGGCCTAGCCTCGTTACAGCCCAACCGCTTTCCTTTAGCCCTGATGCAATGTCTCTTGCAAAACGTTCTGATTCAGAATTTAGAGCAACGAAATCTACCTCAATCTGACCCTTCTCTCCTTTAGACAGTGCATCTAGAAAATCTTTCCGTTTGGATTCGATCAACCTTCTCCCTTTTGTGCGTTCCTGTAGAGCCTGGAGTTCCTGACTGGAGTTCGACATTTCTTCTCGGAGTTTGTCTACCTCTCTTTCAAGAACCTTCATCTGTTCCGCAGAACCCACAGGAAACGGATGGCGTTGTTGCCATTTCATGAATTCTTCTGGAGTAGGTTTCGTCGAGAGAAAGGCGGTTGTTTCTTGCTGGTAAATGACTTGTGCGGGTGTGAATCCATCCCGTTTAATCGAAAGGCACTGAAGGTAGTTATTGGTTCGTGCATCTCTGACAGCTTGGCTCGCCAAGGATACGACGGAAGGATAGGTCTTAAAATCAACGCTGCCAGTGATGGCCCTTACAAACGTGGTTTCGACGACACGAGCGTCAACACCTGCTGAAGTGAAAGTGTCCGGTGGTGGTTCTTTACATCCATAGTTGTCTTCGCCTACTGGCTGTACAACGCCCTTAGGTGAACATGCAACGGATACCATACAAGCAGCGAGGACTAGGTAGAAAAGACCTATGCGAGTCTTAATCATGGTGCTTCTCCACCACATACTGTCGTTGACTTCACCTGTCGGAAAAGCATTGTAGGAGACCACTTCTTCTTAAGCAAGACGCCTCCTGGTAGATATAGGATAGACCGGAGTTCTGTGCTTTATGCCAGATACTCACCGGTTTGGCATTGACAAATGTAATACCAGTATAATACCTCTCTACCTGGTTGGTTCAGATAGGTCTGCTCCCCCAGTAGACAAGGCAATAGCCAAAAGCATAGGCTGATCTCAGAATCTCAGACTTAACCCGAGGAGTGAGCCATGCCTGGAATGTTTGGCAAGAACCCTCCGCTCATGCTGATCGCTATTGCCCTGGCTATGATCGCTATTGTGGTGTTTGCCTTGATGACGGCAGGTAATTGAAATAGCCTGAGTAAGTATCTGCTAGCTTGGATGGTGCCCTCAATTCCGTCCGATTTCCGTCTCGCCGAATCGATCCCCCGGCATCCCCTCCACCCCATGCCGGATGACTGCTGTCGTGAGAAAGACATCCTGTCCAGCAGTTGTCGTGAGGCCTCTCGCCACGGCTTCCCACCGGATGGTTTCAACCCGGTCAATGGACTGGGAGGGATTCCGCAACCAGTTGAACGCTACTATTTCCTCGTTTCCCCATCTTGACCTTCCATCGCCCATAGTGTAACCATTGGTAACTTCCATGTTGCCCCGTCAAGATATCACCAAAGGTCTCTACCTTCGTCTGGCTGCCTCCCGTTTTGGCTATCCGGCCGGTCTGATCGGAACCGTTCACACGACCGGCACCGATTGGTCAGGAAACTGGTACTTCCAACTTCGCTGGCTGAACCGGCCAACAGGCACACGACAGAGACCTGTAGCAGAATGGAGCCTCAACCTCCGTGACAAAGACCTTGAAGATTTCGAACGGATTGAGTCGTGGGAACAGGTGCAGGAGCTCCTGAGGGAGTCGAGGCCTCAGCGCAAACCTAGGAGAAAGGCAAACAGGCGGCTCAGGTTTTCCAACCCTCTTGGGCGGGTTCTGAGAGGGAGAAAACACCCGAACCAGTTGAAGCTGTACGAATGGAGTTGACGCAAGACACGAAACAACGCCGTGGCCTATCGCGCCTGGGTGCGCCCGGCTATCGTACCAACATTGTCCGCTTAGCCTTTTGCGGCGGCGGCTTCCTGTTGCTGGTCGATTTTCTGCGACAGTTCATGAACCATGCGAGTGAGCTCAAGGACCGCTTTGTAAGGGATGTCCGGATTGGTACTTTCTAGCTGTCTCAGTCGTAGCTCAAAGTCCTCGAGTCGTCTTGACAGTTTGCTCACCATATCGAGCTCCCTTCGTTTAGGGAATGTCCCGCAGAGAATTTCGACTCCACATGGATTCATTGAACGACGCAGCAAGGGTATTGTCAAGCAGGGCTCACGCGTCTGTTCCCGTTTTGGGCATGGGAGGGAACCAGGGGATGCGGCTGGTATCGGGAAGGCCTTTGGCAAGATTCTTGTCGTCTCTCTTGGGACCGCCGAGGTTCCGAAGGCCCTTGCCCCTGCGCTTGACCACTCGACGCGGCTTGGAGGGTTTCTTGGTAGACATGTCTTGATTATACCAGGAAACCCGCAATACCAACGAACAAGAAATATCTATTGTACGCACTGTCGCAAGTGAATAGACGAAGTTGTGGTGTCCGCCTGATGTCGGCAGGCTCTTGAACTGGTCTGGAAGATTTCTATTGTGAGTTTGAAACGCGTATCGTATCCTTACAGGCTACATGAGCCCCCTCACAAGAAAGGACCAATCATCCATGTCATCCATGCGAATTCATATCCTCGGCCTAGCCACCGGGCTTTGTCTCCTGACGACTCCGGGGCTTGCTGCCTCGTCGGATCCATCCAACGATGATCAAAAGACCCTGTATGCGCTCGGATTGGCCATCAGCCAGTCGCTCGGAACCTTTTCCTTGAGCGAAGCCGAACTCGATATGGTCAAGAACGGCCTGACCGATGGTGTCCTCAAACGATCTCAAAAGGTCGATCTCCAAACATATGGACCAAAGATCCAATTGCTCCAACAGTCCCGCTTGGCCCTGGTCGCCGAGGGTGAGAAGAAGGCGGGTACCGCATTTCTCGCCAAAGCGGCTTCGGAAAAAGGTGCGACCAAGACCGAGTCCGGTATCGTCATCACCCCCATTAAGCCGGGTTCCGGGGCGACACCGAAGGCAACGGATACGGTCAAGGTGCATTATCATGGCACATTAACCGATGGCACAGTGTTCGATAGCTCCGTCAAGCGAGGAGAACCCGCAACCTTTCCGCTTGGCAAGGTCATCAAATGCTGGACGGAAGGAGTGCAACGCATCAAGGTTGGTGGAAAAAGCAAGCTGATCTGCCCATCAAACCTAGCCTATGGTGATAGTGGTTCACCTCCGACCATCAAGCCTGGTGCGACCTTAGTGTTTGAGGTGGAGTTACTCGACATCGTCAAAGAATAGAGCACAGTGGTGCCGTCTCCGCACAACTCACGAGGCGGCACCACGCGTATGTGTTCGAAGACCTCCCGCACCTAGGCCCTACACCTTCCAATGTTTCCGATGACTAACTCGTGAATGAGAGCGCCTCCACAAACCCTCCTGAATCTATGCCCCCCTCTCCCCTCCGTTGGTTGATTCTTGGGCTGCTCTTCGCCATCAGCGTCGTGACCTATATCGATCGGGTCAATATCTCCGTCACCGCACGCCAGATGATGCCGGCACTTGGGATCACCGAGCAGGAGATGGGATTGGTGTTCTCGGCCTTTGTCGTAGGCTATGCCCTCTTTCAGATTCCTGGTGGATGGCTCAGTGATCGCTGGGGTATTCGTCTCATCCTCATGATCGCCCTGATCTGGTGGTCCTGCTTTACGGCCTGGACGGCTGTCGCAGCGACGTCGTTCCTCGCCGTACCATTCGGTGTGGTGGGGGCACTGGCCTGTGTTCGATTTTTCCTGGGTGTCGGAGAGGCGGCAGCCCTGCCGACGTTTAACCGAGCGGTGACCGACTGGCTTCCAAGCCATGAACGGGGACTCGGCATCGGCATCGCTATCGGGGGAATCGGAATCGGCGCGGCAATCACACCGCCCATCACAGCATGGGTCATGGTCAATTATGGGTGGCAGACGGCGTTTTATCTTTCGAGTGGATTGGGGTTAGGCCTCGCGGCTATCTGGTGGTTCTTGGCCGCTGATCGTCCGGCAAGCCACCGATGGCACAAGCCGCACAGGACCGAGGCTCCGAGCCTCTCCGTTCCTACGAAGCAGCCATCGATTCCATGGTCGGTGTTTCGGCGCACGCCGAGCGTCTGGTGGCTCGTGGTGAGTTATGGGTGTCTGGGCTATGTGGCCTATGTGTATATGTCCTGGTTCTATCTCTATCTCGTCAACGTGCGAGGCTTTACCGTCCTCAGTGGCGGCCTGTTTGCCGCCGCACCGTTTCTGATGATCCTTCTATCCTGCCCGGCCGGTGGATGGGTCACTGACCGGCTGGCCATCCGCTATGGCATCACGAAAGGCCGCCAGATCGTCGGCATGATGGGAATGGGCCTCGCCGCAGGGTCGATCGCGCTCGGAGCAAGTGTGGAATCTCCGTATCTGGCGATCGCCAGCCTCTCGTTAGGCGCGGGGTGGCTCTACTTCACGATCGGCGCCTATTGGTCTTCGACGAGCGATCTTTCACCGACCCACGCCGGCAGCCTGTCAGGTCTCATGAATATGGGAGCCAATATCGGGGGAGCTCTTTCTCCGACCTTCACACCATGGATCGCTCAACAGTGGGGCTGGACCGCTTCCCTGAGCGTGGCAGCTGCCATGGCGCTGATCGGTGGGATCATGTGGCTCGGCATCCACCCTGGCGACGGCCTCACACCAGATACGACCGGGCTGTGACCGGTAGGCCTCGGCCTCGTCGCCGCTCCTTGTCATCGTGGAGACTGGCTTGATACAGTCGGGGCATGGCAATGCAGTTTCAAAAGAAAGATCCACGCATCACGATCACGACGAGATTCGGTGAGATCAAAGTTCGCCTCTATTCTGACGCGGCACCGCGTCATGTCGACAACCTCATCAACCTCGTGAAGATGGGGTTTTATAACGGCACGACCTTCCACCGTGTGGTCCCGGGGTTCATTATTCAGGGTGGGGATCCGCTGAGCAAACATCCTGATCGCCAACTCCATGGAACCGGAGGCCCTGGGTACTTTCTCCCGCCAGAACCGAACGACTATCCCCACAAGCGTGGTGCTTTGTCGATGGCCAAAATGCCGCGCGAGAGTAATAGCACGCGTGACTTCAACGACAACGGCTCCCAATTTTTTATTTGCGTGGATGACAATAGCGGTCTGGACCGTCGCTATACCGTGTTCGGAGAGGTCTTTCGGGGAATGGAGGTCGTCGACCACATTGTCGCTGTGCCGCGCGATGAACGCGATAATCCGTTAGAGCCCGTCAGAATTACCGTGACGGTCAAGGAGTAGGACCTGAGGGTTGGCATCACATACCTATGGGCGAAGAAAATTACCCACCCAAAGGCACGGTCCTCTCGGCAACCGACTCGGTGTCCATTCGGCTGGCAGGCAGCATCATCAGGACAGGCGGACTGGTGGCCTTTCCTACTGAAACGGTGTATGGACTCGGCTGTGATGCGATGAATCCCGTCGCTGCAGCGAAGGTCTTCGAGGCCAAACAACGGCCACAGTTCGATCCCCTCATCGTGCATATTGCCGATCGATCACAACTGGACGCAGTGGTCACCTCGCAGCCCCCACTCGCCCAGAAACTCATGGACGCATTTTGGCCTGGTCCCCTGACGATAATCCTGCCAAAGCAATCGGTCATTCCTGATCTCGTCACCGCAGGCTTACCTACGGTTGCCGTCAGGATGCCAAGCCATCCGGTCGCGCAAGCGCTCATTCGTGAGGCCGGCACCCCCATCGCTGCGCCCAGCGCCAATCCATTCGGCTACGTCAGCCCCACGACGGCACAACATGTCTCCGATGGTCTTGGGAGCAAGGTGGATCTGATTCTGGATGGAGGACCCTGTTCGGTCGGGGTCGAATCGACCGTCGTCTCGTTGATCGATACACAACCTGAACTCTTGCGCCCGGGCAACATCACACTGGAACAACTCACTGCTATCATTGGCCCAGTGCGTTGTGGGGCCTCAGACCATGACCAGCCAATTGCCCCAGGTCAGTTGACCCGCCATTATGCGACCCTCACTCCCCTCACTATGCTCACCTCTGCCGGAACTCAGGCAGTTCCAACGTCTGACGAGCGGGCAGGCCTGTTGCTCATCTCCCAATCGAATGTGAACGCAGACCGATTTACTGCCGTTGAAGTATTGTCCCCAAACGGAGACTTGCGAGAGGCGGCACGCAACCTCTTCGCCGCGCTTCGGCGTCTGGATGCGCTTCACCTTGATCGAATCTACGCCGAACCCTGCAAGGAAGTGGGGTTGGGAATGGCAATCATGGATCGCCTCCGCCGCTGCGCAACTAGCCTCCCCCCAGCACAACGTGGAACGTCAAATCCACATCGACTCGCCGCACCTTGATTGAAACCTCCTGACCTGGAGTGGTCCGCTCAATCAGGTAGTTCTTCAGGTGAGCGCCATCGAGAATCTCTGTCCCATCGATAGCCAGCAGAATATCGTGTTTCTGGACACCTGCCGCCTTAGCTGGTTCGGCAACATCTTTTACAGCTACGCGCAACTTGGTTCCATCCTTCACCGAGGTCAGATGGACGCCCAGTTTCGAGAACGCGAGCGGCTTGCCGGAGAGCGCCGCGTTGACGATGCGTTCTGCAAGATTCCCCGGAATGGCAAAAGCCATGCGGCTGCAGTAGGCCTGGTTTTCCTCCTTGTCGGTCTGAATCACGGCGTGCAGAATCCCCACAATTTCTCCTTGGGCATTGAACAATCCCCCTCCTGAGTTCCCGCTACATGCAGAGAGGTCAGCCTGAATGAGGCGGGTATCGACCGTTTGCAGGAATGTGTTGGTATTTCCAAGTCGCCCGAAGGCCATCGTCGGCCCCCAGCCGAGGGGATAGCCGACCGTGAACACCTCCATGCCCGGCACAGTTTCTCCTGTCGCAAATGACGTCTCCGTCGCAAGAACTCCACGATGAGGTTCGCTGACACGGTAGACCACGACATCCATAAAGGCACTGTCGCCGACGAGATCCGCAGAAAGCTCGTGGAGATCGTTTGTCAGCAGACGAATCTGCTTTTGAATAGTAGTTCCCATGGTAGGGTCATGCTTTTCCGCCGCATGCCTGGCGGTAATCACATAGCCGTCTCGCAGATGGAAACCGGTTCCTCGGATGGCGACCTTCCCATACTTCTCGGGCACTCGCTGATCTTGTGTATCAGCCAGAATTCCCACGGTCACCTGTCTTGCTTGAAGAAACACGTCCTGACCGAGTGGCGTGGTCTCCGCCTTGACGGAAAAGGCGAGGATCGTCGTGACAACCCCAACGCTCGCGGCACCTCGGTACAACCAGCGAGCCAGGACCCATTGAAGCTTGCTCATTCGTCGCTCCTTTCAACGACAGTTCGGACATGTCCACCACATACTATAATTCGGGTGTCGTTCGTTCTGAAAGGGTGTCAGAATGACCAGACACTCGTCGCGTACATCAACGGGAAGGGCGGCATCAAGTGATGCAAGAACTCTTGCAAGGTACAAACATGGGGCCTTATAGTCTCACGCGGCTCGGGTGCACCCTCAACGTTCTGAGCAAGGGCTGATGTCGAATCGTTTTGGCCGGTCTCTACACTCCATCGTTCTACTCTTCCTGATGACCGGCCCCGCTATGGCAGAATCCGGGTCAAAGCCCACTCCGGACCTGGCCAAACACTTGGTGAGGATCGCAGATCTGGCTCGCCCGTCACCGATGGTCACGATTCCTGCCGGCCAGTTCTTGCTCGGCAGCAAGCGAATCGATGGTGATCCCTACGGGAAATGGACACAGTTCGACGACACGGAACTCCCTCAACAACCAGTCTGGTTGGATGCCTACGAGATCGACCGAGATGAGGTCAGTCTCGGCGAATATCTGTCCTACCTCCAGCGGAAGAAACTCTATCCTTCCCCTGAGCTCCAGAAACTGATTTGGCACGTCATCACCGTTCATTTCGTGTCAGACCAGACGTTGGCCCGCTGGCCGGCACTCTATGTCACATGGTCCGAGGCACAGGGCTTCTGTGCGACCAAACGCGCAAGGTTGCCGACCGAAGCGGAATGGGAAAAGGCGGCACGCGGTCCAGAGGGCAACCTCTATCCGTGGGGCGACGCTGCCCCAAGTTCCACGCTGGCGATGTTTGGACAACATCATGTGCATGAAATCCCCATTTTGGCGGCCGTCGAGTCACATGATGAAGGGAGAAGCCCCTATGGCCTTCACCATATGGCAGGAAACGTCGCGGAATGGGTACAGGACTGGTTCGGTTTCGACTACTATGCCTATATGCCGGCCCGCAATCCGCAGGGTCCGACAACCGGACGCTATAAAGGCATTCGTGGAGGCTCCTGGAAAAGTAAACGAGTCATGCTCCGTACCGCGACGAGAGGTGGATCAGCCCCAGATCAACGTTCAGCGACGATCGGATTCCGGTGCGCACGTTCGTCTGTGTCCATGACCCCTTAACCACCAGAAATCGCCCGAACACGAAGAGGCCCGCAGTCGATGGGAACGTCCAGATCACCCAGAAGAAAATGTGCAAACGTCTATGGTAGGATTTTTAAGATGCGACAGATTGTCTTGGTCTTCAGCCTTACCTGTAGCCTGTTGCTTCTCGGTCCGAGAGGCTGGGCCTTGGAGTTTACCGCCGATCAGGTGACAAAAATCCAGGGCAAATTGCAGAAGGCGAACATTTATTACCGTGACACCATGTGGCGGATTGAGCACCACACCATGGGCCCTGTCAATGTGAGTATCGTACGCAAGGATAAGAAGCTCGTGTGGCTGCTGCTGTCAAGGATGAAGCATTTCAAGACTGTCCCCTATAGCCCCGATCAAGATCTGAGGGTGACTGAGCAGTTGGACGGCGAAATATCACGGCAAGAAATCGGAACAGAAATGCGAGACGGGCATCCGACCATCCTCTATGAGGTTACAACTAAACACGGTGAACACATTGAAGAGTACTACCAGTGGCTGGCCACGGATATTCGTTTTCCCATGAAACTGGCCAAAAAGGACGGGAGTTGGATTGTGGAGTATCACCATGTAAAAATGCGCCCGGTCTCGGACTACCTGTTCAATCTTCCGGTCAATTTTCAGCCCCTGGAAGGCTTCAACACCCTGCCACCCGAACAAACCGAACCAGACGTACACTAACCAAGGAGGATGGGCCGTGCGAGTTTCTGGAATCGTGGCGAGTACTGCGATCATAAGCATGATGGCTGTAACGGCAACGTATGCGTTGGACGTTGCGGATGTCGTCCGGCAATGGACTCCTGAAGGGAAACAACTGGCAGAGGAACGGGCCAAGCTGCCGGCTCACGACGAGATGATCTTGATTCCGGCCGGCGAATTCCTCATGGGAAGCGATAAGAAGGTGGATCGCAACGCCTATCAAGCGGAATTTCCGCAGCGAAAGGTGTATTTGAAGGCGTACGAAATCGACAAGTTTGAAGTCACGACCGTCCAATTTTTAAAGTATGTCCTCGCGCACGATCATCCACCATTGATCGACTGGCAGTATGACGGCGGCAACTTCCAAGACACGATGTCGAGCCACCCCGTCATGCACGTATCGTGGGATGAGGCCGATGCCTACTGTCGTTGGGCCGGCAAACGCTTGCCGACCGAAGCCGAATGGGAAAAGGCCGCACGTGGTGAGGACGGACGCATCTATCCCTGGGGCAATCAGATGGCTGGATTATCACGAGCGAACTACGGCCGCACCGGCTTGTCAGGCCCCGTGCGGGATCGCCCCGAACGACTGTTGCTCTACCCACCGATTATTTCTGTCGATAAATATGACAATGCCGTGAGTCCATACGGCGTGTTTCAGATGTCCGGAAATGTGGCTGAGTGGGTAGCCGATTGGTATGACCGCAAGTACTATGCGACCGCGCCCGATAAGGATCCCATGGGGCCCGAAAAGGGAACGCAGCGAGGGTTTCGTGGCGGCAGCTGGATCGACAGCACGCCCAGCGTAAGAGTCGCACAGCGCAACGGGACCGACCCGAGCACGAAGATGAATTGGTTGGGGTTCCGCTGCGCCCGAGACGTGACGTCCGCTCCAGAACTTCAGAACTAAGATTACGGCGTGACTGGGCTCTCCGATGACTGTGGCATCGGAGCGTCTGTCGCGCAGCGAAATCCTGTCGACTCATTCCGAATGGTCGGATCGCTCTCTACCCGGGTAAAGATGCGGACGCTGGGCGTCTCGTTTTGCCACCCAGCACCTCGAATGACTTTTTTCGTTCCGGACCCCGGTCCTTTCGGGTTCTTAGGCGGGCTCTTCTCATAGTATCGAGGATCATACCAGTCGTTCACCCATTCCCAGACATTGCCGGCCATGTCGTACGCGCCATAGGGACTCTTCCCTGCCTCATAACTCCCGACGGGCATGAGGGTCTTCTCACCGATCCACCGTTGGTTGTAATTGAGATGTTTCGCCGTCGGTTCCACATTCCCCCATGGGAATCGTTTGTCGGACGTCCCTTTGGCTGCCTTTTCCCACTCTGCTTCCGTCGGCAGCCGTTTCCCTGCCCACGTACAGTATGCGTCTGCATCAAACCAATCGACGTTGATCACCGGCCGATCGGCAAGCGACTCCGTGATGCTGTCTCCTTGCCACAGATTTCGCGTGGGATTCGTGGGATTCTGTGGCACGCGATGCCCGGTAGCCTTCACGAAGTCCAGATACCGGCCGTTCGTCACTTCAAATTTGTCGATTGCAAACGTATCGAGGAACACCTCGTGTCGTGGGTATTCATCCCGTCCCCCGTCTCGATCACCGGAGGGAACTCCCATTGGAAACGAGCCGGCCGGCACGACGATCATTGGTGCGCCGTCTTTACCGGCGAGTACTGCACCTGATCCCTCAACCCCACCTCCATCTGCGAACGACAACGATACCCCGAGCACGACATATGACACAATCAACGATCGCACCAACATCGCAGCATACTCCTTCCCCGAGATCGACCACGACTGCACCGTACCATAGTCTTGGAACGGAACGCTGGGTCTACTCGCTCTGGACACAACACAGAAGCCACACACACGTTTGCATCTAGTCATTCACGGCAAGCAGGCTGAGCAGTGCGCCACCCGCGGTCGCCCGAACCGCATCATCCTCATCGTGGAGACTCTGTTTGAGTATTGGAATCGCACGCGAGCCTTCGACCTTCGTCATCGACTTGACCGCTGCAATTCTCACGCGGGATACCGTGTCTTGAATCAGCAGCATCAACGCCGATCGTGCCGGTGCTCGATTGGCCCCTCCGGCATGGCCCAACGCCCTTGCCACCGCGGCACGAATCGCCGGTTCCTTCATATTGATCAGATCCAGAACAGAATCGGCTACCACCTCGTACCGTTCGCCCTGTTCTAACAAGGCTCCGATCACAAAGGCTCTGACAGCGTTGTCACGATCGCCGAGCGCCTGGGTCAAGGGAGGACTGGCATTCAAACCCTGCAATTGTCCTAAACTGACCGCAGCGGCAATTCGCACCGGGGGGAGAGGATCCCTCAGTAAACGGGTGAGCGTGGTCAGTGCCTCCTCCGAAGGGACACGTCCAAATCCTGTTGCGGCGGCGCCGCGCACCGATGGTTGTTTGTGCTCGCTTGCCTCCTTGAGAATCGGAACAACCTGCGTCGGCTGACGTTCCATCAACGCACGAATAGCCGAAGTTCGTTCATCGGGATTGGGCGCTCGGGCATAGCGCAAGAGCAGGTCACAACCGTTCGGACGTTTCAGATGGCAGAGGACCTCGGCGGCCGCCACCCGCACACGCACCTCAGGGTCCTTGAGCGCCGGTTCAACCAGTGACAATACCGAAGCATCGTTAGATTTTGTAAACCCCTTGAGCACCGCTTCCTTCACCAACACGGCCTGGTCCTCCAAGGCCTGCCTAAATTTTGGAGACCGTCGACCAGCATCGAGTTTGGCAAGTCCCTCGGCAGCCAAGGCCCGGACAAGACCGGATCCATCACTGAGTCCATCCTCGAAAAATGGAACCGCGTCGGCGCTCTGCCATTCTTTCAGGGCCGTAAAGGCTGCCCCTCGCATCTGCTCACGCATATCCTTGGTAAGGACGACGACGAATCCGAGTGCGACCTCCCGCAGCGTAGGAGTTTCATCCTGTTTCGACACCTGAACGAGCTGGTCATATTCACTTAACGCATCCTTGGGCTTACCAAGCCTCAGCAATGTCCGAACCTTCAGCCGACACATATCCGCTGTACTGGCTTCCTCACTGTTGAGCTTGTTCAGCTCTTCAAGTGCCTTTTGGAATTCCTTGTTGTCGTACAAAGTGTGGATCGACTGCAGATCGGCTTCAGTCCCGCTCCATGTCGGTTCGAGCATGGGGGAGACAAACCAGACCAGCCCACATACAACACCTGCAGCCCGTCGAAGAAATCGGTTCATCACTTCTCTACTCCTCACGCCCCTGGTTCATCCCACCAGGGCGCTTTCTATATCCCGGAGGCTTCTCAAAATATCGGGTGGATTGAGGTGACAGGCGAATTCGCTCATACTCGAATGACCAATTACGGTCCTGACTGACCAGCTTGAGGACCACCCCAATCTCTACGTCGACCCATTCATAAAATCGTTCATGAAGACCTTGCCGTTCCACCTGTACATCAAATAATAGCGCGGCCCGACCCGCCACGGCCGCATCACCGACGGCGGTTCTGCTTGTTTCTCCAGCGAGCTCCGCGCGCATCGACAGAGTGTCATCCGTGATCGGCAGAACCAGGAGCTGCTTCTGTTGGGGAAGGACGTACCACCGCTCACCTAAATCAGGCCTGATGATTTCGATCGCCGAGAACCCCAGCTCGGTTCGAATGGCGTACTTATACTCCAATCTCAGTCGATCACCCTTTGCGAAGACCTGCGCCTGATACTTCTTGCCGTCGACCCGCTTGACGAGCGTACCGGAAAATTCAGCCTCGGCAGGAACCGTATCGTTACCTTCGGCGAGGGGAAGGGTCGTACTCAGCGCGACGACCCCGACCAACGCAATCATACTCGACCTGTATGTCATCCTTGGAAGAGACGGATGCATCGGTCATCAACGCTGGTGTTCGAGCAATGGCTGGATATCGACCGAATACCCTAACGATTCGAGACCAAATCGTGGATTATCGAGGATTTTATACGCGGTTCGATTCCCTCTAGGAGCCGGCAATGTCAGTTGCTCGACAAGTGTTCCATCCGGCTGCACCACGACCGACTTCGTGGTCCCGGGTCCCGTCTGAGGATGCCAGACGACCAATTGATAGGTACCGGGAGGAATCTGGTCGATCTTGAATTTTCCTTCGGCATCAGTCAACGCATAGTACGGGTTGTTCACGGCCATGGCCCAACTTTCCATGTAGGCATGAAACCCACACTGCATGTAGAAGGTGCGTCGACCTTTATTGAGATAAATCGGCCCGACCAACGATTTTCCCGGGGCATGGTTGTGCAACGCATGGAGATCCCCACGCCGATGCTGATAGTTCATGACCAGCGGAGTATTGAACAGCACACGAGCTCCCGCTTCCAACGAGGTCTCATAGCCTTGAATGTCGTGCATGACCGGATCCATGTTGATCACTTCCACCGCATGCCCGTTCCGGACGACCGTCATAAATGGCTGAAACATACAGTCCCGAGCCTCGATCAACGGAACCGACACCTCAAACGGCTTTCCTGACTCAACCCCTTCCAAGAGGACAATGGCATCCTTCAACCCGCCTTGATGGCCGACGATAAAGTCATGCAGCAGACGCCACCCCCGTCCGTTCGATATACGCCCACAGTAGGCAGGATCGGGAAAGGTAATGAGATTGAACGCCTTCGGCTCCGGTACCGATCCATCGAGTGTAATTGTCCCTTCGATCGTTCCCCCATGGGTGATCTCCACAACATCGTACGAACGCGCAGGCACGGTCCCCAGCACCCACGCGAGGAGCCCACAAACGACGATAACCAACCTGCCCTTACCGCTCATGTCCCTCACCTCATACTCGCGAGTTGAATTGATTCTATTATACCGAGTTGAGCCCTCAATTGCAGGGACCATGCGACCACACGAAAAAGCAGAGGGGGGAACCATGCCTTTCTAGCACGGCTCCCCCCTCATTTTTGCGTTCCTCAGAATTCTCTGGCGATTACTTCATCGCCGTTGGAACTGCTTGAGGCTGATCATCCGCATCCGCATGTTTGGAGCCAACTCCACCAGCGGTCAACGGCTGTAGCCTCTTATCCCCAGCCGGCAACACCCTCATATATCCCCACTGCCCAGACTGAGAGTACGGCAACCGCTGGTTGCTATACACATAGTCCCCAGGCATCCGGTACGGGCCACCGGCTGATGGGATAAAGGCATCGAGCGTTTCAGAACCTGAGAATTCTACGACACTGATCTGATCAGCTCCACGCATGAACGGTTCGATCGGCCACTCATGTTTTTCGACGCTGAACATGCCGTTCTGTTCGTTATTGGCGCCGATGACATGGATGCGCACCGGATCACCGGCATGCGATTCAATGATCGGGGTCTCTGGATCTTCAGGCTTATCCGCCTTACAAGGCTGGAACATCTTACCCAGCGAACACCCCTGGTCTTCGCGGAACAGGTACGGCTCGGACCGGTAGTTGATTCCGGTCAAGCCCGCGACGTTCTGCACATACGGCATGAAGCTCGTGCCGATGATGTTATCCTCGTCCTGGAAGAACAAGGCCACATCGCGGTAGTTCGGACGCATCTCGTTTCCAGGTATGGACCTGTCCACGATCACGTCGGCCGCCCAGGCATTCTTGTTCGACAGATCGACGCCCGTTTTGGGATCGCGGTACTTTGACCCCTTCGGACCCACCACGATCGCGCCGAACAGGCCGTTCCTCGGATTCGTCATCACATTGCCCCAGTCCCAGACGAGTGAGGTCGTCTCACCGTTGAACGGATCGGCATAGTACGTGTAGACCCGTTCGCCGCCTGGAGCAATCGTCTGATCACCAGGATTCTTCCCGACATTGGCCCCCATGGAATCCTTCGGATCGAAGGCGAGCCCGATCGCGGAGAATGAGGCTTTACTGTCCTTCATCTTGTTCTTCAGATTCACCTTGACGCAGTCCCCAACGTTCACCCGAAGGGTCAACGGCATGGGTCTGGTATTCCCGGATACTTTCGCCACATCGTCTTCCAGCGCATAAATCTTTGCATCCGGATTGGCGAGCTGTATCTTTCGCTCAAAATCGACCTCGATGGCTTCCGGTGCCTTCGGATTGAAGGTCATCGACGGATAGTCCATCGCGACGACGTTGAAGCTCTTGACCGGAGCATCGGCAGGACACACCGGCAAGGCCTCCGGAATCTCACCTTTGTTCGAGAATCCAGCAGGCAGTTTCTTCAGATCCTTTTGCTCCTTATCATAGACCCGCACAATGCCCCATCCACCTTCGGACAGCTTCGACGACCTGCCATTGAAGTGGATATAGTCGCCGGGTTGATGCCGTGGGCCACCGGCCTCCGGTACAACCAAGTCATACCGTTCTGCAATGCCCACATGGATGGAGTTCTTGCGGTTCGCATCGGGTGCATACCGCTCTGTCCAGAACGAATGGCCGGACAAGGTCCAGGTCATCGTTTCGTTCATCAGCGTATGCAACAGTCTGAACACCATCGTGTCACCCGTATACGCCCTCAACAGCGGCGTATAGGGATCCCCGTGAATTTGACTGTTGAAAATCTGAGACACATCCGGATTTGTCGCCAACCGTTGTGCGATCGGTCCGGCACGGAAGTTCAGCCCGCTTCCTGTGGTATGTGTCCCACCGTTCAAGAACGGCATCGGAGTCATGTAAATCTTTTCAGGCATGACGAAAGAGACGGTCTTCCCTGCCTCTAGCGCCACTTCGATCGGTTGCCCCGGCGGATTCCCGGCCGTGACGATGTTGACCGTGTGTGGCACCGTATCATGCACTTGAACCATAAGCTCACGGAAGCTGTTGTTCACACCATGGCCCACCGGCTCGTTGGTATGAATATCCGCAATGGGACCGCTCCGGATCTGCTTCCCGGTCGTCGGATCATGATAGGTCGACCCCACCGGTTCAGCGATAAACGTCCCGAACCCACCATGTGGCCAAGTCGTCGCACCGAACGCGTGATCATGCCAAAACACCGTCCCCACGTCCGCATCCACCCAGAACCGTTGACGGACAAACTCAACCGTCACGATGTCCTTCGCCGGGTGATCGTGCTTCAACCCCTTTGATAGCGTGATTTGGTTGCCTTTGATCGCCTTAATACGTGAAATCTCGTTCCCTTTCACGTTATCGGCACCGACCATGATCAAGGTTCCCACGTGATACTGCTTGGCGTTCTTCACTGAAATGGTCTTGGACCCCTTCTTCACCGCAGAGGTCAAGACCGTGTTCATCGGGACGGGAAGTCCTTTTTGGTTCTTCTTCTCCAGCATGGTGAAGGGACGAACCGACTGTTCATAGGAGAACCCGGTGATCACCCCATCCGATGCTTGGTTATCGAACTGCAGGAAATGCCAGTGCGTGTTGATCTTCGACGCCTGGAAGTTCGTGTAGTCGTCGTCGTCCCACTCACTGGTTAAGGTCCAATCCACACAATCATAGATGTTGCCACGCACGACCAACGGATACTTGAGGTCATCGTTGGCGCGAATGGCCGCTTCCTCTTCGTGCAACACGTAAATCAACCCATTCGGATCGACCACCGCAGGCTCCTTCCCTTGAGCCTTGGCAATCTTAATCGGCACCCTGATGAAATGGACGTTGAAGTTCTTCCGGCCTGCATTCTCCGGACAGAGGCTCCAATTCCCCTGCTCTCCGGGCTTGGCTTGGTCGAGGCTCTCCTCACCATTGTCGTCGCGGCGGATCATCTCCAACCATGGCGCTCCGACGTGATTCGGGGAGAACATGACACGCTTCCCAAAGTGCGGGGTGAGATGCGGCCAGGCTACCTTGCCTGTCAGCGGCTCGAACATGATCGGATGCCGCTTTCCAGGATGGGTCGACGTATATTTAGGATTCTTGACATCACTTTCCTTCTCACTCATGGCGCGATTACCGTCCCACACCCAATCCAACACGGTCGCGTCATAAGAAAGAATCTGGCCCTTCTCGTCATCCTTATGGCCAGGCTTACCGGGCGGTGGCAACTGCATCGCAACCCAGTCCTTGATCGTAATCGTGGCCGGGTTCCCCTTCCAATTGCTCTTGCCCTTCTCAATGATCTTGAACTGCGTCCCGAACCAATCCACTGTTTGGCCGATCAGCTTGTCTGATGAGATCGGCGCCTTGATGCGACCTTTCCGATCCGGAAGCTCTCGCAGATCCGGCATCACGTCATTTCGCATCTCACCCTGCTGGATCGTGTTGTACACGCGCCAATAGCCCCACATACCGGACACATAGTGATGCGCCACATGGCAGTGGAAGAGGAAATCGCCAGCCAGCTGTTGGCAGAGACCGGACCCGCACTCGGTTTCCAGGTCCAAGGCCTCCGATGGGCCGATGACCTCGACGTCGACACGATCTGTCTTGTGACGGATCACCGGGTACTTCACCGGGCCGTTGACTGCCGTAGCCCAGAGGTTCATGTCATCGATGGCCCGAGGACTCCTCGGCCAGCGAATCGACCCTCCATGCGGGTGATGGCTATGAAACACTTCCGACCCGCCATGGACAAGACGGAATTTTGCCGGGTCTCCGATATAGGAACGAGGGATGGTCGGAGCAGCGTCGCCGAAGGTATAGGAACTATAGCCCATCGACTCGTCCTCGAACCCAAAGTATTCGTGCTGCAGGTGCATGTTGTTGATGCCGAACGGCTCACTTCGGTAATTGATCGCGCGGCCGCCTGGACGATAGGTATCCGTCAACGGATCACGTTGAGGCAGGAAATCGCCCTTCTTATTGAGAGGGCGGAAGGCTTCGTCCCCGACCTCATGGTAATACAAGACGAATTCACGAAAGTCAGGGCCGGTACCATTCTTGATCATAACCTGCCAGCCGCTGGTCGCCGGAGTCGGATCACCACTTCCCAGCGCTTCCCAGTACGTGGACCCACGAGGCTCCACGACGAAGGACCCGAACATGCCCATCACGGTGAGCTCACGATCGTTGCTGTAGGTATGGAACTGGCGCACCCCTTCTTGGGTGTTGGGATGGATATACCATTCCATTTCCACGGACTTGTCTTTGGTCGCCACGGCATCAGAATTGGTCGTGGTGGCCGCAGCACCGGTCTTGCTGATCACCATCGCCGAGCCATGAATGTGGAGGCTGACATCCTCGTCACCCTCCATCTTGTTGCTCAGCTTGATCTTGAGACAATCTCCCTGATTGGCACGGATCGTGAGCGGCTGAATCCACTGCGCTTGCACGCCAGGTAGGACGGCTCCTGGATCAAAGCCCTCCTTGTCCCGCGCTTCACGGTTTGCGGTTTCTTCGGCTCGAACCTTGTCGATATCTTCATCCAGCACATACATGTAGCCAGGATAAAAATCGAGCCACTGGTTGAGCGTGATCTCAACGTTGATCGCGGAGACATTGTACTGCTTCACGGGCGCAGTCGCTGGACACCGGCCTCCCCCGGTCGCGGCCACTGGTTCCACCCGAGGGTCGGACATGAGCAACATATCCTGGCCGCCGGCTCCATACTGGTGCATCATGGCCGAGGTGTTGTACATGCCGGTATTCACCGCCTGTACCTGCGGATCCTTGGACATCTGGTCCATGATGCGCTGGTGTTGCTGCTCGACCATCGCAGCGCGATCGGCCTTTCCCGACATCGCGTCCTCGACGATCGTCTGTCCCTTGAGCTGCTCCGCCCAACCCGGCAACTGGTGGTTCATTGCCACGGACGTTGATGGGGTTTCTGCAAATACGAGTGAACTCCCAAAGAGAGTCACACAGGCGGTGAGCCCAAGCATACGGGCACACACGGAGCGGGAATGTGAAAACATGGACCGGCCTCCTTGTCTTGTATTGAAAACCGACAATTAAAATGTGCTGCCGATGGTCATCCTCACAGACTATCTGATCTCAGAGGCTTTCAAAAATCGATTACACTTGAAATCAATTCATTGAAGCGCTGCAACCGTACTGCACTCAACCTGCGTTGTCAATATCGGCCCAGACATTTTCCTGCATCATGATCACGTCAGCCAGTGCCTGTTCCGACACAGCCCTTGCGGCTGTTTGACCCCTTTTGTATTGATGGCATGAGCCCTCGTCTTCCTATCGAGATCATTGGCTGATTGGACCCTTGCGGGTCATGGTGCTCTGGAGATCCATTTCGAGCACGACCGGACCATCACGTTTGCCGGAATCACGCTGCCGCGGCATCTGATCCGCCATGAGCTTCTCCAAAGGAACCGCTACAATGAGTGGCGCCTCGTCCGAAGAACTGGAATGGAGGAAAAGACGGAGCGTCTTGGGCCGTTCTTTGGGAGCGATCTGCGAAGCCATATTCTTTTCAATAAACCCTACCAACAATCCACTCCCATCGGCAAGTTTATGGATCTCATAGGCATTCGGTACGCTCGCAACCCGTTCCAACGCCAGATCAGGACTCTGGGTCACCAACACCAACCCAAGGGCGGGCG
>Ga0224505_10000806_pt1 | contig 21045 bp, 16 predicted proteins | sample SF_Jan12_sed_USG_FD_169102 | JGI IMG/M metagenome (GOLD analysis project Ga0224505, IMG submission 169102) | Sediment microbial communities from San Francisco Bay, California, United States - SF_Jan12_sed_USGS_4_1 | ecosystem: Environmental > Aquatic > Marine > Sediment | place: USA: California... | reverse complement strand
GCAACCGCACCGAATTCTACGTGGATGCCGGCACGGAGGGCCTGGACGCGCTGGCTAAGTGGCTGAAAACCGAGCAAAAGCTCGACGAAAATGCGCAGGCCGCGTTGTTCCGGCTCGAAAACGACGAGGCGATCCGCCACTTGTTCCGCGTCGCCTGCGGCCTCGACTCGATGGTGCTCGGCGAGCCGCAGGTGCTCGGCCAGCTGAAGGATGCCTACCGCGCGGCCGAGGAACAAGGCACGGTCGGCCGGGCGCTGACGCGGCTCTTTCACCACACGTTCTCTGTCGCCAAGAAGGTCCGCACCGACACGGAGATCGGGGCGAGCCCGGTTTCCGTCGCCTACGCAGCCGTCAGCCTGGCTACGCAGTTTTTCGCCGGGTTCGAAAAACATACGGCGCTCCTGGTCGGCGCCGGCGCCACGATCGAGCTGGTGGCCCAGCACCTCAAGGGCAAGGGCATCGGGCGGCTGTTCATCGCGAACCGCGATATTACGCGGGCGCAGAAGCTCGCCGCCCGTTACGGCGGCTACGCGATCTCGCTGTCGGAAATTGGCGGCATGCTCGAAGAGGCCGACATTCTTATCAGCTCGACCGCCAGCCCGACCGTCATCGTCACCCGCGAGCAGATGGAAAAGGCGGTCAAGGCACGCAGGCACAAGCCGATCTTCGCCGTCGACATCGCCGTGCCGCGCGACCTCGATCCCGAGATCGCAAAGCTCGGCGACGTATACCTTTATACCGTCGACGATCTCGACCGGGTCATCGTCGAGGGACAGGCCAACCGCGAGGCGGCCGCCGTCGATGCCGTGCGCATTCTCGAGGAAGAAACCCGCCGGTACCTCGACATGGAACGCAGCCGCGAGGTCGCGCCGCTGATTGCCGCACTGCGGGACAACGCCGACGGTATACGCAAGGACATACTCGCGCAGGGCCTGAAGCGGCTGAAGAATGGGGCGGACCAGGAGGAGGTCCTGGAATACGTCACTGCCTCACTGATGAAAAAGATGCTGCACCATCCGACCGTGCGCCTGCGCCAGGCGGGCGAAGCCGCGGACCAGGATTTTATCAGCGCGGCACGCGATCTTTTCGGCATCGGCGAGTCCAAGAAATAACGCCGTGAAAGAATCTATTCGCCACAAGCTGGAACACACGCGCGACCGCTTCGAGGAGGTCTCGGCCCTGCTCGCCGAGCCCGAGGTGATCTCGAACCAGAACCGGTTCCGCGACCTGTCGCGTGAGTATGCGCGGCTCGAGCCCGTCATCTCGCTGTTCAAGCGCTACGAGAAGCTGGGCAGGGAGGCCGCCGCGGCCGAAGAAATGGCGCGCGACGCGGACCCCGAGCTGCGCCAGATGGGGGAGGAGGAACTCGAGACGCTGGCAGAGAAGCGCGAAGGCCTGCTCGTCGAGCTGCAGAAATCGCTGATACCGCCGGACCCTCACGACGACAGCAACATCTTTCTCGAAATCCGCGCCGGCACCGGCGGCGACGAAGCCGCGATATTCGCCGGCGACCTGTTCCGGATGTACTCGCGCTACGCCGAGCAGCAGGGCTGGTCGATCGAAGTCGTCAGCGCCCGCGAGGGCGAACACGGCGGCTACAAGGAAATCGTCTGCCGCATCAGCGGCAGCGGCATCTATGCGCAACTCAAGTTCGAGTCCGGCGCGCATCGAGTGCAGCGTGTGCCGGAGACCGAGTCACAGGGCCGGATCCATACCTCGGCCTGCACGGTCGCGGTCCTGCCCGAGCCGGACGAGATCGAGGAGATCGACATCAACCCGTCGGACCTGCGCATCGATACCTATCGTGCCTCGGGTGCCGGAGGCCAGCACGTCAACAAGACGGACTCGGCGGTGCGCATCACGCATTTGCCGAGCGGCATCGTGGTGGAATGCCAGGACGAACGCTCGCAGCACAAGAACCGTGCCCGTGCGATGTCACTGCTGCAGGCCAAGCTGCTCGACGCAGAGATCTCGGCGCGCGACACGGCGCAGGCCGAAAAGCGGCGGCTGCAGGTCGGCAGCGGCGACCGCTCCGAGCGCATCCGCACCTACAACTTCCCGCAGGGGCGGCTGACCGACCACCGCATCAACCTGACGCTCTACAAGCTGGACGACATCATGGAAGGCAAGCTCGACGACGTCATCGAGCCGCTGATCAGCGAGTACCAGGCGGACCAGCTCGCCGCGCTCGGCGCCTGATTCATCGCTTACTTACCCTTGCCCCGCATCGGCCAGCCGGATGCGAACAGCCGCCGGCCCCGCGACGCGGCCCCGTCGTGCACGCGCCTCAAGTCGGAAGTCGTGTAGACCGCCCTGGGGTCGATCTCGTGGATCGCGGCCAGCAGGTCGCGCATGCGCCGGCGCGACTGCACGGCCAGGACGATGTCGACCGGCTCCCCTTGCGGCCCCGTCCCCGGCACGGCGACGGTATCCCAGCCGGCTTCGCGGAGCCCGCTCGCGAGCTGGCCCTCCGAGCGCACCGAGATCGCCCGCACGAGTTCGCTGCCGATGGCTATGCGGGCCTCGAGCCTGATGCCGACGTAGTTGCCGCAGGCAAAGCCGGCGGCGTAAGCGATGGTCAGGTACCAGGCATCGAGGTGCGTCATAACGCTGCCGATCGCCATGATCCAGAGCAGGCTTTCGACGAAGCCGACACCGGTCGCGACGATGCGGTGGCCTCGTATGACCATGATCGCGCGGAACGTCCCGAGCGACACGTCGACGATGCGGGCAAAGAAAATGGCGGGTGCGAGCCAGATGGGATCGAGTTGAGTCAGGTCGATCACGTTGTATTACCTCTGCGGGACTGTCCGTCGCAGCCGACGGGTGGCTGCGATTCCGGGTATATTCTGAGCCCCTCCCAGCGCCGACACAAAGGAGCCGTGATGCAGACCAGGGACACGGGTGACCTCGTTTTTTTCGCCGGGCACGCGCCGGAGTTTTCGGAAGAGCCCACGGCGGCGGAGCGCTGCGTTCGCGGGCAGCCCCTGCAGCGGACCTGGCACCACTACACGAGCGACGACCAGAAATTCTTTTCCGGCGTCTGGGAGGCAGAGCCGGGCTGCTGGAAGATCCGGTACACGGAGCACGAGTTCTGCCGGATCCTGGCCGGCCGCTCGATCCTGCGCGACGAGGCGGGCAATGAACGCGAGCTGCGGGCCGGTGACGATTTCGTCATCCCGGCCGGCTTCGCAGGCGAATGGGAGGTCGTCGAGACGACCCGGAAGATCTACGTGATTTACCAGCCCTGAACGCGGGTCCCGCTACTGCATCTTCTTGCGCAGGTGGTTCAGCACGTCGGCCCGGGTTATCAGCCCCAGGAACTGCTTGCCATCCATGACCGCCGCGTATGGCTGTACGTGCAGCATCGCGACCAGGTTATTGATGCTGGTCTCCTTGTCCACCTGGATGAAGGCGCTCCGCATCGCGTCCCGGACCCGCGCGTTCATCAGGTCGGGATCGAGGAACACGTACTGGATGATCGCGTCTTCGTCGACGATGCCGACCAGTTCGGCATCCTGCATCACGGGCAGCTGCGAGATACCCGCATTGCGCAGCCGGTTGTGGGCGGTCGTCAGCACGTCGTCGGGACCTACCGTGATCGTCGCCTTCTCGCCGTGCAGCCGCCCGATCAGGTCGCGCAGGTCGCCATGCTGCTCGCGCTTGATAAAGCCCTGGTCCTCGAGCCAGAAGTCGTTGTAGAGCTTGGACAGGTACTTGTTGCCGGTATCGCAGGCGAATGTGACGACGCGCTTCGCTTCGGTCTGCTCCCGGCAGTACTTCAGGGCGGCGCAGATCAGCGTGCCGCTGGACGAGCCCGCGAGCAGACCCTCTTTGCGCAGCAGGTCGCGGGCCGTGCTGAACGACTCGGCGTCCGAAATCGAGTAGCCCCTGGTCACCCGGCTCAGGTCGGCGATCGGCGGGATGAAGTCCTCGCCGATCCCCTCGACGAGCCAGCCCGAGCTCTTCGCGTGCAGCTCACCGGTGTTCACGTAATCGGCAAGGATCGAGCCGACCGGGTCGGCAAGAATGATCTCCGTATCGGGCGAATGCTCGGCCAGGTAACGGCTGATGCCGGCCAGCGTGCCACTCGAGCCGACGCCCATGACGATCGCGTCCATCTTGCCGCCCATCTGCTCGAGTATTTCGGGCGCCGTCGTCCGTTCGTGTGCCAGGGGGTTGTCCGGATTCCCGAACTGGTTGATGAAGTAGGCGCCCTGCTCTTCGGCGATGCGCTTCCCCAGGTCCTGGTAGTACTCCGGGTGACCCTTGTCGACGTCGGAGCGCGTCAGTACGACTTCGGCGCCCATGGCCCGGAGGTTGAAGATCTTTTCCTGGCTCATCTTGTCGGGCAGCACGAGGATGAGCCGGTAGCCCTTCTGCGCCGCGACCAGCGCGAGGCCGAGGCCGGTGTTCCCGGCCGTCGCCTCGACGATCAGGTCGCCCGGTTTCAGCTCGCCGCGCTTTTCGGCCTCCTCGATCATCGTCATGCCGATGCGATCCTTGATCGAACCGGCCGGGTTCATCATCTCGAGCTTCAGGAACAGGCGGCAGGGACCGGTGTCGAGCCGGCTGACTTCCAGCATCGGCGTCCGGCCGACCATGTCCAGGGTGTTGGAGTAGACTTTCATGATGTTCAGAACCTGCCTCAGTATCAAAAGTCGCCGCGCGGCGATGCTGGTTACAGAAGAAACCGCCGGCCATGGTACGCGAAGGTGACCTCACATTGAATGAGTACGAACCGATACGGGACGCTCTCGCCCGGGCGACGGATCGGCTGAGCCGGAGCAGCGACAGCCCGAGGCTGGACGCCGAGCTGTTGCTGGCCCGCGCGATCGACGTGCCGCGCGCCTACCTGATGGCGCACCCGGAGGATACGCTCGACCCGGACGCACGGAGCCGCTTCGAGGACGCGGTGGAGCGGCGCGCTGCCGGGATGCCGCTCGCCTACATCACCGGGGTGCGGGAGTTCTGGTCGCTGTCCCTGATGGTCACGCCGGACACGCTCGTGCCCCGCCCGGAGACCGAACTCCTCGTCGAGCAGGCGCTCGCGCGCATAGGGCGCCGCGCCGACCTGCGAATACTCGACCTCGGCACCGGCAGCGGCGCAATTGCGCTCGCGCTGGCGCGCGAACGACCGCTCTGTCACGTCGTCGCGACGGACCGGAGCGAGGCGGCGCTGGCCGTCGCCCGCCAGAATGCGCGCCAGCTCGACGTCGACAACGTGGAATTCCTGGCCGGCGACTGGATCGAACCGGTGCACGGGCGAAGCTTCGACCTCATCGTGGCGAACCCGCCTTACGTCGCCGAAGGCGATCCGGCACTCGACGCGCTGCGGCGCGAGCCGCGCGCGGCGCTCGCGGCCGGCCCCGACGGGCTCGACGCGATCCGCCGCATCGCGGCCGAAGCCGCCGCAGTGCTCGCGGGCGACGGCTGCCTGCTGCTCGAACACGGCGCGGACCAGGAACGCGCGGTGGCGGAAATCCTTGCCGCCGCCGGCTGGACCGACATTCACTGTTACCGGGATCTTGCCGGGCTGCCTCGCGTCACGGGCGCCCGGCACGGCCCGGCGCTCAGCTGAGCCACTCGACGATGCTGACGCCAACGAAGCTGCCGATGGCGTAGCCGAAGGAGCCCGCCAGCACCCCGGGAATCACCAGGTCGTGCCAGCCCTTCGCCGATGCGACGGCAGGCGCCGACGCCGGACCGCCGATGGCCACCGCGGACGCGATCAGCATCTCCGGCAGGCCGAGCCGGAAGACGCGGCCGATCCCGAGCAGGAGTACGAGGTGCGTCGTGACGACGAGCAACGCGAAGACGAACAGGATCGGCGCGTTCTCGATCAGTCGCCACACGTCGGCGCTGGCGCCAATGGTAGCCAGGAAGACGAACATCAGTGCGTTGCCCGCCTCGGTGTAACCGGACAGGGAGCGCACGATGCGCTGGCCGAAAGTCGCCACGACCAGGGCGAGCGCCGTCGTCAGCAGGATCGCGTACTGCGGCCTTGCCAGGAAGGCGGCGAATGCGATGCCGAGGGCGGCGAGCGCGAACGCCAGGGCCAGCGCCGCGAGCAGGCCGGCCACGTCCAGGTCGGCGATCCGGTGTACCGGGCCATCGGCTGCTGTCACAGGCACAGCGCCCCGCTGCCCGGCAGGGAAGCGTTGCGCGACCCAGCCGATGCCCGGCAGCAGCACGATCAGGATCAGGTGCAGGTTCGTGATCACGTTGTCCGCCGCGACGGTTGCCGCGAGCAGGCTCTCGTTGCGGAACCCGGTTACCTCTACGACCGCGGCAAAATTGAGCGAGCCGCCGATATAGGTACCCGTGAAAATGCCCGACAGGACCGCCTCGTTTTCGCCGAGGTCGATCAGGGATCCGGCGACGAAGACGCCTGCGACGACCGATGCGCTGCCTATGGCGAAGGCCACGAGCGTTGCGCCGGCCTCCCGGAAGATGCGGGTCAGGTCGGCCTGGAACAGCAGGAGCGGGATGGCCACCGGCACCAGGTACTGCCAGACGGCGTCGTAGGGTGGCGCGGACGACGGGATGATCCGCAGGTTGGAGAGCAGCATCGCGAGCGTGATCAGCAGCATCACGCCCGAGTATCTGCGGCCGATCGGCAGGCGCTCGATCCAGAACCCGAACGCGGCTATCCCGAACAGCGCGGCCCAGATGGCGAAGTGCTGGTCGGGCCCGATCAGCGAAAACTGCATTCGTCCTGCCCCCTGCCCATGTAGTTTTTCGGCACAGTATGCGTTCGATCCCGCCCCGATGCGACTCCGCCTGCCAGGCCGCGGCTGTCGTTTCCCGTGCCGGCCGGCGCCAAATCCGCTACTCTCGCGGCACGACGCCGACCGACCGGGCCGGCGCGGGTTTCCCGGAGCCCCAGGCCAGCCGCATGACACTGCAACCGTCCGCTTACACGCTCCGCGAGGAGATCATCCACGCTGTCAGCCACGGGGCGGGCGCAGTCCTCAGCATCGGCGGGCTGTCGTGGATGCTCTTCCTGTCGATCGAGGCCGCGGATCCCTGGCGGATCGCCGCGAGCATCGTTTACGGGCTCTGCCTGATCGCGCTGTTCCTGGCATCGACGCTTTATCACGGCCTGCATGCCTCGCGGCACCGCCAGCTATTCAAATTGCTCGACCATTGCGCGATCTACCTGCTGATCGCCGGAACCTACACGCCGTTCATGCTGGTGGCGATGCGCAACAGCACCGGCTGGTGGCTGTTCGGCACGATATGGGTGCTGGCCAGCGCCGGCATCCTGACCAAGCTGTGGTTGGGCCACCGCTATCCCCGGCTCGCCATGGCCAGTTTCCTGGTCATGGGCTGGCTGGTCGTCCTGGCCGCCCCGCAGGTCGCAGCCGCGGTCGGCAGGGGCGGCATGGCGTGGCTGGTCGCCGGCGGCTTGAGCTACACGGTCGGCGCGCTGTTCTACTCTGCTCGCCGCCTGCCTTTCAATCACGCGATCTGGCACCTGTTCGTGCTGGCGGGCGGCATCTGCCACTTCCTGGCCGTCGTCTGGTACGTGCTGCCCGTGCCTGTCGCGGAAGCGGGCTAGCGGCGCCCGGCAGAAATCGTCGGCCAGCGCGGCCGCCGCTGTGAACAGCCGCCCGGTCGCCGGCGACGAAGCAGGCAACCGGGTGGCCTGCCGCAGAGACGCAATACAATATGGCGGGCACAAAAAAAACCCGGCGCAAGGCCGGGTTTCTCATGCATGACGCAAAGCTGTTACCAGCCGCGCGCCCTGGCGAAACCGCCACCGCTACGGCCGTTGTTGCCGCGCGGCTCTTTCGGACGCGCTTCGTTGACGGTCAGCTTTCGGCCGTCCATGTCGTGACCGTTCAGGCTCTCGATCGCGCGCTGTGCGTCGCTATCGCTGCCCATCTCGACGAAGCCGAAGCCCTTGCTGCGGCCGGTGTCGCGGTCCGTGATCAGGTTGACGGACTGGACCGAGCCGTACTGGCTGAAAAGCGCCTGCAGCGACTGGTCGTCCGCGGAATACGGCAGATTGCCGACGTATAGTTTCTTGCCCATGTGACCTCCTAAGGATGCTAAGCGCTCAAGAGGATGAAGGCACCATACCTGCAGACTCGGAAGAAGCGTTAGTTAAAGGCGCGGCGAGTATACAGCGTTTTTAGTCTTTTTAAAGGGGGGGAATCGGCATTACGGCCTTGCGCCGCGGGCGCCGCACTACCCGTGGCATAATCCGGTCGAGCAGAGGATAGGAGACCCCCATGGCCCGGAAACTGGGCGAATTCAAGGTGCTCAGCTTCGATTGCTACGGCACCCTGATCGACTGGGAGGCCGGCATATGGGACGCACTGCAGCCGCTATTGGTGCGTAACGGCAGCGCCGACCTGCACCGGTCCAGGGCCCTCCAGGCCTTCGGCCGGATCGAGAACCGGCTGCAGCTCGAGCAGCCGGGACTGCTTTACACCACGCTGCTCGAACGGGCGCACCATGCGCTGGCGGAGCAGCTGGGGCTGGCAACGACAGCCGGGCTCGACCGCGATTTCGGCGCCTCCCTGCCCCACTGGCCCGCATTCCGGGACAGTGCCGACGCGCTGCGTTACCTCAAGACCCGCTACCGGCTCGTCGTGCTGTCGAACGTGAGCCGGGCCGGCTTCGCAGCCTCGAACAGGAAGCTCGGCGTCGAGTTCGATGCCGTCTACACGGCCGAGGATATCGGCTCCTACAAGCCGGCCGACGCGAACTTCGAATACCTGCTGCGGCACCTGCGGGATGACTTCGGGTTCGAGAAGCGCGACGTCCTGCACACCGCGCAGAGCCTGCGCCATGACCACGTCCCCGCCCGCAAATTCGGGCTGGCGAATGCCTGGATCGATCGCCAGCGACTGTCCGAGTCCGGCGACTGGGGCGCAATCCCGGAACTCGACCGGATGCCGGCGATCGACTACCGGTACTTTTCCATGGCCGACATGGCAGACGCCGTGCGGGCCGAGGGCGGCTGAGACCGCCGCTACCAGGCAAACACGTACGACAGGGCCAGCATCTCGAAGTCGCCGCCGATCTCGGTATTCAGGCCGGTGCTCAGGTTCGCCTTGAGCGCGTGGCCGCCCCGGAAGCCCCTGTAGACGGTCAGGCCGAAACGGGAGTTCCTCTGCAGGTCCTGGTTGACTTCCCCGTTCACGGTCGTTCGGCCACCCGTGTAGAAGTTGGCATCGACGGAAAACCACAGGTCCGGGCGCGCGACCTTGACGGCGTGTATCTCGGTCGACAGGAGCGGGTTCTGCTCCCGCGTTCCGCCGAAAAAGAAGTCGTCGTTGTCGCCGAAGATCCAGACGCCGACCTCGGCTTCGAGAAACCAGCCCTGCCCGGTCGGCAGGATCATGCCGAAGGCCGGTTTTGCCGCCCAGCGGTTGGTGCCGAGGTTCAGCAGGCGGGCATTGTTGTACTCACCGGTCGGCATCGAAACTACCAGACTCGCGCCGACGATCGGTGTCGGGTTCCGCAGGAGTTCGCGGAACGCGGCCACGTCGAGCGTCGGCGCACCGGCCAGGTTGATCGCCAGGCGCAGCTTGGCGTCGCCGAAACCAGCAAGGTCGCGGCGCGCGTATGCGCCGGCCAGGAAACCCTCGGTGACGCTGTTTGAATACGGCACGCTCAACTGCAGGCTGGACGTGCGGCCCGCCAGGCCGAAGAACCTCTGGTAGGCCAGCAGGCCGAAATGCGAATCCGATGTGACGCCGGTGACCGGCAGCGACGGCTCGAAGGCGAGGTCGCCGGTCGAGTACTGGTAACCGACCAAAAGCACGTCCGTGCCGGCCGGGGCCGGGAAATAGGCGCGCGGCGACAGATCCTGGGCGCTCGCAGGGCGAATGAACGCAAGTAGCAGGACGCCGGCGGCGGCCAGCTGCCGCAAGGCAAAGGAGCGCGTGAACATGGTCGGGCACCGGCAGGCGGGGAGCATAGACGGCGCGGATTATACTCCCTTGCCGGCGTTTGTAACCCTTGTGCCCATTACACATATGCCCCGGTCGCGGCGCTAAAATCCGCTTTCCCGCCGCCCAGGAGTATCCCGATGAAACTGCCGTGCCCGCTTGCCCGAATTGTGTACCTGCTGCTCACCGTGCTGCTTGCGGCGGGCTGCGGCCGGCCGGCGGCCACGTCGTCCCCCGACTTCCGGATTTCCTACGCCGGCTCGGCGGCCGAGGGGCCGATCGACGGCAGGATGCTGCTGATTCTCGCGGCGGACGACGACGCGGAGCCGCGCTTCAAGCTGCGCGCCGGCGTCGATGCGGCGCAGATTTTCGGCATCGACGTCGACGCCCTCATGCCCGGGCAGGACGTCGTCATCGACGAGACCGTATTCGGTTACCCCCACGACAGTCTCGCCGACCTGCCCGACGGCGAGTATGTCGTGCAGGCGCTGCTGCACCGCTACGAGACCTTTACGCTGGAAAACGGCAAGACGGTCAAGCTGCCGATGGATCGCGGCGAGGGGCAGCGCTGGAACCGCGCGCCCGGCAACCTGTACAGCACGCCCGCTACGCTCAGCGTAAGCCAGGCCGCCGGCACACCCGTCAGGATCGTGCTGGACCAGGTCATACCCCCGATCGACGCACCGACCGACACGAAGTACGTCCGGCACGTGCGGATCAAGAGCGAACTGCTGAGCCGTTTCTGGGGGCGCGACATGTACCTGGGCGCGCACGTGCTGCTGCCGGAAGGTTTCGACGAGCACCCGGACGCCCGCTACCCGCTGCTGGTTTTCCACGGCCACTTCCCGGCCGATTTCGGCGGCTTCCGCGAGCAGCCACCCGACGAGAACCTGGAATGCGAGTACAGCGAACGCTTCCAGCTCGACTGCTACAACCGGATCGAGCAGCAGGAAGCGTACGATTTTTTCAGGACGTGGACCGGGCCGAACTTCCCCCGCATGCTGATCATCGAGATCCAGCATGCAAACCCGTACTACGACGACAGCTACGCGGTGAATTCCGCGAACCTCGGACCCTGGGGCGACGCGATCACCCATGAGCTCATTCCATACATCGAGCAAACCTTTCGCGGCATAGGCGCGGGCTGGGCGCGGTTCCTGTACGGGGGATCGACGGGCGGCTGGGAGGCGATGGCCGCGCAGGTGTTCTATCCGGACGAGTACAACGGCGCCTTCGTCGCCTGCCCGGACCCGATCGACTTTCGCGCCTTCGTGTCGGTCGACATGTACGAGGACGACAACGCCTACTTCGACGCGGGCCCTTTCAACCGGCTGCCCCGGCCCGAACACCGCAACTGGCTCGGCCACGTCAGCGTCATGATGGAGGACGAGAATCACATGGAACTGGTGCTCGGCGAGAACAGCCGCTCAGGCGGCCAGTACGACATCTGGGAAGCGGTCTATTCCCCGATGGGCGACGCAGGCTATCCGAAGCGGGCCTGGAACAAGCGAACCGGCGAGATCGACCACACGGTGACGGACTACTGGCGCGAAAACTACGACCTCATGCACATACTGAGGCGCGACTGGGCCACGCTCGGGCCGAAGCTCGAAGGCAAGCTGCATATCTATGTCGGCGATATGGACAATTACTATCTCAATAACGCCGTCTACCTGGCCGAGGATTTTCTCGAAAACACGACGGAACCCTACTACGGCGGCGAGGTCGACTACGGTGACCGCGCCGAACACTGCTGGAACGGCGATCACGACAATCCGAATGCGATCTCCAGGCTGCGTTACAACAGCATGTACGTGCCGAAAATTCTCCGACGCATCGAAGCAAGTGCACCTGAGGGAGCGGACCTGACGAGCTGGCGATACTGACCGTCTGCTTCGGGCGGGACATCGGCGGAATAGTGTGCTAAGAAGCAGGCCCTGACCCGGACTGCAAGCGAGGAACCATGATCACGATAGTTACGAATCACGGCGAAATCTCCGTCGAACTGTTCGAAGAGACCGCGCCGATCAGCTGCGAGAATTTCAGGCAATACATTGCGGACGGGTTCTTCAACGACACCGTATTTCATCGCGTCATCCCGAATTTCATGATCCAGGGCGGGGGCATGACAGCCGACCTGCGACAGAAACAAACGCGCGCGCCGATCAAGAATGAAGCCGACAACGGCGAAAAGAACCTGCGCGGCACGCTTGCGATGGCACGCACTTCCGATATCAACAGCGCGACCGCACAGTTTTTCATCAACCTGCGCGACAACAGCTTCCTCGACCACGGCGGCCGGGATTTCGGCTACGCCGTGTTCGGCAAGGTCACCGCAGGCATGGACATCGTGGATGCCATCGCAAAGGTCAGGACCGGCAACCGGGGCATGCACCAGGACGTGCCGGTCGATCCGGTCGTCATCGAGGACGTTCGTCTCGACGATTGACGCAGCGCGAGTGGCGGCGCGGCCGGGTTAACCGTTGCGGTACAGGTAGCTGTACCCGTTGATCGCCGGCACGCCGCCGAGATGGGCATACAGGATCTTCGAGCCGGGGCGGAAATAGCCTTTCGCAATCAGGTCGATGAGTCCCTGCATCGACTTACCCTCGTACACAGGGTCGGTCATCATGCCCTCCAGGCGGGCGCAGAGACGTATCGCCGCATTGGTCTCCTCGGAGGGGACGCCATAGGCCGGGTACGCGTAGTCGTTCACCAGGACGACGTCCTCTGCTGTGATCTCGCGGCCGAGCTCGACCAGCTCGGCCGTCTGCTGTGCGATCCCGAGCACCTGCGCGTGAGTCTGCCCGGGCGTACCCGACGCGTCGATGCCGATGACCTGCCGCGCGCGGCCGTCTTTCGCGAAGCCGACGACCATACCGGCATGCGTCGAGCCGGTGACCGTACAGACCACGATGTAATCGAAACGCAGGCCGAGCTCCGCCTCCTGCGCGCGCACCTCTTCCGCGAAGCCGACGAAACCCAGGCCGCCATACTTGTGCACCGACGCGCCGGCGGGGATAGCGTAAGGGCGCCCGCCGCGATCCTTGACGTCTTCGATCGCCCGCTCCCAGCTCTCGCGTATGCCGATATCGAAGCCCTCGTCGACGAGTTCGATCTCGGCTCCCAGTACGCGTGACATCAGGATGTTGCCGACCCGGTCGTAAACGGCGTCCGGGAACGGCACCCAGCTTTCCTGCACCAGCCGGCATTTCATGCCGATCTTCGCGGCGACCGCCGCCACCTGGCGCGTGTGGTTCGACTGCACGCCGCCGATCGTGACGAGCGTGTCCGCGGCTTCTGCGATGGCGTCCGGAACGATGTATTCGAGCTTGCGGATCTTGTTGCCGCCGAATGCGAGCCCCGAATTGCAGTCCTCGCGCTTGGCATAGATGTCGACGCGTCCGCCGAGGTGTTCGCTGAGCCTCGCCAGTTTCTCTATCGGCGTCGGACCGAAAGTCAAAGGATAGCGTTCGAACTTCCCGAGCATGCGGCGCTCTCGTGTCCTGTCCACGGGCCTGCCATTAAATCACCGCCGGCCCGGCCTTGCTATCACGACGCCCTTCTCGAGCCGCCCGCGGGCTGGCGACCAGCTTGCTGCAGCGGCGCGCCCGTCGACCTCCTTGCGGCCTGCCGGCCTGCCTCCCGGTTCCCGAGCATCTGCAGCACGTCCTCGCGCGCCGCCTCGACCTCGGCATCGAGTTCGCCGAGGCGCCTCGCGACGCGCTCGTCGGCCAGCACGGGCCTGACCCAGGCGTAATGCCGGTAAGTCAATTCCCAGTCGAGCTGTTTCGAAAGCGGCCGCGCCAGGTCGGCCAGGGCATGCTCGGCCGCCGCGTCCATCTCGCCGTGCGCGATCGCCAGCATCATCTGCACACGGGGATTGTCACGCCAGCCGGGCGCCGCCGCATCCGCAACGTCGGTCATGGTCGCCAGCACGGTGTTCGCGACGTCGACCGAGCCGACCTGCACCAGGGCGTACACCAGGGCGAATTGCATGAGCATGTCCTTGATGTCCTGCGCCCGGTAAGCAGGCGAAGAGATACCCGGCCGAACCGACTCGAAGAACTCCGGGACCCGCTCCGCCTGGCCGAGCTCGATCATCGCGCTGACATAGCTGAACAGGGCAAGATTGTAGGCGTCGCCCCGATTTTCGATGTTGTCCCGGATGAAGGATTCGGCCAGCAGCACAGCGCGCTCGTAGTTACTCTCGCGCAGCTGGCGCTCGAGTTCAAGGCTCTTCGGCCAGGGCTCCTGCGGCGCCATCGCCCGCGCGCGATCGTACATCTCGTCGCCCTGCTCGGTAAGCCGCAGCGAATAGTAGATCCGCGCGATGATCGACGGCAGTTCGTGGTCCTGCGGGTCGACCTGCATCGCCTCCAGGTACCACCCGACCCCCTTGCCGAAATTGCCTAGCCGCATTTCCGCATCGCCGGAAGCGAAGATCGTGGCGGTCCAGCCGGGCGCGAGCTCCCTGCCCCTTGCGAATACCTCGAGCGCCTCCTCGGGCTGGTCCAGGTGGTTCAGCAGGATCTGCGCCTTTTGCAGGTGCAGGCGCGCCGACAGCGGGTCGATTTCCAGGCCCTTCTCGATCCATCGCAGGGCGCCGTCGGCGTCCCTGATCGCGAGATGGCTGCCCGCGAGCGCCGCGTACAGGTCGGCTTCGTTCGGCGCGCCCGCGATCGCGCTCTCCAGCGCCTGCCTGGCCAGCAGGGCCTCCGGCGACGCCGGCCCGGTCGTATTGCTCGCCCGCATCAGGCCCATTGCCGCGACCATGCCGAGGGCGCGACCGTCGTCCGGCCGCTCCTCCAGGACCTGTTCGAGCAGCGGAGTGATCCGGGATTCCGCCTGCGCCGGCCGGATCAGCCCCGTCTCCGCCTCCATCTGGTAGACCTTGGCGAGTTCGAGTTTCGCCTCCGCGAAAGTCGGGTCCAGCGACAGCGCACGCTTCAACAGGTTCTCGGCCTGCGGCAGTGAACCGTAACTGCCGACGTTCTTCTGCTCGAGGCCCTGCAGGAAGAGTTCGTAAGCCTCCGCGTCGCCTGTGCCGACACCGGCCAGGCGCGTGCCGTCCGCACCGCCGTTACCTAGCAGCGTGACCTGCAACGCGTCGGCGACGCTGGCCGCGATCTCGTCCTGCACGGCAAAGATGTCGTCCATGTCGCGGTCGAAATTCTGCGACCACAGGTGGAAGCCCGTCGCCGCCTCCACCAGCTGCGCCGTGATGCGGAGCTTGTTGCCGTAGCGCTGCACGCTGCCCTCCAGTATGTGCGCAACGCCGAGGCTCACGCCAATGTCGCGCACGTCGAGATCGCGCCCCTTGAACGCGAACACCGACGTGCGCGCGGCGACCTTGAGCTCGGGGATCTGCGCAAGCATGTGCAGCAGCGTCTCCGTCAGGCCGTCCGAGAAGTACTCGTCGGCTTCGTTGCCGCTCAGGTTGACGAAGGGCAGCACCGCCAGCGAATGGTCGGTGACGACCGCAGTTGCCTGCGGTTCGACGGTCGGCTGCAGCACGAAACGCTCGACCAGCAGCAGCCCGATGGCCGCCACCAGCACGACGATAATGATGCGATCGAGTCGCCGCCCGGCCGGGTTCGGCGCGGCAACGCTCCGGTCCACGTCCTTCTCGTGCTTCAGTCCTTCGGGCGTGAGTTCGAGAAACCAGGCCATCAGCAGGGCGACCGGCAGGCCGATGACCAGCAGGGCGAGGATCGGGCGGCCGAGCGCTTCGTCGAAACCGAGGATCGGGAACACGACGTCGATCGACTGCAGGACGAACCAGCCGACCACGAGGTAGGCGGCGCCCACTCGCAGCACGTTGCGCCGCCGGAGTTCTTCGAGGAAATTCATATGGCCCTTAGATGCCGCAGACCGCCCTGGAGCTGCAATCGACACCGATTTTACGGCATCGCGGCACCGAATACCCGCCGACCGGCGTCAGGCGGCATCGGCCTCGCCGCGGTCGTAACCGAGGTTCGGCGCCAGCCAGCGTTCCGCTTCGGCAAGGCTCATTCCCTTGCGCCGCGCGTAGGATTCGACCTGGTCCCGGCCCACCAGGCCGACCGAGAAATAGCGGCTGTCCGGGTGCGCGTAATAGAAGCCGGAGACCGAGGCCGTCGGGAACATGGCGTAGGACTCGGTCAGCCGGAGATCGATGGCCGACTCGACGCCCAGCAGGTCCCAGAGCTTGCCCTTCTCCGTGTGATCCGGGCAGGCCGGGTAGCCGGGCGCCGGGCGGATGCCCCGGTACTGCTCGGCGATCAGCGCATCGTTGTCCAGTCTTTCGTCGGCGGCGTAGCCCCAGTACTCGCGGCGCACCCGCTCGTGCAGGTATTCGGCCAGCGCCTCGGCCAGCCGGTCCGCGAGCGCCTTCAGCATGATGCTCGAGTAATCGTCGTGCGCCTTCTCGAAGCGGGCCGTGTGTTCGTCGATGCCGATGCCCGCGGTCACCGCGAATGCACCCAGGTAATCGTCGACACCGCTGTCGAGCGGCGCGACGAAGTCCGCGAGACAATCCTGCGCCTGGCCATCGGGCTTCGAGCGCTGCTGCCGCAAGTGGCAGAAACGCATGTTTTTGCCGTCTTCGGTCCTGAGCTGTATGTCATCCACGTCGATGCTGTTGGCCGGGAAGAAGCCGAACACGGCCCGCGCCTCGAGCCAGCGCTCCTCGATGATGCGGTCGAGCATCCCGTTCGCATCGTCGTAGAGCTTCTGCGCCTCGGTTCCGACGACCGCGTCCGAGAGGATGTCCGGGAACTTGCCGTGAAACTCCCAGGCATTGAAGAACGGCATCCAGTCGATGTACCGCCGCAGCTCCGCGAGATCGATGTTGCGCAGCACTCGCGATCCCGTGAACGTCGGCACCGGCGGCGCGTAATCGGACCATGCGGCCCGGTAACGCCGGTCGCGCGCCGCCTCCAGCGAGAGCTGCGGTGCGAGACGGCTCTTGCCGGCATGACGCTCGCGACGCTTTGCGTTGTCCTCGCGGACCTTGCTCACGAATGCGCCCCGCGTCGAATCCTCGCACAGCGCCTGGGCGACGCCGACCGAGCGTGACGCATCTTTCACGTAAATGACGGGACCATCGTAGTTCGGCTCGATCTTGACCGCGGTATGCGCCGGAGAGGTGGTCGCCCCGCCGATCAGGAGCGGCAGATCGAACTTCAGCCGCTTCATCTCACTGGCAACGTGAACCATCTCGTCCAGCGAGGGCGTAATCAGGCCTGACAAGCCGATCATGTCCGCGCCCTCGCGGCGCGCAGTCTCCAGGATTTTCTCGCAGGACACCATCACGCCCAGGTCGATGACCTCGAAATTGTTGCACTGGAGCACGACGCCGACGATGTTCTTGCCGATGTCGTGGACGTCTCCCTTGACGGTCGCCATGACGATCCGGCCATTGGACTGCCGCACGCCACTCTTCTCCGCCTCGATGAACGGTACGAGGTGGCCCACGGCCTTCTTCATTACGCGGGCCGACTTGACGACCTGCGGCAGGAACATCTTGCCCGCGCCGAACAGGTCGCCGACGACGTTCATGCCGGCCATCAGCGGCCCCTCGATCACGTCGAGCGGCCGCGCCGACTCGAGCCGCGCTTCCTCGGTATCGGCAACTACGAACTCGTCGATACCCTTGACCAGCGCATGCTCCAGGCGCTTGCCGACCGGCAACTCCCGCCAGGCGAGGTCCGTCGTGTCTTTCTTCACACCGGAAGCCTGGTTCCTGTACTCCTCCGCCAGCGCGAGCAGGCGCTCGGTCCCGTCTGGTCGCCGGTTCAGCACGACGTCCTCGACGGCATCGCGAAGCTTTCTCGGCAGGTCTTCGTAGATCGCGAGCTGACCGGCGTTGACGATGCCCATGTCCATCCCTGCGAGGATGGCGTGGTAAAGGAATACCGAGTGGATCGCCTCGCGCACGACGTTGTTACCGCGGAACGAAAACGAAACGTTGCTGACGCCGCCGCTGACGAGCGCATGCGGCAGAGTCTCCTTGATGCGCCGCGTCGCCTCGATGAAATCACGGGCGTAGTTGTCGTGCTCCTCGATGCCGGTGGCGATCGCGAATATATTCGGGTCGAAGATAACGTCGGCAGGGTCGAAGCCGAGTTTTTCCGTCAGTATCCGGTAGGATCGCCGGCAGATCTCCACCTTCCGCTCCACGGTGTCGGCCTGCCCCTTCTCGTCGAAGGCCATGACGATGACCGCCGCGCCGTAGTCGCGGACCAGTTCGGCCTGCTCCGTGAATTTCTCTTCGCCCTCTTTCAGGCTGATCGAGTTCACGACGGCCTTGCCCTGCACGCAACGCAGTCCGGCCTCGATCACCGACCATTTCGACGAGTCGATCATGACCGGCACGCGCGCGACATCGGGCTCGGCAGCCAGCAGGTTGAGGAAGGTGATCATGGCCTGCTCCGAGTCGAGCATGCCCTCGTCCATGTTGACGTCTACGATCTGAGCGCCGTTCTCGACCTGCTGCCGTGCGACCTGCACGGCTTCGTTGTAGTTGCCGGCCTCGATCAGGCGGCGGAAGACGGCGGAGCCCGTGACGTTCGTGCGCTCGCCGACGTTTACGAACAGGTCGTCCGGACCGATGTTGAGCGGTTCCAGCCCGGACAGTCGGCAGCGGACGGGCAATTCGGGGATCCGGCGCGGCGGCCGGCCTTCGATCGCCTTGCCGATCGCCCGGATGTGGTCCGGCGTGGTTCCGCAGCAACCGCCGACGAGGTTCAGGAATCCGCTCGCCGCAAACTCGCCAATGACCTCGGCCATCGACTCGGGCGTCTCGTCGTAGGCGCCGAACTCGTTCGGCAGGCCCGCGTTGGGATGCGCGCTGACCCCCGTACCGGCAATGCGCGACAGCTCGCTGACGTACGGGCGCAGGTCGGCAGCGCCGAGCGCACAGTTCAGGCCGATCATGAAGGGCTCGGCGTGGCGTACGGAGTTCCAGAAGGCTTCCGTCGTCTGGCCCGACAGCGTCCGTCCCGACGCGTCCGTGATCGTGCCCGAGATCATCACGGGCAGCCGGACGCCGAGCTCGGCGTAGACGCGGCGTATTGCGAAGATCGCCGCTTTCGCGTTCAGCGTGTCGAAGATCGTCTCGACCATCAGGAAGTCCGCACCGCCCTCGATCAGGGCGATCGCCGCTTCGCGATAGGTCTCCGCCAGCTCGGCGAAACGTATGTTCCGGAACCCCGGGTCATTGACGTCCGGTGAGATCGACGCCGTTCGGTTCGTCGGGCCGAGCACGCCGGCGACGAATCGCGGCCTGCCGCTCGCCGCGGCGAACTCGTCGGCAATTTCCCGCGCCAGCCGCGCGGCGCCGAGATTCAGTTCGCGCACGATCGATTCCATGCCGTAGTCGCTCATCGACGGCGCGTTCGAATTGAACGTGTTCGTCTCGATGATGTCGGCGCCCGCGTCCAGGAACTGCCGGTGTATGTCGCGGATGACCTCCGGCCTCGTCAGGGTCAGCAGGTCGTTGTTGCCGCGCAGATCGCGGTGCCAGTCCCGGAATCGCTCGCCGCGAAATTCGTCCTCGCCGAGTCTGAAGCCCTGGATCATCGTTCCCATAGCCCCGTCGAGCAGCAGGATTCGTTGCTGGAGTCCGTCTTTTAGTGCGGCTATGCGCGCATTCCTGTCCATCGTAATCTTCCTAGGCAGCAGCCGAACGTCCGCGGACGCCCAGCGCATGACAGATCGCGTAGGTCAGCTCGGAACGGTTCAGCGTATAGAAGTGAAATTCGTCGACGCCCTCAGCCTGCAGGCGGATCACCTGCTCGATCGCGACGCTTGCGGCGATGAGCCGCCGCGTATCCGGATCTTCGTCCAGCCCGTCGAAGCGCTCGACCAGCCAGGGCGGCACGCTGGCCCCGCAGCGCTCGGCGAAGCGTGTCAGCTGCGGAAAGCGGGTGATCGGCAGGATGCCCGGCACGATTGGCGCCGTGATGCCGGCCGCCGCGCAGCGATCGCGAAACCGCAGGTAGATGCCTACGTCGAAAAAAAACTGCGTTATGGCGCGGGTCGCCCCGGCGTCGAACTTGCGCTTCAGGTTGTCGAGGTCCGCGGCGGCGCTGGCGGCCTCCGGGTGCACTTCCGGGTAGGCCGCGACTGAAATATCGAAGTCCGCGACGCGGCGCAGCCCGGCGACCAGGTCGGCCGCGTACGCGTAGCCGTCCCGTTGTGGCCGGTAGCGACCGCTGCCCTGCGGCGGGTCGCCACGCAGAGCCACAAGGTGCCTCACACCGAGGTCGTGGTATTCACGGGCGATGGCATCAATCTCGCCGCGGCTGGCGCCGATGCAGGTCAGGTGCGGCGCCGGCGTCAGTCCCGTCTCGCGCGGGATGCGCTCGACCGCCGCATGCGTCCGCTCGCGGGTCGAACCGTCCGCCCCGTACGTCACCGACACGAAGCGGGGCCCGAGCGGCGCGAGTCGCCGGATGGAGTGCCACAACGTGCGCTCCATCTCCTCGGTCTGCGGCGGAAAGAATTCGAAGGAAACCTTCGGTGCGTTGCGCCGCACGGCTGTTTCGCTCAGTTGGTCCACGGCGGCACCTCTCAGGCAGCTGCCGTTTCGGTGTCGGCGCGAGTCGCAACCGACAGCAGCCAGGTGGGCCGCAGCTTGGGTACCCGCCGCGGCGCGGCAAGCCGGATTTCCGCCGCCGCACCCCACTCTGCCAGCCGACGCGCCAGCGTGTCGGCATCGCCGTCATCGACCCGGATCAGCACGAACAGGCGTCCGCCGGGCTTCAACAGCCGCCGAGCCTCGCACAGCGCGCGCACCGGTGATTCGGCTGCGGACAGCACGTCGTCGAGCACGATCGTGTCGAACGACGCATCCGTGAAGGGCAAGGCATACATATCGCCATGCCGCAAGCTGCAATTGGGCAGGCCGGCCAGCAGCAACTCGGCGCGCGCGAGCTGCCGCGCCTCGGCGTCCACGTCGACACCGATGGCGCGGTTCGCGCGGCTCGCCAGGAGCTTCAGGATGCGGCCGCGGCCGCAGCCGATGTCCAGCAGGTCGCCCACCGGCGCCGTGACCGTGTAATCGAGGATCGCGCGGTGCAGCGGCCGCAGGCCCGGCGCTTCCTCGTCCGCCTCGTCCGGGCCGGCCGCGAGGCCGGAACCGCGCAATTCG
>Ga0224505_10000802_pt1 | contig 21097 bp, 23 predicted proteins | sample SF_Jan12_sed_USG_FD_169102 | JGI IMG/M metagenome (GOLD analysis project Ga0224505, IMG submission 169102) | Sediment microbial communities from San Francisco Bay, California, United States - SF_Jan12_sed_USGS_4_1 | ecosystem: Environmental > Aquatic > Marine > Sediment | place: USA: California... | reverse complement strand
GGCAGGCGTCGGTGGTACGGAGGGTGGAGAGTGAATTTGTGTTTTTTATGATGTTTCCGATTGGAGTGAGCACGGTTTAGACAGCATCTTGGATTGACAATTGAGGGCAAAAACCCTTCGGAAGCTAATTGAAATACCTATAGAGACTAGTTTTTGATTGTAAACTCCATGGTGCCGATGACGTTGGCGGCATGGAGTTCCTGCCCTGGAGAGCCATAATAAATCTTGACCTGATATTTTCCTGGTTTCCATCCATCAGCGGGTTTTGAGATTTGAAAATATCCGGACCGCTGGTTCATTTCGAGTTCGATCACGTCTTTTCCGATGGGCGCATGTGAATTCACTTGCCCATCGTTCATTTCAAACCACGCAGCCGCGAATTGGCCCGGGGCGTCCAACGGTTGCCCTTCGAACACGATGTAGAACATCTGGGTATCCGGAGAGAATTCCGACACGCCCGGGTCAACGGGTTCAACATACGCATCCCCCGTGGTCATCCAGCCTGGCCGGCCGAGGGAATCCCAGGGGGTCTCATAGCCGCGCGCCATGGTAATCCAGGTAAAGACGCCTTGTGGGCGTTTCCAGTTGATCTGATCAAAGGCCATGTCTTTGGGCGCATTGTTGTGGTCGGGGGCCCGGGTCGAGTTGCCAAACGGATCGTCTGCCCAACTAACGCTGCTGGCCAGGCCAAAGAGAACCACGGCCGCCGCGGGCAAAAAGAAACACGAATGATTAATATACTTCCGAAACATGTTCATAAAATATTTTTGTCCCGTGTGCATGAACCACCTCCTGGTGGGAAGGCCTTCTCTAGAGATGATCAATGAATTTACTTTTACATTACTTGACCCCAAAAGCCTTACGCAATCAGGGACCAAGACCAGCAAAAATAAGGAAATTCTGGGTGGGGCCAAGAATAATTAGGGCAGAGGAGCTGGCACGCGAGAGCCTTCAATGCCTTGGCGCCGACTATCGACAATGCTATCGGCAACCTCGGCAATGTGCTTTTCCAGAATCAGACGGAGATGACTGCCGGGTCGATAGTCGGCGGGAGCCATGAAATGGACCCGGTCAGCGTGGTAGGTCAATTGGTAACATTTCTCGAATGATCGCCGGGTCTGGTCTTCGGGATTATAGACCGCCAGGGCAAAGCCGCCATTTTTTTTCATGACGGTAAAGCATGGAACATCGGTTGGGCCATCACCCACATAGATCATTTGTCTGAACGGCACCCGGCGGCTTTCTTCCGGCATGTGATCGTTCACATCATCCTTGAGATCTGTGAGCCCTTTATTGACACGAAATAAAAATTGCGTTTTTTGTGTGTGGCTAATCGTCCGTCTGGGAAAGCTGATATGGCCATCTTCTTCATCGAATTCACATCCGAAAATGGCCTTCACCTGGCTGGCTACCACGCTGCCATCCAGGATGGCCTTGAGTCCGGAACTGACCACATAATGCTCGAGTCGGATGGGCACCTCTTCATATTTCGGTTGTTTGACAATGGTGTTCAGTTCTTCGAAGAACTGAGGAACTCCCGGGAAGAAAACCAATTTGCCTCCCATTTCCCGCAAATCCTGGTTTGAGAGGCTCCGGATTCGCGGTTCCTCGAGCATTCGTTTCATATAAGCCAGTTCCTGGTCATAATCCCTTTGCTCGATAAGGGCCGTACAACTTTTCCAGAATGTGGGAGGGTCGATCTCGGCATGCTGCAGGATGGTGCGGTCCTGCATGTAATGGGGACTCAGTGTATGATCGAAATCATAGATGATGGCAATGATGTTATGCGGCTGAGTCAACATAGACGAATTTCGGAATAGTCTGCGGCCGCAGTGTAGGGTGAACGAAAAATCCTGTCAACGGAAGGTGGTGAGCCGGAATGCTGATGAGCAGGCACATTGGATACCATGGCCAGATTGATGTGGGGAGAGACGCTGCGAAGAGACGTCTTTTTGGAAATCGCCAGGCCAGTCATGGCTTCTCCCCCCCCCTGCAAGAAGAGGTGTTTATGAAGGAATGGATTGGACAGCAGTTCGAAGTTCCTGTAACCGTTTTACGAAGAGGTCTAAATGGATGGCACGGAGCGAGGTGTCGTTTTTAAATTTCCCTAGCCGGTGAAACACCGTTTTCAATTCCTGCTGTAAGGTGAGGGCCTGTTCATAGGCGGTGGTTGCGGCTTGTTGATCGGAAAAATCACAAAAGGTTTTCTGGAGCGCATGGAATTGATTGTGCAGATTATTCAATCCCGGTGATTCCCCTAACTCCGTCTTGGCTTGTTGAGTGGCGGTGTCCATCATTGAGATGAGCGTCAACGCTGTTTGTTGGCCGGTTGCCCCCTTGGCTTGCTGATACCATTCTTCCGCCTGCGGGTGAAACAGACTCATGCAACCGGACACTCCCAACAGGCTGGCGAGCGTGACACAAAGAATGCGGTGTTTCATTTGGATAATCGTGTCCGTCACTCTAGGCTAGAAAATGGCCTTGACCAGTTCCTGAATGCTGCGTTGCATGTCCGTGTCGTCAGTAATCGGGCGGGTAATCGCGGCATCGCAAGCCCGGTCGGATGCCACGCCCTGTTGCATCAACGTCCCGGCATAAATTAACAGCCGGGTACTGACACCCTCCTCCAGCCCATGGTTGCGGAGATTCCTCACCTTTTCACCCAATTTGACCAATCGTGTGGCAATGTCCCGGGAGACGTTGGCTTCATGCTCCACAATCCTGGTCTCGATATCCTTTGGGGGATAGCCAAACTCAATGGCCATGAAACGCTGCTTGGTGCTTTGTTTCAACTCTTTTAGGACACTTTGATATCCCGGGTTATAGGAAATCACCAGCAAAAAATCATCCATAGCCTGAATAATCTGCCCTTTTTTCTCAATGGGCAAAAACCGGCGGTCATCACTCAAGGGATGGATCAGCACCGTGGTATCTTTTCGGGCTTCGACCACCTCATCCAGATACACGATCGCGCCATGTTTGACTCCCAGGGTGAGCGGCCCATCCACCCAAACGGTTTCCTCCCCTTTCAACAGATAGCGACCGATCAAATCGGAGGCCGTCAAATCTTCATGACACGCGACGGTAATCAGTGGCCGGTTCAGCCGATGAGCCATATGCTGGACAAACCGGGTTTTCCCGCATCCAGTTGGGCCTTTCAGCATAACCGGTATCTTGTTCTTGGCGCCGACGGTGAACAGATCGATTTCCCCGTTCACTTCCTGATAGAACGGCTCCTCGGTGACCCGGAATTGTTCGATACCGAATTCAAGACCCTTCATGATCAATCCAAATTAAGAATGGAATAGCCAAACAGGTGGACAACTCAAGAAGCATTATACGGGTGTCATTTCAGAGAGGACAACCTTTGGCAACTATTGAAAAGCTTCAAGCAGGGATTTTGGTTGCTCATGAGGGCTGGGCAATATAGTTGGTAACCAATTGACAGGGATGGTAGGCCCGTTTGGCTCTGGCTAAGCCGGGCAGCCCTGAATCATCCATCGTATTCACAAAAGGGTACTGCTGAAACTCACGGCAGAATTCGCGGAAAAGATACTGGGCTAAGCCGTAGACTGATCGATCCGCCACTTCCAGCAAGATGCAAAACACTTCCCGGGACCGGGGATAACCGAACGTATACGCTTTAATGCTTCCATCCACCCATACGACCCGCCCGGTGAGCCCGAGTTCCCGATAATCCTGCAGGACCACCCGATGGGCGCTGGCGGCATCTCGAAGCATCAGGCGAGCCACGTCCTCGTTGGGCCCTGATCTGGAGAGGGGAATATCTTCTTTTTGATGAACCCAGCGGTGAAAAAGGGCGAAACACGAATCACGATCGATGATCCGGTAGGGAGAAAGCCGGATGCGGTGAGCGCGAACAAACCGATTGTATGCGGCACGTGGGGATTTGTAAGGATTACCTTTCAGCTGGATAAGATTGGCTGTGTGATAGAGATAGTCCGAGTCTTTGGGCGTTAAGGTGTATCCCCACTGTTGGATCTCCTCTTTCAGGTCGGCTGGAATGTTTTCAATTCGGGTGACCTTGGATCCGCGGTTCCGGGTATCCATAAACGCGGTCACCTGGCACAGCACGTCTTGGAGAGGGCTGCTGGAAGAAGAGCCGACTTCCGAACGAGGTCCGACAGGGGGAAGGGGCATAAACATTCCATCAGGGTATTCCGCGAAGAGGCACAACCATCCATCGATTTCCGTCCAGAAATAGGTGAACAGGTCCTTCCAGATGTAGTGCGGTGGAAACGACCAGGTGGCCAAAGGGGTTTTCCCCCCGACTAGTGTGGAGGCAATGCTCTGGTGCAGGCGGAATTGGTCCTTGATGGTCAGGGGATTGAGATGAAGAGACATGACGGATAGTTATACGGGATGAACGGCCTGCGGGGAAAGATTGAATTGGTGGAGGTTACCGGGTGTCGCCTGTGCCGGAGGACTGAAGGGTGACCGTCAGACGGTCCAGGCGTTGCAGTACGACCACATCCGGTTGAAACGGGGTTACCAATCGCGGATGAATGGCCAGGGTGCTGAGAACGTCCTCGGACTCCAGATAGGTTGCTACCGTCCGAGCCTGATCCATCAAAGTTCTTGGAAGTTCCCGTATCGACCTACGTAGTTTTTCTCCTTTGAGAGGAGTCACTTCCAGGGACTGTTCAAGAAGGAACGGGCACAGAGGATCCCACCCGAACAAGACGATATCGTGTTGTTCATTCCACATGAGGGCAAACGGGTACAATTGGCAATCCAGGGGACGGACCTCGTAGATGCGGCAGTGGTGAGTGGCGGGATCAAATGCCGGGCAGAGAAATCCTTCATCTGTCGGATGGGGGACGACTTCCACTTGGCTGCCCCGATGATCGGGAAATGAAGAGGGGGGGACGCCGTGTGTGAGAGCCTGCTGAATTTCAGATGCGGTAAAGTACGGTCTCAGCAGGCTGTCGTGTTCCGGAAAACGGCAACACACCTCGCATCGGACGCAGATGGCTGAGGGAACGACCTGAGGACCAGGGATCATGGGAATCGAATCAGCCATACCTTCATGACTTTCTTACTAGTGGATTTCAATGCACGGTTCTCGACTATATTGCGCTAATGAGGAATACGATTCACTGGGCTATTTTGTCCTGAATAGTTCGCATTCAAGTGGTACAGTCCACTCGTGGCTAAGCGGCCCTCAAGCGAACTCGCAAAACAAGGGGAGTGTGCCTTGTCTGGTTTCAAGAGGTCATGCTACGATCTTGACCATTCTAGCAAAAGACTTATCACGAAGGCCCAAGCATTTCCAGTTAGCCTCTAATTGATGGATTTGGCACAGACCCAACCCCAACTTTTCGACGAGTGAAGGACGTTCGGGTGCCTGGTCCGCTACACACGTCCTCCACGCCTAACCCAGGATCGGTTATTTCTTCTCAGCCTGATCAATCCGGTGGCTGTTCGCCATGGAATTCGTTGATCTCTGACACCCCCTATTCCATTTTCCGGGACACCCTGATTAAGGATGGATTGTTCGTCTTCGGTCAGGAGGATCTTTGGCGTGTGGCCTGCCGCCCGTTTACGCTCTCCAGGGAAGAGGCAAGGTTTTTTGAACAATTAGGCCAGCATCTTCTGGGGTTTTATCAGGCCTTGAACCGGTTGTATCTGGACAGTCTGAAGGGGATACAACCAAAGTGGGTGCATGAATATTTTGATATCGGAAAACCGGACGACCTTCTGGCCATTGGCCGGATGAATCGATTCAAACATCAACTGCCCTGTGTCATTCGTCCCGATCTGATTCCCACCAACTCGGGGATGGCCTTGACGGAACTGGATTCTGTCCCTGGAGGCATTGGTTTAACCGGAAGTCTGAGTCAGATGTACGCGCAACAGGGGGCTCCGGTGTGGCCGCAGTCTGATGGTCTGATTCAAGGGTTTGCGCATATGTTACGAGGGGTGCTGCAAGGGCAATCTCCACGTGTGGCCATCGTGGTCTCAGATGAGGCCGAGGCCTACCGCCCGGAAATGCAGTGGGTGGCGACGCAATTGCAGCGGGAAGGTTGGGAGGCCTATTGCGTGCATCCCCGCGATATCCGGTTTACCGAAGAGGGTCTCCTGGTTCACCATGGGGGACAGGACCATCCCGTTTCGGTCATCTATCGGTTCTACGAATTGTTCGATTTGAAAAACATTCCCAAAGGGGAATTGATTCTATACAGTGCGAAAAAAGGGCGGGTGGTCGTGACTCCTCCGTATAAGCCCTGGATGGAAGAAAAACTGGCCCTGGCCTTGTTCCATCATCCGATGCTGGAAGGATTTTGGGAGCAAGCCCTGAACCCCGAAACCATTGAATGTCTTCGTGCTCTCATTCCGGAGACCTGGATCTTGGATCCCAGACCGCTTCCACCCTCTGCCGTAATTCCCGGCTTGCGCCATGGGAATCGTGCCGTGTCGGATTGGCAGTGGTTGGGAGAGGCTACCCAAAAAGAGCGCCAGTATGTCATTAAAGTGTCAGGGTTTTCCGAGCAGGCCTGGGGTAGCCGTGGCGTCTCGATCGGCCATGATATGTCGCAGGCTCAATGGAAAGAAACCCTGACCCACGCTCTGGATATGTTTGAGGTGAGCCCCTCGATTCTGCAATCATTTCACAAAGGGCGACTGGTTATGATTGAATATTATGATCATGTGTCCGGTGCGGTCGTTAGCATGGAAGGCCGGGCGCGGTTATCTCCCTATTATTTTGTGAATGAGGGACAAGCCGAATTAGGGGGAGTGTTGGCGACCATCTGTCCCAAAGATAAAAAGATCATTCATGGGATGCGGGATGCAGTCTTGGCACCTTGTTCCGTGAGTGGGAATCAGGCTGGCACTTAGGCCTATGAAGTCTGGTTTTTTGGCCCAGGGCGTAATGGTTGGCCTCGTTTGCAAGACCGACAACGACTATGTCTGTTAATCTCAATAGCATGAAATTGTATCATACGGAGTGGTGTCCGGAATGCGAAGCCGTGCGCCAGAAATTGGTCGAGTTGGGCCTTTCCTACGAAGATGAAATTGTGCCGGATGTTCGTCCTTTCCGGAAAAAGGTGTATGAAGTCTCAGGGCAATACTATGTTCCGGTACTGGTTCATGGAGAGATCGTGTTGACGGAGACATCCGATATCCTGGCGTATCTGGACAATTACGAAGACCGTGGTCATCCCTCCGGGGCTGACCGGCAAGTAACCTCCAACCCACCCACCAGCTCCGTTGATGAAAGGAATCATTAAGCTATGGATGATTGGAAAAAGGTCCTCGCCCAAAGCATTACCAAGCCCAAGGATTTAGCGAAGCATCTGGGAGTAGATCCCAAGGAGGTGGAAGACGTCGTCGGTCCCTATCCGATGAGAATTACCCCGACCGTTCTGGCAACGATCAAAAAAAAGGGGGATGCGATTTGGAAACAGGTGGTGCCCGAGATCATCGAATTGGATGATCTCGATGCCCCTGATGATCCTCTAGAGGAGGATACGGACAGCCCGGTTCCTCATTTGGTCCATCGGTACCCTGACCGGGTTTTGCTGATGGTGACCAACCAGTGTCCCATCTATTGTCGATTTTGTACGCGGAAGCGATTGGTGGGGAAGCCCGGCTTTCTCAAGAAGGGTGAGCTGGATCAAGCGGTGGCGTACCTCAGGGACCATACCGAAGTGCGGGATGTCATCTTGTCGGGAGGCGATCCTTTGCTGCTGCCCGATCACCTCATTGAGCGGATTTTAAAAGCCCTTCGGTCCATTCCGCATTTAGAATTGATTCGGATTGGGACCCGGGTGCCGGGAACCCTTCCACAACGCATCACCCCGGAATTGTGTGACATCGTGAAACGCTACCATCCCATTTATATGAATTTGCATTTCAATCACCCGGATGAGCTGACGCCGGAGGTGAAGGACGCCTGTGGCCGATTGGCAGATGTCGGTGTGCCCTTGGGTGCCCAAACGGTCTTGCTGAAAGGCGTGAACGATGATCCTGAAATCATGAAACGCCTGATGCATCAATTGTTGTTGGCCAGAGTGAAACCGTATTACCTCTATCAAACCGATCTCACCAAGGGAACCAACCATTTCCGGACCACGGTGGAAACGGGATTGAAAATCATTCAAGCTCTTCAGGGGCATACGAGTGGTATGGCCGTTCCCCACTTTGTCATTGACGCGCCTGGCGGCGGCGGAAAGATCCCTCTGTTGCCCGACGATTATTTATTGAATTTGGATGAAAACGGGGCGGTGTTAAAAAATTACGAAAATAAAACCTACCATTATCCTCAGCCGTCATCAGCGAACAGGCGTGAACTTCCCATGGTAGGGGCGCCTGCGTCACAAGATATGTGCAGTGCCGGCGCCATGGATGACTATTGATGGCCTCTGCTCGTAAACCCGGCATTATTCCCTTTCAACACCTGCGCACATTGGTGCGTCAGGGTGCCATTCAAGCGGACGCACCGATTACGTCGGAGCAGATTCAACCTGCCAGCCTCGATTTGCGGTTAGGAACCAAAGCCTATCGGTTACTCAGCAGCTTTCTTCCCGAACCGTCCGATCAACAGTCGCGATTTACCATTGATGATTTGTACCGGTCCGATTTGGTGATGTACGACATGGATTTAAGTCAGGGCGCCATTTTGGAAAAAGGACATGTCTATTTGGTGCCGTTGATGGAGCGGCTCAAGCTCCCCAAAGATATTCGTGGCCGGACCAATCCCAAGAGTTCCACCGGTCGGCTGGATATTTTCACTCGAGTGGTGACGGACCTTCATGTGGGGTTTGACGAAATTCGACCAGGCTATTCGGGACCCCTGTTTTTAGAAATTGTCCCTCGCTCATTCACGATTCGCGTGCAAGCGGGCCTCGCCCTCAACCAATTGCGGCTGATGTCCGGGAAACCCCTCGTCTCGGATTCCTCCTTGCGCACCCTTCATCGCCAAACGCCCCTGTTATGTCATAACGGCGGGAATGGCGAACCGGATCAACCGCTGTCAGCCAAAGACATTCGTGTCGATAACGGGCTCTTTCTTCGAGTAGATTTGCGGGGATCTTCGGAAGGTGATCGTGCTATCGTGGGGTATCGGGCCAAAAAGAATAGTCATGTCATCGATCTGAACAGGATAGGCCATTATTCCGCCTCTGATTATTGGGAGCCCCTCTATCGGAATGCGACGGCCACCATGCTTCTGGAACCGGAAGAATTTTATATTTTAGCCTCCAAGGAGCGGATTCAAGTGCCCCCCGGGTATTCCGCAGAGATGGTGGCGTATGAAGCGGCCTGCGGCGAATTGCGGACACATTACGCGGGGTTTTTTGATCCGGGATTTGGTTATGCCAACCCGACACGGAAAGGAACGCAAGTGGTTCTGGAAGTTCGGCCGCATGATGTGCCTTTTCGCATCCACGACGGGCAGACATTTTTTAAGGTGATGTACGAAAAAATGCAGGATATTCCGACTCATCTCTACGGGTCATCGCTGGGATCATCGTATTCACAGCAGGGTCTGACCCTCAGCAAGCATTTCAAATGGTGACCATGAGTCCTGAACCGAAACAGGGTCCTGAACAACAACCGCCAGAGCCGGTTGAACCTGTGGCCCCGAAGCCATCCCCTATTCCTTCTCAACTGCGGGAGGATGACACGGAAGATCAGGAAAACCGGCAGATGCAAGTGGCTATGCGCATGGTGGGGTCCGCCATGGTCTTTATCGGGTTTCTACAGGTTTTTCTTTCAGCCAGCACCGGAGCGGAAATCAGTATCTTCCCAATGATTATTTATTTTTCAGGAATGGCTATGTGGGCCTATTCCTCGGTTGTAAACCTCACGGTTCGTTATACTGTGATGGCGTTATCTCTTCTTTGTGCGTTGGCATTTATGCATTTTGGGGAAGTCTTGTTTTGGCATAAGTATCTGATTTATTGGGGCACGATCGGGGTCGTCGTGTTTTTTATGTTCAAAACTCCCAAGAAACCCGCCGACTCGTAGGCCAATTTTCTCGATTTTTCGCCCTGCCTGTGTCGTTCACCATTTATTGACTTCATGAGCATTGCCGTGATCATTCCGGTCTTGAATGAACAGGACGCGCTGCCTGCGTTGTTGTCTGCGTTGATGCCGTTAGGGTTCGAGGAAATTATTATGGTGGATGGAGGAAGCCGGGATCAGACGGTGGCAGTAGCCAGGACAATGTTTGAATCGGCGTCTGACGCCCATCATCGGATCATTTCCGGGCCATGTGGCCGTGCTTCGCAAATGAATGTCGGGGCGGCCGTGGCGACCTCTGATATTCTGGTGTTTTTGCATGCGGATACCCAATTACCGCACAATGCGAGACAGGTGATGGAGCGGGCCATGGGCGATCAACAGTATGTCGGTGGCCGGTTTGATGTGCGGTTTCCCAGGGACACCGGCTATGCCTGGATGGTGAGCCGTCTGATGAATCTACGATCCCGATTGTCTGGCATCTCCACCGGCGATCAAACAATGTTTGTGCGACGATCGGTTTTTGAACAAATGGGAGGCTTTGCGGAGATTCCTCTGATGGAAGATATTGACTTCAGTCGCCGGTTGAAAAAACTCGGCACCATCGTGGCCCTCAAAGACCGGGTCACTACCTCTTTTCGAAGGTGGGAACAATGCGGTCCGCTACGCACCATCGTGCGTATGTGGGTCCTACGCCTGTTCTATTGGCTGGGATGGGATCCTCGTCGTCTTCAAGATTACTATGACACCGTCCGGTAACGACCCAGTCGCACGCGGCCACCGTGCCCCACCAAAGGGACAGGCCGGGAGGCGTGAGCCTCTCTCGCCGGCATCGGCCGCGATTATTGTCTTTGCAAAGGCTCCAGTCGCCGGTCAGGTCAAAACGCGGCTGTGTCCGCCGCTGACGCCTGATGAGGCGGCCAGTCTCCACGGGAGCCTGGTGTTGGACATGGTAGAGCGATGCCATTCTCTGAAAGGATATGATCGCATTCTGGCGGCGACCCCGTCTCCCCATCATCCCTTCTTTCGGGCTATGGAGGCTCGATTCAAGATCCCGGTCTGGGATCAAACGGGGGATGATCTGGGGGTTAGGATGGCATCGGCATTCAAACAGGCGCTGGGTGCTCCGTATCGTTCGGTTGTGATCATTGGCACCGACATTCCCGGGATCAACGGGCCACTCCTGACTGCAGCAGTGAAGAGCCTCCAGGATCATGATGTGGTGCTCGGTCCCACAATGGATGGCGGGTATTATTTAATCGGGCTGCGCTCCACGGTGCCGGACCTGTTTGAGAATATGCCGTGGTCTACTGATCAAGTGTATGCGCTCACGGAGAAAAAGATTCAGGCACTGGGTTTGTCGCTGGAGATTTTACCGAAACTCCGGGATCTTGATACGGTTGAGGATCTTCAGATCTTTATCCGGGATGCCCAAGATCGACAGAATCAGACATTTTCCTCCCGTACGAAAAACGTGTTGCAAGAATTGGCCAGGCGATTAACCAATCGTGAATAAGAGAATTCTTTCACCGCAAGTTTTTCCTCTGGGAAAGAGCAAGGAGAGGAGTCATGACTGAACGGGTGGCGTTGATCACTGGCGGGGCCAGAGGAATCGGGCGAGGCATTGCCCTGGACTTAGGTTGCAACGGTTGGACCGTAGCCCTCTGTTATCGCACAAGCCAGCAGGAGGCTGAGGAAGTCACCCGTATCATTGAAGGGCAAGGGGGGAAGGTGTTGGCCATTCCATGTGATGTCTCGGACCCCGCAGCCGCCACACAGCTCGTTCAGCAGGTGGAAAACACGTGGGGCCGGATTGATGCCTTGATCAACGGGGCTGGACCCTACCATCGGGTATCACTCTTTGAAGAAACTGCTGAAGGCTGGTCGGAAATGTTCACCAATAATCTTCACCCTATTTTTTATCTTGCAAAAGCGGTGGCGCCAGGGATGAAGGCCAGAAAATGCGGGCGGATTATTTCGTTCAGCATGGCCAATGCGGACAAAATGGAAGCCCAACCGCATGTGACGGCTCATTATATTGCCAAAGCCGGCGTACTCATTCTTACCAGGACACTGGCGAAAATATTGGCCCCCGATGGCATCACCGTGAATGCGATTTCCCCGGGATTTATCGATTCCGGGAGCGCGCCACCGGGAGAGCTGACCGGCATGGCCAAAAAAATTCCGTCCGGGTATATCGGCGAAGTCGAAGATGCCGTCCAAGCCGTTCGGTATTTTCTATCTGACGAGGCTCGTTATGTGACGGGGGCCAATTTGCACGTGAGCGGTGGCTGGGGAATATGAAGTTAGGATGAATACCTCTGTGCATGCTCTCCGTCTTTCAGCCACGTGATTCCAAAGACTTCCCCGAAGTGTTGAGCCACCTGTTCCCGCACCTCATCCGAATTACTGGATGTTCCAAGTTCTCTGGCCATGGAAGTCATGGTGCAGTCTTCAATGCCACAGGGTGCCAAAAGAGTAAAAGGCTGGAGGTCCACAGTGACATTTAAGGCAAATCCATGCATCGTCACTCCACGGGAAATTCGCACGCCAATGGAGGCAATCTTTTCCAGACGAGCGGTGGATGTTCTTACCCACACCCCGCGAAACGATTCATGGCGACATCCTGCAATTCCCCAATCCGCTAGGGTGCGAATCAGCACCTCCTCCAATTTCTGGACATAAATTTTTGGTCCGGGACAGAAATGGCGAAGTCGCAGAATCGGATATCCGATTAACTGTCCGGGGCCATGATAGGTGACCGATCCGCCTCGCCCGGTCTGATGAAGATGGATGCCCTTGTCCCGCAGTTCAGGCCAATGAGGCTCCCAATGTTCGGGTTTGGTCGTTCGTCCCAACGTGAGGACCGGTTCATGTTCGGTCAGGACCAGCATATCGGGACGACGATCCTCGAGCCGTTGGGCCGCCAGGGTTTGTTGAAGTTCCCAGGCCTCCGGATAGGACAGGGAGGGAAACGCCAGCACCATTCCCGGTTGTGGAAAATCGGAAGAAACCATCGGAATGCCATTTCAGGAAGAAGTGAAAACTAACGGAAGGCCTAAGGCTTCCAGTATGGGCGGAGGGAGGCGTTTGATTTTGCCTTTGGTATCGACGGCCACAAGGGTTGCGGATCCTTCCACGATCATCCGTTCAGACGTGCGTTCCCGAATGACATGCGAAAACGTGAGTGAAATACGGCGATCAGCCGCGACAGTCGTCTCAACCACCAGGATTTCTCCATAGGTGGCGGGCGACCGGTAGGCGAGTTCGGCACGGGTCACACGAAATTCCGTTCCTTCCTGTACCAACGTGGCGATCGACAAGCCGTGGGTTTCCAGGTAGTGAGTTCTGGCCCGTTCAAAGTATTTCAGATAGTTGGCGTAGTAGACGACTCCGCCGCAATCCGTATCCTCATAATAAACCCGTACTTCCATGCCGGCCAATTGTTTCCGTTACATGCTCAAGGATGGAAATTCTGGAAGTTCAGTTGGAGCCACGCCACTGAGTTTGACCACCAGGTCATAGAGTTGGTGGAAGCGTTCGGGTTTGATCGGTTCAAATCCATAACCCAGCAGCGCATGATCGGCTGCATCAAATAGGGATTTCATTTTAGGCCAATCGGTGAGAAACCGTTGTCCCATGGGATCTCCAAACCCGGCCAGCGCCTGGAATTGCGCCTGCAGAGGAAGGCGATATTTCCCATCAATCTCGTTGAGATATTGCCTGCGACAGTTGTCTCGCAGGTCCTCCGGGATCTTTTCCGGGTTCACATCCCAGCTTTTCAGGTGATACTGGGTAAACAACCGGGATTGGGCAAAAGCTTCCAAGGCTCGAAGCAGGATTTGGGTCGCGGCATCAAGATCCCGACCCCGATCTCCACGGCGCTTGGCCCATGCCAATAAGTCCACAGCCACGGCCGGTTTAATGTCTTTTGAATCCAGCACGATTTGTTCAAGGAAGGTGAGGTTTCCCTTCAGTGCTTTTATAAGACGATCCATTCCTTGGGGACCGCCCCACACCGAGGCCAGCTCCAACGCCTTGATCCCGCCTTTTAATTTTTCCCAGGCGCCGCGATACAACAATTGATCCCACAGGCCATACGCCTGTGCCACATCAGCTAAGGCCCGATAGAAGGGTTTCAACCCGCCGCTGACTCGATGTTCCAGCGTGTGAAACGCCCGAGCCGCAGCATCATAGGAGCCATGAGTAAAATGGAAGCAGGCTTCGCGTCGCATGCGGGGCGCCTCTTCATCCCAGGGATTTTCAGAGGCTTCAGATTGGGCCAACCGTTTGGCTGTCTCCTCAACAGGATGTTCGGCAGATGGCGGTTGATTGCCAGGAGACAAAAAAACTTTAGTGGAAAAGGGAAATCCCGCCAGCACCATGGCCGAAGCCATCCCTGCTGTGGCGCCTGTTAAATCAATAACCAGTTCGCCAGGCAGCACGTTCCAGGTCGTCAACAGAGGACCAAGCCCCTGTGCCAGAGCCTTATGACATGCAGAAAAGCTTTCAGGAGAAGGAGTGAGAATCCAGTCCCAGCGTTGTGGCATACGGGACAAGGCGGGATGAATATGAGACTCCACCACACTTTTATGAGAATCATGCAGGAAAAAACACACCATGTCGGGATTCAGATGCTGCAAAATCGCGATAGCAGGAGCCGGATCGGCTTGAACGGCGAGCAGGAGTGCTTTGGTAGAGATATGGGCACTCACAATGGCTGGACTATATCATCGGTCGGGGAGACCGGCAAGAAACCCGATCTCCCGAATCTCATGACGCAAACAGGCAGCCTGGGGTATTTCCCTTCCCGCACTGTGAAATTTCAGTCCTATCCTGATAGAATCGGCCCCGATGGATATTGATGCCGTGGTGCAGGCCTTTGAAATCAGTGCGGATGTCAAGAATGAATTTATCCGCACCCATGCTGAACGCGTGGTCGAAGTCGGTCAACTGCTGATCCGGGCGTTTCGTGAAGGCCGAAAAGTGTTGCTTTTTGGAAACGGTGGAAGCGCCACAGACGCTTCACATCTTGCAGCTGAATTTGTCGGCCGGTACCGCCGTGATCGTGAACCTCTCCCCGCCCTCGCTCTGGCCACTGATATGGCTGCCATTACCTGTATTGCCAATGATTACGATTATGCCGATATTTTCTCGCGGCAAATACTGGCGCATGGGCGCAAAGGCGATGTCGCGATTGCCATTAGCACCAGTGGAAACTCCATCAACGTCATTCGGGGTGTGGAAGCCGCCTCTGAGCGTGGCCTGATCACCGTGGCCTGGACCGGTGCCACCGGGGGGAAGGTGGGGGATCTTGTCGACTATTGTTTCCGGGTCCCTTCGTCAGTGACGGCACGCATTCAAGAATGCCATATCACTCTGGGCCACGTGTTGTGCGAATTTATTGAAGAGCGTCTCTTTGGTGACCAGGTCTAATTCATTGCCGACCGGTACTTCCCCGAAGCTGAACCTTGCCCGGCTTCGGACCTATCCGCTTCAAACCCGTCATTCCAAAGTGAAGATGGCGGACTTTGCCTCTCCCTGGCGGCGCAAAGGTTCATTTCACGCGTTTCTCAAAACCCTGCCCGATATTTTAGCAGGCAAAACCTTTCGAGCCGTAGTGGCGGCGATTGTCGATGCGAGACGACGTGGGAAACCGGTCATCCTGGGCATGGGTGCTCATCCCACCAAGGTCGGCCTCAATCCTATTGTGGTCGATCTGATGCGCAAGGGAGTGATTACCGCCGTGGCCATGAATGGTGCCGTCATTATTCATGACTTTGAGCTGGCGTATCTGGGTCAAACCTCCGAAGAGGTGGAAGCCGAAATTGATTCCGGGCGATTTGGCATGGCGGAAGATACGGGACGCATTCTGAATGAGGCGATTGTGCAGGGTTGGCAGGCGGGTTTGGGTATTGGCGAGGCGGTAGGCCGTTATATCCATAAACATCCCAGGCAATTTCCGCATCGGCGATTGAGTCTGCTGGCGGCTGGCGTCCAACTGGGCCTTCCGGTAACGGTGCATGTGGCGATCGGCACCGATATCATTCATATGCATCCACACGCGAACGGGGAAGCGATCGGCGGAGGGTCGTTACTGGATTTTCGCAAGCTGGCCGCAGTGGTATCGCACATGGAAGGGGGCGTGTATATCAATTTGGGATCGGCCGTCCTCATGCCGGAAGTCTTTCTCAAAACAGTGACCTTGGGCCGGAACCTGGGACGAGCCTTAACACATATCACCACGGTGAACATGGATTTTCTTCCGCATTATCGACCCCTGACGAATGTCGTGAAACGGCCAACCCAAAAAGGTGGAAAAGGCTATGCTCTAACCGGGCATCATGAATTGATGGTCCCGCTTTTGGCTGCCGCAGTGCTGGAGGCGCTTCGAAAATAAGGCGTTCCCGGATGGCTTGACTGTATTGACGGTGGACAATCAGGTGCGGGGTAAAGGAGTAGACATGAAAAAGAAAATTCTCATTGTCGATGATCATCCCGACATTGTCCTCATGCTGACCGACCGCTTAGAAGCCCTTGGCTATGAAACGATTGCGGCGGGAAATGGTGAAGAGGCGTTGGAGAAGTTAGAGCAGGATTTCCCTCACCTCATGCTGTTGGATTTAGAAATGCCCCGGATGACCGGCATGGAAGTGCTGCATCAATTAGCCAAAACCAGTGCGAGGAAACATGAAGGAGCTGAACCTCAGGTATTCGGGGGAGGAGAGAGTCTTCCGTTGCCGGTGGTGGTTATGACGGCTCACGGCACGATCTCCAAGGCTGTCGAGGCCATGAAAGCGGGAGCATACGACTTTCTTACAAAGCCTATTGAGCTGGACCATCTGGCTCTTGTTCTCAAAAAGGTCTTGACCCGGGAAGCGTTAGGGCGGCAGGTTGCCGCCCTGCGCACGGAAGTGGAAAGCCGGTATAGCCAAATCGTCGGGAACAGCCCTCAGGTGCAATCGATGGTGCAGATGGCTAAGCGGGCGGCTGAGGCTGATGCCACGGTGTTGCTGTTGGGAGAAAGCGGGACGGGGAAGGAGCTGTTTGCACGGTCTATTCACCAATGGAGTGACCGGCGGGATATGCCGTTCAGTATCATCAATTGTGTCGCTCTCACCGAAACCCTCCTGGAAAATGAACTCTTTGGTCATGAAAAAGGAGCCTTTACGGGTGCGGATTCTCTGCAAAAAGGGAAAATCGAAGCGGCGGATGGGGGGACTGTCTTCCTGGATGAAATCGGAGATATGCCCCTGGGGCTTCAAGCCAAATTACTCCGGGTCCTTCAGGATCATGAGTTTCCCCGGGTGGGTGGGACGCGATTGGTCCGCGTCAACATACGGGTCATTGCGGCCACCAATAAGGATCTCAAGCAAGCGGTCAAGGAGAAGGTCTTTCGGGAAGATCTGTATTTCCGGCTCAATGTCGTGAACCTGTCATTGCCGCCACTGCGGGATCGTCCCGAGGATATCATCCCTCTGGCCGATCATTTTTTAGCGCGCCATGTGCGAGAAATGAAAAAACGCAAACGGAAATTTTCCAAGGCAGCCATGGAAACGATGCGATGCTATTCCTGGCCAGGCAATATTCGTGAATTGGATAACGCCATTGCCCGAGCGGTGGTGTTGGGTGTGGATGAAGAAATTTCCACCGACCTCCTGGGGTTGGGCGGGGGGAAAGATGAACTCGATGAGATCGACAACCTCCCGTACCATGAAGCCCTGGACCGATTCGGCACCCGCATTCTGGAGCAAGCCATGCGCCGGAGCAATTGGAGCCAAACCAAAGCCTCAGAACTCCTGGGCCTTCAACGCACTTACCTCTCCCGCCTCCTCAAACAAAAAGGCATTCAGCAGGGTTCCGAGGATTCCTAACCACTTAGGATCCATGAGGAGTTGGGAAGATGGCCCACAAGGAACATCCCTCCCGTCTTTTCGTCTCAGCCTCCTTCTCCTTCGTTCGGCATTTATTGAATCCGTCGAGTGATTGCGCAGGTAAATTCCTGGCCTTGAAAATTGAGGAGGTACACTGAAATTTCAATAGGGAATAGCTGGCCGTTTTTGGTTCGGTGGTTTGATGGGTACGTTAACGGTTGACCTGTTCGCAGGCGTTCCAGCTGTTGCCGGAATTTCTCATTGTCATGGTTGGGGGCAATGTCTGGAATACGAAGGGTTTGGAGTTCTTCCCGCGTGTATCCTAGCGCGTCGCAGGCCGCCTGATTGGCAAAACGCAAGCGTTTCTCGGAATCGGCTATCAGAATGCCGTCAGGGACATGATCAAAGGCGAATTGCATCAGTTGAACGTATTCTGCCAGCCGGACGTACGCAGAGAGGTTAAATTTTGGCTGTATGGCCGCATCGAGAGGAGCCTGGCTGGGACTCGGTTGGAGAAGGGACGGGAAGGTGTCAAATGGCGTAGTAGGTGCGGACGAACCGGGTAGGCCTTCAATAGCCACTTGGCCTGCCAGGCAGGCCCGGTGAATGGCAGATTTGACCTCCTGCCGTTTATAGGGTTTGGTGAGGTAGGCAAAGGCTCTGTCAAGAATATCGGGGTCGGCGGTGTTTCGTAAGGAGGTAAAAGCGGTCAGGAGAATGACCGGCAATTGTGGGTGCGTATGAGAGAGTTCGTTAAGAACTTCAAGACCATCCCTGTCGGGAAGTCCGACATCAAGGACCACCGCATCATATGATGAGGCAGCACTCTTCTGAAGGGCCGCCGCTCCCGTCTCCGCTGTCTCTACCTGAAAACCTTCCTGGCAAAGATAATCGGAAAGGGCCAGAAGTATGTCCGGGTCATCATCCACGAGCAATACTCGCGGCTTCGTGGATAAGAGAGACATGTTTGTTTTCCTGGCGTCGACCCAGATCCTTGAGTAATTTTGAAGGCAGATGTCACATGGAAATTTTCCTACCGGCCTCCAGTGAACATAAGAAAGAGGTTCTTGCAAGTTGCGGGCTTACCTAATGTGGTGGTTTCCCAGGGCGAAGGATGTTTCAGAAAAAAGGAAATGTATCCGTTTAGATAATCGGTGTATCTAAACCGATACATTTTTGAGTGTCCACATGTCCGACTTTTTAAGCCTCCTGGGATAGCGGTGTTATGGGTAGGATCACGCAGAAATGACTGCCTTTTCCGGGGGTACTCTCCACAAAAACCGATCCGCCGTGCAACTCGACTAAACTTTTGGTGATAGCCAGACCCAGGCCGGCCCCGCGGTTTTTCATTTCAGAAGATTGCCCTCGGTAAAACCGTTCAAAAATCGTCTGTTGTTCCTCTAAGGGAATGCCGCAGCCGGTATCAATGACACACGTGTGAATCATGCCGTCTTCCCGCTGGGTTACTTCCACGGTTACCGCCCCGGCGGGTTCCGTAAATTTGAGGGCATTATTTATGAGGTTGGTGAGAATCTGAATGAGTTTATCTCGATCGCCTTGGATTAAACCGATGGTTGGAGAAATATTCGCTTTGAGGCTGAGAGAACGCTCCTCCGCCAGGGGTTGCAACATTTCCACGACCTCTTGTGCGAGGCTGCCGATGTTGACGGGGCTCTGGTGCAGGTCCATGCGGCCCGCTTCGATTCGGGAAAGATCCAGAAGATCATTAATCATCCGAGTAAGTCGTTCGATATTGTATTTCACTCGTCCGAGATAAAACGATTGCCGGTCATTCAGATGCCCGGTCAATCCATCCAGCATGTTTTCCACCAACCCTTTTATGGAGGTCATCGGCGTTCGCAGCTCATGTGACACGATTGAGACGAAGGACGATTTTAACTTATCTAATTCCTGAAGACGTTCATTGGCGGACTGAAGATCTTGCGTGCGTTCTGCCACCCGTTCTTCCAGGGTTTGTGCGAGTTTTTCAACGTCCTCATAGTTTCGGGCGTTGTCGAGGGCCACGGCCACGTGGCTGGCAATGGTCAGCAGCAAATTCAAGTCTTCCTGTGTGCAGTGTTGATCGCCCCGATCGGCTCCGAGATACCCCAGCACCCGGTTCTGACACAACAGCGGAGCGGCAACAAAAGAAATCACTCCAATTCGTCGACAGACTGGAAGTATAAGAGAGTTCATCCTGTGGGCTATTTCCTCCAGGTTTTGAGCGAAGACCGGGTGCCCTTGAATTAAAAGGGTTTCATCTAAGGTTCCTGGAGCAATGGGAAATTTAAGGTGTTGAATTTGCTGTTCCAATTCTGAAGAAACTCCGGATACCCGGGCGACAATCCCCTGTTGTTGATGAGGGTCTTGGAGGACGAGAATCATACGGTGGAATCCCAGATTGTCTCGAAGAAGCGTGAGAACGGAGGAGAATAGCTTTTGGATATCTAATGTTGAGGTAATGGCAATGCCAGTTTGGTGCAAGGCGCTGAGTTGTGTGACTTGCTTGGTAATGGTGTGCACATAGGTGGAGATGGCTTCTTCTCGCTGTTGGAGAGAGAGTGCCATCCGATTGATGCTGGTCGTGAGCTGACCCACTTCATCCTGGGTGTCGGTGGTGACTGTCACGTGGAAATCCCCTTCAGCGATTTTATGAGACATGTCCGCCAAACGCCGAAGAGGGGTGACGATGCGATTGGTTAACAGAATTGTAAGAAGAATGCCCAGGAGGATGATTCCAAGGGTGAGGAGACCGATGTCCCATACCGTTTGGTTCAGCTCTTGTTGCATGGGTGCCGTGGATACGCCGATTTGAATGATGCCGATGATGCTGGACTGTCCGGGGGAGATCTTGAGACTGTCTTGAACATTTTCTGCAGACAGCAGTTCTAAGGTGGAGGGCGGCCCATATTTACGGAAAACGGGAAGGGCGAAGTCATAAATGGTTTCTGATCCAACCATGAATTCTTCGGCAGACTTTCTTTCCGCTGACCTGTTAACCAGGAGTCCTTTCTTGAGAGGTGAGGAATGTAAGACCGTCATGCGGGGTTCTAACCTGGAAATAGGGGGACTCGTTGTGATGAGTGCTTCCATGAGGGAATCATCCGGGGATAAGGGCTGCGTTTCATCACGACGTAGCTGTGTGAAATCCACTAATTTCCCTTTGGATTTCCGGACTAACACCTTGCCGTCCTTGTCTCGTGCGATAGCGTAGACGACTTCTGGTGCCGATAACA
>Ga0224505_10000800_pt1 | contig 21115 bp, 23 predicted proteins | sample SF_Jan12_sed_USG_FD_169102 | JGI IMG/M metagenome (GOLD analysis project Ga0224505, IMG submission 169102) | Sediment microbial communities from San Francisco Bay, California, United States - SF_Jan12_sed_USGS_4_1 | ecosystem: Environmental > Aquatic > Marine > Sediment | place: USA: California... | reverse complement strand
CTTGCCCACCTGTGCCGCGGGCCGTGAAGAGGTTCACCGCATCCATGGGCCAGTGCCGAGCATCCTAGCGCCTCCTCGCAATAGCGACTAGGGGGTCGGGCAAACGAGGCGCCGCGTGCCGCCGGCGCAGGGCCCTCAATAGGTCGGCTTGCGGCGCAGGTACTCGAGCCGGTCGATCGAGCGCACGCGCAATTCCTTCACCTGCGACCCTTGCAGCACGCGCAGGGGAATCTCGGTGCCCGCCGCGCCGCGCGCCCACACCTTGCGGTAGAAATCCGCGAGCGAGTCGACCTCGTCCTCGCCCACGGCGAGCACGAGATCGCCGCTGCGCAGCCCCGCCCGGTCGGCGGGGCCCTCCGGCGAGACGCGAGAGACGAACAGGCGTCCGCGCAGTTCGTCCGTGTTCAGTCCAAGCCACGGACGGATCGGGCCGGCGGAGCGACCGCGCTGAATCAGGTCGTCGAGCATGGGCTTGAGCAGGTCGACCGGCACGAACAAGTTGCCCGGCGATTGCGTGCCCGGGGCGCCGGCGTCCGGCAAGACGAGCGAGCCGACGCCGAGCAGCTCGCCGCGCGCGTTGATGAGCGCCGCCCCCGACCAGTTCTGCACCGGCGGGTAAGTGTAGATTGCGGCGTCGAGCAGGTACTCCCAGCCGCCGGCGAACGCGCGGCGCGACACGACGTAAACGAGATTGAGCGCCTCGCGCCCGCCGAAACCGACGACCATCGCGGCGTCGCGCTCGGCGAGCGCCGACGCGTCGCCGATCGGCAGCGGCCGGCCAGCGAGCGGCGCGGCCAGCTTGAGCAGCCCGAACCCGCTCGCGTGATCGTAGGCGGCGAGCAACGCTGGAACCGTGGAGCCGGAGCTGGCGGTAACTGCGATCGATTCGGCCTCGATCACCAGGTAGCCGATGGTGAGCACGTAGCCCTCGCGCACCAGGATGCCAGACCCTTCGCGCCTCACGCCCAGCGTTTCGGCGGTGCGCGCATCGGGCAGCATGCGGGACTGGACGCGCACCACCGCCGAGAGGGTCGCCTCCGCCTCGGCGTCGGTCCTGTCCTGTGCCGGTGCCGCCGCGGCGCCGAGCACGAGCGCGAGCAGCAGAATGCGCAGTGCGTTGGCCATGGACGTCACCCGCGCGTCTGGCCCTTGAACCGGGCCTCGATGCGCGCGCGCAGCGCCTCCACGCGCGCGCGGTTGACGCCCCAGTCGCCGCGCCCAAGGCGCGAGGCCGAGCGCACGTGCAGCGCCCGCGCCTTCTCGTCGTAGGTGAACTCGACGTCGTCGACGAAGCCCATGACCCGGGAGCGGAACTCCGCGTAGAGGTAGTTGCCCTCGTGCCGGATGACGGTGCCACGCGGCATGCTCTCGACCGCATTTCTCGCCGCGGCGATCGCCTCGAGCGCGCTGCCCTCGAAGCGGATGGGCTCGATGTAATGCCCCCTGTCGGCGGGATCGGCCTGGCTGGAGACGCAGTTGGGCGTGCTTCGCGGCCGCGCGAGGCGCCCGTGCTTCACGCCGAGGTAGTTGGGGCGCTTGCCGGCGAACATGGTGTCCCCCTTTGCGATGCTCAGATGCAGCGCCAGGCCCGCGGCCGCGCCGCAGGCAAGGAGCGCAAGCGCGGCGAGAACGCGGCCTAGCATCGGCTGCCGATGCTAACATCGTCGCGCACAACGCCCCGGGGAGGAACGCATGGAAATTTCCGCGCAGCAGCTCGCCGAGCTTCTTATCGGCATCGCGCGTGCCCAGCACGCGATCATCCAGGGGGTGGAAAGCGCGACGGCGGGAACGAAGACCCAGCACATCCTGCCGATGCTGCAGAACCTCGCGCACCTGCGCGACCATCCCGAGCCCACGCTGGTCGATCTGCCGGTGCGCGTGCTGCTGACCACGCAAGGCCGCGTGCCGCCCGATCCCGCGGCGGTGGCGCGCGACCTGGAGCGCCTGCTCGGCGCCTAGAAGTCCTTCGGCTCCGGCGGAAAAGCGGGCTTCCTCTTTTCGCGGTGAGACGCGGCGCCCTCGCGCACTTCGGCGCCCGTGAAGCCCAGCATCTCCAGCGCGAGCGAGGTGTCGAACGTGGGGCCCGCCATGCGCAGCCAGTTGTTCAGGCTGTACTTGGTCCAGCGCAGCGCGGTCTGCGCACCCGCGGCGAGCTTTCTTGCCACCTCCAGTGCCTTCGCCTGCAGCTCGGCCTCCTCGCAGGTGAGCGACACCAGGCCGATCCTCTCGGCTTCCTCGCCCGAGATCTGCTCGCAGGTCAGCAAGTAGTACTTGGCCTTCGCCATGCCGCACAGCAGCGGCCAGACGATCGCCGCGTGGTCGCCGGCGGCGACGCCCAGGCGCGTGTGGCCGTCGATGATGCGCGCGCTCTTTGCCGCGATCGAGATGTCGGCCAGCAACCCCGCCACCAGCCCCGCGCCGACCGCGGGGCCGTGCATCGCCGAGACCACGATCTTCGAGCAGTTGATGACGTTGTAGACGAGGTCGCGCGCCTCGCGCCAGACGCGCGCGCGCGTCTCGAAGTCCTGGATGATGTCCTCGATCAGGCCGAAGTCCCCGCCCGCGGAGAAGCCCTTGCCCGCGCCGCGCAGGATGGCGACGCGCGTCTCGGGATCGCGATCCACGTCGCGCCAGACCTCGGCGAGCTCGGCATGCATGCGGTGGCCGGCCGTCGAGAGCCGTCCGCTCGCTTCGTCACCCATCACGATCTCCAGGATCCCCGGCTCGATCCTGCGAATCTTAAGGTCCCGGTAATGCGAGTAGTCCATGGTCGCATTCTACAATTGGGCCATGCGCACCCCTGACGAGCGTTTCGCGAATCTGCCCGGGTTTCCCTGGCCGCCGCACTACCTCGACTGGCGCGGCGAGCGCGCCCACTACCTGGACGAGGGTAAAGGCGAACGCACCTGCCTGTGTCTTCACGGCGAGCCCACCTGGAGCTATCTCTATCGCCGCATGATTCCGCCGCTCCTCGCGTCCGGCGCGCGCGTGGTCGCCCCGGACCTGATCGGCTTCGGCCGCTCCGACAAGCCGACCGAGGAGTCCTTCTATACCTTCGACATGCACCGCGCGTTCCTGCTCGACGTCATCGAGCGTCTGGATCTGATGCGCATCACGCTCGTCGTGCAGGACTGGGGCGGACTGCTCGGTCTCACATTGCCGATGGAGATGCCGGAGCGCTTCGAGCGGCTGCTCGTCATGAACACCGCGCTCGGCACGGGCGATGCACCTCTCTCTGAAGGCTTCCTCGCCTGGCGCGCCTACGTCAACCGCACGCCCGACCTGCCTTGCGACAAGCTCATGCAGCGCTCCTGCAGGCACCTCAGCGACGCCGAGGCCGCCGCCTACGAGGCGCCGTATCCCGATACCGCATCCAAGGCCGGGGCGCGCGCCTTTCCCAACCTCGTGCCCGACCGGCCGGATGCGCCGGGCGCGGCGCTCTCGAGGAAGGCGCGCGACTGGTGGAGGAGCGCCTGGAAAGGGGAATCGTTCATGGCGATCGGCGCGAAGGACCCGGTGCTCGGACCGCCGGTGATGACTGCGCTGCGCAAGATCATCCGCAATTGCCCCGAGCCCTTCGTGCATGCGGAGGGCGGGCATTTCCTGCAGGAGTGGGGCGAGGACATCGTCAGAGAGGCGCTGAAGAAATGGAAGTAACCTACGCCGACCTTGCCGCCGCGCACGAGCGCATCAAGCCGGTCGCCAAGCGCACGCCGGTGCTCAGCTCGAGCACCATCGACGACCTGACCGGCGCCCGGGTGCACTTCAAGTGCGAGAACTTTCAGCGCATGGGTGCCTTCAAGTTCCGCGGCGCCTACAACGCGCTCGCGCAGCTGTCCGCGCAACAGAGGAAGAAGGGCGTCGTCGCCTTCTCCTCCGGCAACCACGCGCAGGCCGTGGCACTCGCCGGCAGGCTGCTCGGCGTGCCCGCCACCATCGTCATGCCGACCGACGCGCCGAGGGTGAAGCTGGAGGCGACGCGCGGCTACGGCGCAGAGGTCGTGCTCTACGATGCGAGCAACGAGGATCGGCAGATAATCGCGGAGAAGCTCGCCGCAGAACGCGGACTCACCGTCATCCCGCCTTTCGACCACCCGCACATCCTCGCCGGCCAGGGCACCGCGGCCAAGGAACTGATCGAGGACACGGGGCCCCTCGACGTGCTCATGGTCCCCTGCGGCGGCGGCGGGCTGCTCTCGGGCTGCGCCATCGCCGCGAAGCACCTGTCGCCCGCGTGCCGCGTCATCGGCGTCGAGCCGGCCGCGGGTGACGACGGGCTGCGCTCCTTTCGCGCGGGGAAGCTGGTGAGCGTGCCGCTGCCGGACACCATCGCCGATGGCGCACGCACGATGTCGCTCGGCGCTCTCACGTTTTCGATCATCCGCGAGAACGTGAGCGACTTCCTGACGGTGACCGATGACGAGCTCCTGCACTGGATGTTCTTTCTCTGGGAGCGCATGAAGATCGTGGTCGAGCCTACCGGCGCGCTGGCCGCGTGCGCGCTGCTGGCGGGAAAGCTGGACGCGCGGGGCAGGAAGATCGGGGTGGTCATTTCCGGGGGTAACGTCGATCTCGGCTGGGCGGCGAAGCAACTGGCCGCCCGCTAGCGGAGACGCAACCTCTTGCGCCTGCGCGCGACCATCGCCGCGCTGCTCGCCCTGTGCGCGTGCACCGCGCGCGCGCAGGACACGCCCACCGCGGGCGCGCTGCCTTCCCTGGCGGAGCTGGAAGCCGCCGGGGCGATCATCGGCGAGATCAGCATCGCGGCCGACGACGTCTTCAACCTGGACGATCCGGCGGAGAACAACTGGCTCTTCCGCTTCGCCAACCACGTGCACGTCCAGACCCGGCCCGGCGTCATTCGCAACCAGCTGCTATTTCGCAGCGGCGAGAAGCTGGTTGCGCAGCGCGTGGAGGAATCCGAGCGCCTGCTGCGCGGCAATCGCTACCTGTACGAAGCCAGCATCCAGCCGGTCGCATGGCGCGACGGCGTCGTCGATCTGGAGGTGCGCACGCGCGACACCTGGTCGCTGGAGATCGGCGCAAGCCTGTCCAGCGCGGGCGGGACGACCTCCACCGGCGCGCAAGTGCGCGAGTTCAATTTCCTCGGCACGGGCATGCGCGTGGGACTGAGGGCGCGCTCGACCTCGGAGGTCACTACCGCCGGCGGAACGCCGAGCGGCGTGGACTTCGACGTGAGCTACCCGTACGCGTTCGACGGCCGGACGACCATCGGCTACACCCAGGCGAGCTTCGACGAAGGCGATGGCCGCTCCTTCAACGTGACGCGCCCGTTCTATGCGCTCGACGCGCGCGGCGCGGGCAACTTTTCGACTGCCGCGGACAACCGGATGCTCACCCAGTACGCCGACGGCGTCGAAGCCGGCCGGTTCCGCCGGCGCGGGGAAAGCGCGGACATTTCCGGCGGCTGGTCGCCGGGCCTGGTGAACGGCTGGACGCAGCGCTACTCGCTCGGCCTGCGCTATCAGCGCGAGCAGTACGAGAACGATCCCCTGGCGCCGGCGACGCTGCCGGGTGATCGCCTGCTGGCCGGGCCGTATTTCCAGTTTTCTGTGGTCGAGGACAACTTCCGCGAGGTCTCCAACGTCCAGACCATCGGGCGTCCGGAATACCAGGCGCTCGGGCTGCAGGGCAGCGTGCAGGTGGGGCGCTCGGCGCGCGGGCTCGGCTCCACGGACCTCGTGACCTGGTACTCGGCCGGGGTGAGCCGCGGGTTCCGCTTCCACGGCGATCGCACGCTGCTCGGCTCTGCGGCAGTGTCGGGAGAGTACGCCAACAGCGAGAACGACCGCGTCGTGCTGGGCGGCGCGTTGCGCTACTACCAGCGTCGCGGCAGCGGCGCGCTGCTCTATGTGTCTCTCACCGCCAATGCGACCGAATTCTCGGACGGCACGCAGTACCTGTCGCTCGGCGGCGATACCGGCCTGCGCGGCTATCCCTCCAATTACCAGCTCGGCAGCCGGCGGGTACTGCTCAGTGCCGAGCAACGCCTCTACAGCGACTGGTACCCCCTGCGGCTCATCCGCGTCGGCGGGGCGGTGTTCTACGACGTGGGCCGGGCCTGGGGCGAGCCTTACCAGAACTTCCCGGACGCCCACTGGTCCTCGAACGTCGGCTTCGGACTCCGGCTGCTCAGCGCGCGTTCCGCTACCGGCACCACGCTGCACCTGGACATCGCGTTCCCCCTCAGGCGCGAGCCCGGGCTGGACTCCTACCAGCTGACGATGGAATCGAAATCCGGCTTCTAGCGCTCAGCCCGCGGCGAAGAACGCGAAGCGCTGCCCGCTCGCCGACCTGGACGCGTACATCGCCTTGTCGGCGAGCGCGATCAGGGCCTCGGCATCCTCGGCATCGTCCGGATAGACGCTGATGCCGATGGAGCAGGACACGCTCGCCGGACCGCCGGCGAGCGCGAGCGGCAGCTGCACCATGTCGGCGACCTTCTCGGCGATCATGGTGGCGTCGTCGGCGCGGTCGAGCTCGCCGGCGAGGATGACGAACTCGTCGCCGCCGTAGCGCGCCACGGTGTCCGAGCCGCGCACGCTGGTGCGCAGGCGCGACGCGAGCTGCACCAGCGCCTGGTCCCCGGCCGGATGGCCGCGCGTGTCGTTGATGGACTTGAATCCGTCGAGGTCGACCAGCATCACCGCGAGCTTCTTGCGATTGCGCTTGGCGAGCTCCATGGCGAGCGCCAGCCGCTGCTGCATCGACAGCCGGTTGGGCAGGCCGGTCAGCGGGTCGTGCTGCGCCATGAAGCGCAGGTGCTCCTCCTGGTTGCGCAGCAGCGCCATGAGCCCCTCGCGCTCGCCCGCCTCGGCGCGCAGGCGCTCGTTGGCGCGGTTGAGCTCCGCCGTGCGCTCGGCGATCCTCTGCTCGAGCTCGCGCTCGGTCTCGCGCGTCGCCTCGAGCAGCCGCCGCTGCGCCTGCATCGCCTCGGCCTGCGCCGCCGTGCGCTCGCGCCGCAGCACCCCGATACGATCGCCGAGCGCGAAGGACAGCAGCAGCACGTCCATGGCGAAGCCGATGTGCAGGCCGTAGATGGTCACGAACGTCGTCGGCACCAGCGCGAAATTGCGCAGTGCGCCGACGCCGATGAAGACGAGCAGCGCCGCCCAGGCGAGCAGGAAGTAGCGCGCCGGGCGGTAGCCCGAGAGCAGCGCGCGCACCGCAACGTAGGTGGCCAGGGCCGCCGCCGCGAAGCCGAGCACCGAGATGATGCGCAGCACGTCGCCGTAGTCGAGCATCCAGCCGGTCGCCGCGAACAGGGCCAGCACGCCGCCGGCGGCAGCGATGCCGCGCAAGGCGAGGTCGGCGCGCGGCACCACCCGACGCGTGGCGAGAAAGCCGCGCGCGAACAGCACCCCCAGGGCAAGCGTCAGGCACAGCGTCATCGCCACCGCGTGATTGGCGGCCCACACGCTGTTCGGCCAGAGGTACTGGTAGGCCAGGCCGTCGTAGCTGAAGAGAAACAGCCCGAACGCCGCCGCGTACGCCACGTAGTAGGCGTAGACGCCGTCGCGCACTGCGGCGAACAGCATCAGGTTGTACAGGATGAGCGCCAGCGCCAGCCCGTAGAACAGCCCGAGCAGCAACTGCACGTTGCGGCCCTGGTCGGCAAAGGCCTCGGGGCGCCAGAGCGTCAGCGGCACGGTCACCACGCTCTTCGATTGCACGCGCATGAAGAACTCGTGCTCGCCGGGCGCGGTCGGCGCCGGAAAGCGGAATACGTAGTTGCGGTGGCGCACCTCGCGCGCGTCCCAGGGAAACGTATCCCCCGCCAGCCGCGCCCAATAGCGCGGCTCGCCGCCCGGTTGCGCCTCGGGCCGATACAGCTCGATGCGGTCGATGCTCGGGAAAGCCACCTCGAGCAGCAGCTCCTCGCCGGCCGGCGCGCCGCCCGGCAGGCGGAAGCGCAGCCACCACGCCGCGCGCGAGTAGCCGAAATTGAGCGGATCGGCGCCCGGGCGCGTGAAGCGCGCCGCGCGCTCGGGCGCGCGCACGTCCTCCAGCCGCAAGGCGCGCGATGGATCCTGCAGCACCTCGACATAGGCGCCGAGCGAGGTGAAGCCACGCTCGCCCGGCAGCGGTACCGGCTCGCCCGCCGCAGCGGCGGACGCGAAGATAAGGACCGCCAGGAATGCGAGAACGCGCGGCATGAAGCGCAGCATCATAATGGTCTGCGGCGCTTGCGTTAAGATGCGCGCCTTCATGCGCGCCATCCAGATCGACCAGCCCGGCGGGCCCGAGGTGCTGCGTCCCGCGGAACGGGCGCGCCCCGAGCCGAAGCCGCACGAGATTCTGGTAAAAGTCTCGGCGGCGGGCGTGAACCGCCCCGACGTGCTGCAGCGCATGGGCCTTTACGCGGTGCCACCCGACGCCTCCGATCTGCCGGGGCTGGAGATCGCAGGCGAGGTCGTCGCCTGCGGCGCCGCGGTGAAGTCGTGGAAGGCGGGCGACAAGGTCTGCGCGCTCACGCACGGTGGCGGCTACGCGGAGTACTGCGTGACACCGGAAGTGCAGGCGCTGCCGGTGCCCAAGGGCCTCTCGATGGTCGAGGCCGCATCGCTCCCCGAGACCTTCTTCACCGTCTGGTCGAACGTCTACGACCGCGGGCGCCTCGCACCGGGAGAGACGCTTCTGGTGCAGGGCGGCACCTCGGGCATCGGCGTCACCGCCATCCAGATGGCGAAGGCCACCGGCAACCGCGTCTTTGCCACCGCGGGCTCGGACGAAAAGTGCGCCGCGTGCGTGAAGCTTGGCGCGGACGCGGCGTTCAACTACAAGACGCAGGACTTCGTCGCCGGCGTGAAGGCCGCCACCGGCGGCAAGGGCGTGGACGTGATCCTCGACATGGCGGCGGGGGACTTCGTGCCGCGCGAGCTCAAGGCGCTCGCCGACGACGGTCGGCTCGTGTTCATCGCCTTCCTGCGCGGCATGAAGACCGAGCTCGACGTGAACGAGCTGATGCGGCGCAGGCTCACGCTCACCGGCTCGACGCTGCGCCCGCGCGCCGTGGAGTTCAAGGGCGCGATCGCCGCGAGCCTGAGGAGCCGCATCTGGCCGCTGATCGAGGCCGGCAAGATCAAGCCGGTGATCTACAAGACCTTCGCGCTCGAGCAGGCGGCCGACGCGCACCGGCTGATGGAATCGAGCACGCACGTCGGCAAGATCGTCCTTACGCTCTGACCGCGATGCGGCGCGCCACGGACTGCCTGCTGGTCGTCGACATCCAGAACGACTTCATGCCGGCCGGCGCGCTCGCCGTGCCGAAGGGCGACGAGATCGTGCCGCTCGTCAACCGCATCGCCGCGAACTTCGCGGTCGTCGTGCTGACGCAGGACTGGCATCCGGCGGGCCACGCCTCGTTCGCCTCCAGCCATCCCGGCAAGAGGCCCTACCAGAAGATCCGCCTCGCCTACGGCGAGCAGATTCTCTGGCCCGACCATTGCGTGCAGGGCACGTCGGGCGCGGCCTTCCATCGGGATCTCGACATCCCGCACGCGCAACTCGTCATCCGCAAAGGCCACCACAGGAAGGTGGACAGCTACTCGGCGTTCCTGGAAGCCGACCGCAAGACAAAGACCGGCCTGGACGGCTACCTGAAGTCGCGCGGCGTGAAGCGCGTGTTCTGCGCGGGCCTCGCGACCGACTTCTGCGTCGCCTGGAGCGCGATGGATGCGCGCCGCTTCGGCCTGCAGGCGGTGGTGGTCGAGGACGCCTGCCGCGCGATCGATGCCGGCGGCTCGCTCGCCGCCGCCTGGGCGTCGATGAAGAAGGCGGGCGTCAAGCGCGTTTCTTCCGCGGCGCTCCCCTAGCCTCCGCGCCTGCCGCCTCGCGCTTCAGCCAGGCGACGAACTCGGCCACTTCCGGCCGGCCCTGCGCGTGGCTCGACACGATCGCGTAGTAGGCGCGCGCCGGGTCGGCGCTGCGCTGGAACGGCGCCACCAGCTCCCCCGCTTCGAGCGCGTCCTTGAGCAGAGGGCTGCGGCCGAGCGCGACGCCGTGCCCGGCGATCGCGGCAGCAATGATCTGCTCGTAGCCGGAGAAGGACAGTCGCCCCGCGGGCTTCAGCTCCTCCAGGCGCTCCACCTCGAGCCAGGTACGCCAGTGCAGCCACGGATGGCGCGCATCCGGATCGTCGTACTGCAGCAGCACGTGGTGGCGCAGGTCGGCGGGCTCCTTCAGCGGGCGGCGCGCATCCCGCGCGAGCTTCGCGCTGCACACCGGAAAGACACGCTCGCCGAACAGCCGCTCGGCGCCCGGCCCGGCGAGGCTCGCCGGGCCGTGGCGGATCGCCACGTCCAGGCCGTCGCGCTCCAGGTCCTGCACGCGCGTGTCGGCAGCAATGCGCACGTCCACGCCGGGATGCGCGCGTGTGAAACCCGCCAGGCGCGGAATCAGCCACAGCGCGGCGAACGAGTGCGTCGTGGTCACGGCGAGGGCGCGCCGCCCCGACTGGGCGCGCAGGCGGTCGGTGGCCGCGCGCATCGTCGCCAGCACCTGCGCCGCCGCCGGATAGAACTGCTGCCCCGCGTCGGTGAGCGCAAGCGCCCGGTGGCGGCGCTCGAACAGCTTCACGCCGAGCTGCTCCTCGAGCTCCTGCATCTGCCGGCTGACCGCCGACTGGGTGAGATGCAGCTCCTCGCCCGCGCGCGTGAAGGACAGCAGCCGCGCCGAGGCCTCGAAGCCGCGCAGCAGGTCTAGGGAGGGCAGTCTTACATTCCCATTACTCATGCTAATCCTGATTTCTTACCGTTTGAGTGCCCAGCGCGCAGGATGCACGATGCGCATGCCAAATGCAACCCGAAAGGAGACGGCCATGCGAATCGAACTGGAGCCCGGCGCGCTGCGCCTCGCGCGCGGGCAGACCCTGAAGGTCGTGGATGCCGTGGGCAGCACCATCCGCTGCAGCGAAGGCAGCGTGTGGATCACGGAAGAGAACATGCCCAGGGACGTGGTGCTCGAGGCCGGGGCGAGCTATCGCCTGAGCCGCAAGGGCCTCACGCTCGTGCACGCCTTTGGCGACGCGACGCTCGCGCTCGCCTGAACCGCCAGGAGAACCGCCATGAGACTGGACTACGAAAGGTACCTGCGCGACGACGAGCTGCGCTCGCAACTGGAGCGCGAGGTGCATCGCGCGCGCGCCCTCGCCGTGCAGGACTTTCTTGCCCGTTCGGCGCAGGCGCTGCTCGGCCACCGGGCCGCTGCGGAGGACCCATGCCACTCGTACGCATCTCGCTGATCGAGGGCCTGACCCCGGCCGACCGGCGGCGCGTCGGCGACGCGGTGCACCGGGCGCTGGTCGACACGATCGGCGTCCCGGCGCGTGACCGCTTCCAGGTCATCACGCAGCACGCGCGCGGCGACCTCGTCTACGACCCCGAGTATCTCGGCGTCGAGCGCAGCGACGAGATCGTGCTGGTGCAGATCACGCTGAGCGCCGGCCGCCCGCTCGAGCAGAAGCGCGCGCTGTACCGGCGCATCGCCGAGAACCTGGCGCAGGCCGTGGGCCTGCGGCCGCAGGACGCGTGGGTGAACCTCGTCGAGGTCGCCCGGGAGGACTGGTCATTCGGCAATGGCGTCGCCTCGTACGCGGCAGCGGAGGCGGTGCCCGCGTGAATTAGAATGTGCGCTTCCCCACGCGGAGGAAGCGCATGTTCAAGGACGGCTTGCTCAAGGGCAAGAACATCCTCGTCACCGGGGGCGGCACCGGCCTGGGCAAGGAGATCGCCGCGAAGTACCTGCAGCTGGGCGCCGACCTGTGGATCGCGGGCCGGCGCCAGGGCGTCCTCGACGCCACCGCAAAGGAGCTGATGGCCCAGCACGGCGGTCGCGTGCGCACGCACGCCGTGGACATCCGCGACTTCGCGGCGGTGGACGCGATGGCGCAGCGCATCTGGGACGAGTCCGGCCCGCTCACCGGCCTGGTCAACAACGCCGCGGGCAACTTCATCAGCCCGACCAAGGACCTGACGCCGAACGGCTTCAACGCCATCGCCAACATCGTCTTCCACGGCAGCTTCTACGTCACGCATTCGGTCGGCAAGCGCTGGATCGAAGGCGGCCACCAGGGCGCCGTGGTCTCGATCCTCGTCACCTGGGTGTGGACGGGCTCGCCCTACGTGGTGCCCTCGGCGATGTCGAAGGCCGGCCTGCACGTCATGACCAAGTCTCTCGCTGTCGAGTGGGGCAAGCACGGCATCCGCCTGAACGCCATCGCGCCCGGCCCCTTCCCGACCGAAGGCGCGACCAAGCGCCTGCGCCCGGGCTCGGATTTCGGCGACTCCACGCAGGTGAACCCGATGCGGCGCATCGGCCGGATGTCGGAGCTGCAGAACCTCGCCGCGTTCCTGATGGCGGACGGCTGCGAGTGGCTGACCGGCGAGACGATCGCCATCGACGGTGCCGGATACCTGGCGACCGGCGCCTACTTCACCGAGCTCGACAAGATGAGCGACGCCGACTGGCAGAAGGCGCGCGAGCTCATCAAGGCGCAGAACGACAAGGACCGCGCCGGCCGGGCCGGCTGAGCGCGCGCATGGCCGACAAGCTCGCCCCGCGCCCCGCCGCGACGCTGCTGCTGCTGCGCGACGGCAGCCTCGGGCCCGAGGCCTTCATGCTGCAGCGGAACCGGAGCGCCGCGTTCCTCGCCGGCGCGCACGTGTTTCCCGGCGGCGCGCTCGACAAGGCCGACCGCGACGTGCGCGTGCTGCGCCGCGTGGCCGGCCTGACCGACGCCGACGCCAGCGCGCGCATGGGCGTGGATTCCGGCGGCCTCGCCTACTGGGTGGCGGCATTGCGCGAATGCTTCGAGGAAGCGGGCATCCTGCTCGCCGAAGGCGAGGACGGCCTGCCGATCGACGGCGCGCGCGCCGCGGCGCTCGCGCCGCTGCGCGCGCTGCTGCACGCCGGCAAGCTCTCGTTCCACGAGTTCCTGGACAGGGAGCGGCTGGTGCTGCGCGCGGGCGAGCTCGCGTACTTCGGCCATTGGATCACCGCGCCGGGGCGCGCGCGGCGCTTCGATACGCGCTTTTTCCTCGCGCTCGCCCCGCAGGACCAGGTCGGCGCGCACGACGGCACCGAGCTGATCGACAGCCTGTGGCTGCGGCCGCAGGACGCGATCGACCTCGAGGCGCGCGGCGACCTGCAGCTCGTGTTCGCCACCAAGAACACGCTCGCCGACCTCGCGCGCTTCGCGCGCGCCAAGGACGCGCTGGAGCACGCGCGCGAGGCGGACGTCGAGACCAACCGCGCGTGCTGGGCGCTCGGGCCCGATGGCGCCGCGGCGCTCTTCCGGCGCCGCGACCCGCAGTATTTCGAGATCCACTGGACCGACCCCGAGGAAACGGGCCAGACCAGCGTCGCGCTCGTGCCCGGAGAGGCCAAGCGCCTGGACCAATACGTCACGCGCATCGTCGCCCCCAATCCCGGCATGATGACCGGGCCGGGCACCAACACCTATCTGGTCGGCGAAGGCGATCTGGCGGTGATCGATCCGGGACCGGCGATCGACGAGCACGTGCGCGCGGTGCTCGAGGCGGGCGCCGGCCGCATCCGCTGGGTGCTGTGCACGCACACGCACCTCGATCATTCGCCGGCGGCGGCGGCGATCAAGGCGGCGACCGGCGCGGTGGTCATCGGCCGCCCGGCACCCGCGCTCCCCGGGCAGGACCAGGGATTCGCGCCGGACCGCGTGCTGGGCCACGGCGACCGCTTCATGTTCGGCGGACTGACGCTGCGCGCCCTGCATACGCCGGGCCACGCCTCGAACCACCTGTGCTACCTGCTCGAGAACACGCGGATGCTGTTCACGGGCGATCACGTCATGCAGGGCTCGACGGTGGTCATCAATCCTCCCGACGGCGACATGCGCGCCTACCTCGCGTCGCTCGAGCTGCTGCTCGCCGAGGACGTGCTGATCCTCGCGCCGGGACATGGCTACCTGATCGGCGAGCCGCACCGCGAAGTGCGGCGCCTGGTGCGCCACCGCCTGGCGCGCGAGCACAAGGTGGTGTCCGCGCTCGCGCGTCTCGGTGCGGCGGAGCCCGATGCGCTGGTGCGCGAAGTCTACGACGACGTCTCCGCGCGCCTGCACGGCGTGGCACTGCGCTCGCTCAGCGCGCACCTGGAGAAACTCGCCGCCGAGGGCCGGGCGCATTCGACGGCCGGACGCTGGTCGCTGGTACAATCCCCGGCGGCCGAGCGCTCGGCCGGAGGAGCCCCATGAGCAACCACGAAGAAACGCTGAAGATGGTCAACAACCTCGATCGCGCCGGCGTCGAGGCGCGGCTCGCCCAAGTGCGCGCCGGCGCGCAATCCGCGGGGCTCGGCGAGCTGGCGCAGATGTTCGCGGGTATCGAGGGCGCCCCGCGCGCGCAGATCGAGGAGAAGGTGAAGCGCGCACTGAAGTGGCTCGCCGGCAAGCCCGAGCAGCGCTCGCTCGTCGCGCTGCTCGAGCTCGTGGAGATCAACCTCCCCAATCTGAAGTAGCGGCGCCGCGCCTCCCCTGACGCACGACTTCGACCTCTTCACCATCGGCGGAGGCTCGGGAGGCGTGCGCGCGAGCCGCGTCGCCGCGTCCTACGGCGCGCGCGTGGCGGTCGCCGAGTCGGGCCGCTTCGGCGGCACCTGCGTCAACGTCGGCTGCATCCCGAAGAAGCTCTTTTCCTACGCGGCGCATTACCGCGAGGATTTCCAGGTGGCGAGGAGCTTCGGCTGGACGCTGGGCGAGCCGCGCTTCGACTGGCAGACGCTGCTCGCCAACAAGGACCGCGAGATCGCGCGGCTGAACGCCGTGTACGAGGGCCTGCTCGCCAAGGCGGGCGCGCACATCCTGCGCGCGCGCGCCACGGTGATCGACGCGCACACGGTCGAAGCCGGGGGGCGGCGCTACACGGCCAGCCACATCCTGGTGGCCACGGGCTCCTGGCCGCAGGTGCCGCAGATTCCCGGTCGCGAGCTGGCCATCACGTCGAACGAGGCGTTCTTCCTGGAAGAGCTTCCACGCCGCGCGCTGGTGGTGGGCGGCGGCTACGTCGCGCTGGAGTTCGCGTCGATCTTCAACGGCCTGGGGGTGGAGGCGACCCTTGCCTACCGTGGCCCGCGCCTGCTGCGCGGCTTCGACGCGGACCTCGGCGAGCGCATCGCCGAGGAAATGCGCAAGAAAGGCGTCGTCATCCGGCTGCAATCGAACCCCGCGAAGCTGGAACAGGGCGTCAAGGTCACCTACGAGGACGGCGCGGTGCAGCAGGTCGATCTCGTCATGTTCGCCACCGGGCGCAGGCCCAATACCGCGGGACTCGGACTGGAGGCCGCCGGCGTCAGGCTGGCCGCCGACGGCACGGTGATCGTGGACGATTACTCGAAGACCTCGGTCGACTCGATCCACGCGATCGGCGATGTCACCAACCGCCTCAACCTCACGCCGGTCGCCACCGCCGAGGGCATGTGCCTCGCCAGGACGCTGTTTCGCGGCGAGCCGACCCCCGTGGACCATGCCAACGTGCCGACCGCGGTGTTCTCCGATCCCAACGTCGCCACCGTCGGGCTCGCCGAGGACGTGGCGCGCGCGCGGTTCGGCGAGGTCGACGTCTACAAGGCGGCGTTTCGAGCGCTCAAGCACACGCTGGGCGGCCACGAGGAACGCACGTTCATGAAGCTGGTGGTCGATGCTGCGTCGCAGCGTGTGGTGGGCGCGCACATGATCGGCCCGGACGCGGGCGAGATCATTCAGGGGGTTGCCATCGCGGTGAAGCTGGGCGCGACCAAGGCGCAGTTCGACGCCACCCTCGGTATCCACCCCACCGCGGCGGAGGAATTCGTTACCATGAGGGAAAAGGCGTCCCCATGATCCTCGAAGCGCGCATCGACAAGATGGTGGGCGAGTTGCAGGCCGGGATGAACCTGCCGCTCGCCATCGAGTTGTGGAACGGCAAGCGCTATGCGCTTGGCGAGCGGCCGACCGTCACCTTGCGCGTGCCCGCGGCCTCGGCGATCAAGTACCTGGCGAACGCCGATCTCGCCTCGCTGGGCGAAGCCTATGTCGAGGGGCACATCGAGGTCGACGGCCCGATCACGGACGCGATCCGCGCCGCCGAGAGCCTGGCGCGGCGCCTGAGCGGGGACAAGAAGGGTCGGCTGCCGCTCCTGCTGCGCAACCTGCACTCGAAGAAGAACGACTCGGCGGCGATCCGCTACCACTACGACGTCTCCAACGACTTCTATGCGCTGTGGCTGGACGAGCGCATGGTGTACTCCTGCGCCTATTTCCGGTCGGGCGACGAGACGATCGGCGAGGCGCAGGTGCAGAAGCTCGACCACATCTGCCGCAAGCTGCGGCTGAAGCCCGGCGACCGGTTCCTCGACATCGGCTGCGGCTGGGGCGCGCTCGTCATGCACGCCGCCGAGCGCTACGGCGTGCAGGCGCTCGGCATCACGCTGTCGCACAACCAGCACGCGTTCGCCAACGAGCGCATTCGGGCTGCCGGGCTGCAATCGCGCTGCGAGGTGCGCGTGCAGGACTACCGCGACGTTCCCGGCGAGGGCATGTTCGACAAGATCGCCTCGATCGGCATGTTCGAGCACGTGGGGCTGAAGAACCTGCCGGTGTACTTCGGCGCCATCCGCCGCCTGCTCGCCGACGGCGGCATCGTGCTCAACCACGGCATCACGTCGGTGGACCCGGAAAGCCGCGCGGTGGGGCTGGGGGCGGGCGATTTCATCGGCAAGTACGTGTTCCCGCATGGCGAGTTGCCGCACCTGTCGCTCGTCATCAACGAGATGGGCGCCGCCGGGCTCGAGGTCATGGACTCGGAGACGCTGCGGCTGCACTACGCCAGGACGCTCGAGCACTGGAGCGCGCGGCTGGAGGCGAATCTCGACAAGGCGCACGAGTTCGCCGGCGAGAAGCGCCTGCGCATCTGGCGCACCTACCTCGCCGGCTGCGCGCACGCATTCGCCCAGGGCTGGGTGTCGATCCAGCAGGTGCTGGCGGTGAAAACGCAGGACCCGAAGCAGAGCCCGCTGCCCTGGACGCGGGACTACATGTACGCGCGCTAGCCGAGCGCCCGCACGACCAGGCTGCCGCCGGTCGCGAGCAGCACGACCGCCACCATCCGCAGCAGCTGCTCGCGCGAGATCCTGAAGAACACCCGCTGCGCGACGGTGATGCCGAGCAGCGCTGCCGGCACCACCCCGATCGCCATCACCCACACCTTGGGCTCGAGCAGCAGGCCCGTCAGCACGAAGGCCGCGACGCGCAGCGAGATGCTGGTCAGCGTGGCGAAGCCCATCGTGGCGCGGAACTGCGCTTTCGACAGCCCGCGCTGCGACAGGTAGATCGCATACGGCGGGCCGCCCGCGCCGAACACGGTGCTGGTAATACCGCCGGCGAGGCCGGCGACCCAGGCCCAGCCGGCTGCGATCACGCGGCGCGACTCGTGGCGAACGAGGCTGTAGAGCGCGTAGCCGAAGACGAACGCGCCGAGCGCCGCCATGCCCGCGGCGCGCGGCAGGTTGACCAGCACCGTGACGCCGAGCGCCGTGCCGAGCAGGATCATGGGCACGAGCCGCGCCCACTCGGCCCTGACCGCGTTCTTCGGGTTCTCGAAGCCCACGCGCAGCGCGCTCGACAGGTCGGCGAGCGCGTACAGCGCGAGCGCGAACTGCAGCGGCACGAAGTGCGTGGCGAGCGGAATGGTGACCAGCGCCGAGCCGAACCCGGTCAGCCCGAACACCAGCGACCCCGCGAAGGCGATCGGGATGAGGGCGAGCAGCTCCCACTGCTCGCCGAGGAGCTCGCTCAGGCCTTCACCGCCGGGTTGAGCGAGTAGCTGCCGGTGAGCTTCGCGCTGCCGAGGACGTGCGGCCCGATCGCCTGCAGCAGCTCCGGTCCGCGAAACGCGCCGTCCGCCGGGCAGCTTTCCACGCCGAGCGCATAGAGCGTGAACACATAGCGGTGCACGATGGAGTCGTTCCACGGCGGACAGGGGCCGTCATAGCCGAAATAGTCGCCCGCCATGTCCTTGTCGTTGGCGAACCACATCGTGTAGTCGTTCACGCCCTGGCGCGTGCCGCGCGGCGCCGCCGGCCCGGACTTGCCGCCGGCCGTGACGCCGTTGGAGAACTCGCCCTCGCGGATCGGGCCGGCGTCGGGCTTGAGATCGACGAGCAGCCAGTGGAAGAAGTCGACGCGCGGCAGCGTCGCCGGAATCTGGTGGCCCTCCTTGTTGACGTCGTCGGGCTTCGAGGGCACGTCGCCGTCGTGGCAGACCAGCACCAGCGACTTCGTGCCCGCCGGCAAGTCCCTCCACGCGAAGTGCGGGTTGCGGTTGTCGGAGAGCTTGACGTGCGTCTTCGGGTCGACCACCGCGAACGCGCAGCGCCCCGGGATCGCGCCCCTGTCGATGAAACTGTCGCTGGAGAGAATCATGCGCGGCCTCCTTGCGGGACGATTATAAGAGCCTCGGCGTCGAACCGGTTCATGCGTTTCAGGCGCGGCACGTAGCGCGGGAAGGGCAGGCCGAAGCGGCGCTCGAGCGCATGCGCGCGGCGCGCGAGCTCGTCCCAGGCGAGCCGCGCCGGCGCGCCCTTCAATGCGAACACCAGCACGTTCGGGTCATACAACGCCGGAAGCGCGAGTGCGGCGCCGCCGAACGCACGCTCCACGCGCTGCAGGCGCTCGTCGAGCCTGGGATCGTCGTTCATGAGATTCAGCACCAGCACGCCCGGCTCCTCGAGCGCGAGCCAGGCTGCGTCGAAGAACGCCTGGCTGACGAGCGCCGCCGGAGGATGCTCGTCGGCGAACGCGTCCACGACCAGCAGGTCGCAGCATTCGGGCGCGAGCGCCTCGGCGCCGTCGCCCACCTCTATCGCCAGACGCGCGTCGTCCGGTGGCAGGTGGAACTGCTCGCGCGCCACGCGCACCACGCGCTCGTCCAGCTCCACCACGCGCGTGCGCAGGCCCGGCAGGCGCTGCCAGAAGAACTTGACCAGCGACCCGCCGCCCAGGCCGATCTTCAGCGCGCGGCGGGGGCGCGGGTGGAAGAGCAGGAAGCTCATCATGCAGCGCGTGTAATCGAGCTCGAGCGCGAACGGGTCCGAGAGGCGCATCGAGCTCTGAATGGCCTCGCCGCCGACGTGCAGTGTGCGCACGCCGCGCTCCTCGCTCACGGTCAGCGCCGGTCGCCTGCTCATGCGCGGTGCGCGAGCTGGCGGCGCATCGGGGCAGCGATGGCGGCACCGGCGAAGCACAGCGCGGCGCAGGCGAGGATCGGCGCGTCGTAGCTGCCGAAGGCGTCGAAGCTCGCGCCGGCGAAGGTCGGGCCGATGAGCGTGCCGAGGCCCGCTGCGGTATAGAGGCTACCGAGGATTGCCGACAGGTTCTTCGGGCCAAAGACGTCCATGCACACGGTCGGCATCAGCGCCACGAAGCCGCCGTAGAGCGTGCCGAATACGAACGCGAAGACCGCGAGCGGCCAGAAGCCCGACGACACCCACCACAGCAGGAACATCGCGCCCATCCCGGCGCCGATCGCGAGCAGCGCATTCACGTGCCCCATGCGATCGGCGATGCCGCCGACCAGGAAGCGCCCGACGAGGCTGCCCAGTCCGAGCAGGCTCACCAGCGTCACGCCGCGCGCCGTGCCCAGGCCCGCGTCCTGCGCATAGGGCACCAGGTGCACCATCGGCACGAAGACGCCGACGCAGAGGAGGAACCCCAGCGCATAGAGGGCCCAGAACGGCGGGCTCCTCAGGGCCCTGGCGAGCGTCATGCCGGGCAACGTCGTGCCGCCTGCGCTCGCGCGCGTGGCCGCGCGGCCGCCGAGCGCGAGTGCCGCGGGCACGGCGAGCAGCAGTGTGGCCACGGCGAGCGCGAGATAGGCGTTGCGCCAGCCAGCCTGGCCGATCAGCCAGGCGGCGAGCGGCGGAAAGAGGAGGTTCCCCGCGCCGATGCCCGACACGGCGATACCCGACGCAAGCGCGCGGTGCTGCACGAACCAGTGCTGCACGGCCACCACCGATGGCACGTAGGTAAGGCCGATGCCGATGCCCGCGCCGATGCTGAAGGTGGCATACAGCACCATGAGCGAGGGCGCGCGCGCCGAGAGCGCGAGGCCTGCAACCAGGATCAACGCACCTGCCAGGCACACGCCGCGCGGCCCGAAGCGGTCGGCGAGCATGCCGCCCGGCACGCCGAACGAGAACCACAGCAGGGCACTGAGTGAAAACACCAGCGAGACGTGCGCACGCGAGGCGCCGAACTCGGACTGGAAGGCGGCGAAGAACGCGGCGAAGGAATACGCGGCGCCGAAGCCCATGCACATGAGCGTGAAGGCGGCGAGCACCACGCCCCACTGGCGCGCCTGCGCGCTCAGGTCAGCGCCCCGCGCGCCGTGATCGGCCAGAGCGCTTGCACCACGCCTTTGCGCACGCCGACGTACCAGTCGTACAGGTTGATGGTCGGGTCGCAATGCCCGGGCACGAGCAGCAGCTTCTCGCCGAGCGCCGGGGCGGCAGTGCCCAGCGCGATCTCGAGAAAGCCGTGTTCATCCGAGGCAAGCGCATAGCGCAGTCCGGGCCGCTGCCACACGGACGGCATGCCCGAGTCCACGCTCGACGCCTTCAGCCCCGCGTCGACGATGGCGCGTGTGCCGCCGCCGCGGCTCATTACGGTCGCGAGCACGAACAGCGCGTGCTCGAAGCGCGGCAGCGGCGCCGCCCATTCGTTCCTGGCGTAGTCGGCGTCCATGAATGCGTACGACCCGGGCTGGATCTCGTCCCAGGCGCCGCTCTCCACTTCCAGCATGAACGTGCCGCTGCCCGCGCCGGTGACCCTCGGGCAAACGAGACCGGCGTCCTCCAGCAGCTTGCGCGTGGCGCGCACCTGCGCTGCCGCGCGCTCGATGGCCGCGCGCCGCTCGGCGAGCGTGCGCAGGTGCTGCGCGCGCCCGTGGTAGGCCTGCATGCCGGCGAAGCGCAGATGCGGCGCGCCGGTCACCGCGCGCGCCAGCGCGACGACCGGCTCGCCCGGCGGCACGCCGCAGCGCCCCATGCCGACTTCCATCTCCACGTAGACATCGAGCCTCGTGCCGGC
>Ga0224505_10000799_pt1 | contig 21120 bp, 36 predicted proteins | sample SF_Jan12_sed_USG_FD_169102 | JGI IMG/M metagenome (GOLD analysis project Ga0224505, IMG submission 169102) | Sediment microbial communities from San Francisco Bay, California, United States - SF_Jan12_sed_USGS_4_1 | ecosystem: Environmental > Aquatic > Marine > Sediment | place: USA: California... | reverse complement strand
CCCGCATTACCTACGCCAGACCGCTCTACACGGAAGCGGCGTCTGCCGCAAAGTTCAATTTACGCGGCACGACCGACAACCACTTTAAAAAGGCACAAGGGTTGTATGAAACCCTCACCAAGGGTGGCGGGGATGTGTCCGCACTCATGAGCTCGAAGCCTATCGACGGCCTCAACAAACAAGGCTTTCAGCATCTCCTTGATGGGAATTTTGGAACGAAGGCGCTTCAGACGAACAAAGACCTTGATCGCATCCAGATGGACATCGATAGCGCCAAAAAGATGTTGGTCGATGCAGAGAGCGGGAAACCGCTTCCACGGAACCTCACGCCCGCGATGCTGAAGGCGAAGATCGAAACCGATAGCGTCTTACAGGAATCCCTGAGCAGCCTCAAGGAGTGGTACGTCGATCCGTTCGACAAAGGGAAGCATGAACGGGCGATCCAGACACAGCAGGCGCTAGAAAAGCATCGGCTCGACATTGAGGAGCTGGACAAAAATACGCATGCCGATACGATCCGCATTCAACAAGCACGCCTGGGCTTCGATGAGGAGAAGGAGCGCACGAAGCGCAATCTTGAAAACGCCGAGACGGACGCGCAGAACGCATTCTTTGCCCTGCCAAAGCATAAGCAAACGCCACAAGCGGCGGCCAAGATTTCAATGCAGATAGAGAAATCCACGGGCGTGAAAGTGAAGCCAGAGGACATTCTATTCAAAGACCCGAATAAGCCGCTCGTTGAGAACAAGATATCGATGACGCAAGAAAAGGAAGAGGCGAAAAAGGTCGGCGGTGGATTCGGTGAGCAATATAGCGATCTGCAAAAGGCCGACATGGTTAGCCGTAGCAAGGTCTCGAAGTACGACCGGATGGAGCAACTGCTCGGTCAGATCACTACCGGCAAGCTCGAACCGGCCAAGACCGCTATTCAGGGGCTTGCCGAATCGCTTGGCATCTCAGTCGATAAGACATTGCCAACCAAGCAAGCCTTCCAAGCATTGTCTCACGAAATCGCGCTCACGCTGAGAAACCCTGCCGGAGGGGCAGGGATGCCAGGGGCACTTTCTGACAAGGATCGAGAATTCCTCCAGAGCATGACGCCCGATCTAACGAAGACCGCACAAGGCAACAAGATGATTATTGACACGGCGAGACAGCTTGCCAAGCGCGAGCAGGACGTGGCCAAAATGGCGCGGGAGTATCGGAAAGCGCACGGGCAGTTCGATGAAGGCTTCTTTGACAAACTTGACGTGTTTTCTACAGCCAACCCGCTCTTTACTAAGCCGGCGGCTGCACAACCGAACGCCTCTGGCAAGGCACAGCCACAAGCCAGCGGGCCTACCCTGAAATCTCTGCCGAAAGGCGCGAAGCAGATCGGCACGAGTGGCGGCAAGCCGGTGTTCCAAACGCCAGACGGCAAGAAGTTTATAGGTGACTAATGGCCTTTCGTGAATTTACAGGCGAGCTGGATGCGGCCCCCGCTGACGCACCAGTGCAGGGGAATTTTCGTGAATTTACAGGCGAGCTGGATACAGAATCGTCAGGGCGCCCGGCGCCTCCTCCTGAGCCATCTATGGGGGCCGTCGCAATGAATGCGATCCCGAAGGGGATTGCGAATCTCGTCAATACGCCGCATACCATTAACGGACTAGTGATGCGCGGACTGGCGTCGCTGCCAGGGCTCGACTCCATTCCTGAACTGAAACAGTTTCTGACCGGCATGGCAGACCATCCGGTATTCAACAGGAACCCTCCGATGGAGTTCATGCGGAAGATCGGCGCAGTCAATCCAGAGAACGAGCCGCAGACCGGGCCTCAGCGGATTGTCGATACTGCCATTCAGGCGGCCATCGGTTCAGCCGCCCTCACTGGCGGTGGGCTGATGGGGGCTGCGAAAAGTGCAGCCCTGGGGGCATCGAGTGGGGCAGCCGCGCAAGGGACCAAGGAAGCCACCGGGTCAGACCTACTCGCGGCAGTCGTAGGCATAGCGACACCCCTAGTGGCCAAGGCTGGAGTGGATGCCATTGCCAGAGGTGGCAAAAAAATCCTTCTCAACGATACGGCCAAGATGACGTTGAGGGATGCGCAACGGCACGGCTTTGTGGTCGAGCCGTCCCAAGTGCGGCAACCTACCAGTAAGTTGGAAACGATTGCAGGGAAAGCCGCGATAGCACAAGGAGCCGTCGAAAAGAATCAGGCCATTGCGAATCGGATGGCCGCGCAAGCAATTGGATTACCCCCTGATACAGCCCTCTCACCAGCCGTGCTGAAAGCGTTGAAGGACCAGGCTATCCAGCCCTACAAAGATGTCGATGCCGTCTTTGCGCAGCTCAAGCAGAACAACCAGTTGCCCTTTTTCTCTCGCTACCACAGCCCCAGCCTGATGGATGAGTACGTCGAGGCTGGGCAGGAAGCGAAAGCGCTCTGGAAGTCCTATAGCCGGACTACCGATATCAATGTCCTGAAAGCTGCAAGGGCTGCCGATAAAACGACGGCATCCGTGCTGGCAGACATCGAAAGGGTAGCGAATGCCAGCGGAAATCCACAACTCGTCAAGCAGGTAGCTGGAGCCAAGCAGCTCTACGCCAGGATCAACGATGTGGAAGCCGCCATGAATGTCGGAACTGGGAACGTCTCGTTGCCTGTCCTGGCCAAGATGGCCGACAACGGGAAGCCCTTATCGGGAGAACTCGGTATCATTGCTAAGTTTGCGAATGCGTTTCCCCGGGCGGCACGCGAGATTGAACGGGTCCCGCCGTCAGGCGTAAGCGGGACGGACGCCGCCATGTCGGCTACTCTCGGATTAGGCGGGGCAGCGGCGTCCGGGAGCCCAGCCGGGCTAGCTGCCGCAGGGCTGCCCTTGCTAAGAGGGCCCGCGAGGAAACATCTACTGTCAGATCAGTACCAGGCGCGGCTCCTGAAAGACCCCTCGTTTAGGCTCAATTTTAATCTGCCGATGTCGGCAGCTCGCTCCAGTTCGCTCATGACAGGGAAAACCGTGCTGGACAATGCGGAGGAACCAGAATGAGTACGCTAGCGCAACGGGTGCAACTCGGACCATTTTTCGATATGGGGCAGATCTGTGGAGCGGCCCTCCTAGAACACTACGAGCCAGGGTCGAGCACGCCTAAGACCATCTGGTCGGACCAGGCTAAGGCGCTGGATCTGGCGAACCCGTTTGTCAGCGATGCCAACGGCATCTTCGACTTCTTCGCAGACGGCTACTATAAAATCATCATCAAAAAATCAGATGGACAAGTGCTTAAGACGCTCGATAATTGGAAATGGATCGACGTGGAAAGCCCGACGCTCTCGCTGGGTGACGCGGTGCCGACCGCATCCAGCATGTCTATCGGGGCGAGCACCTGGGCGCACTGGACCGGCTCGGTAAACGTGCAGGGGCTCATCGGTACGGCGCTCTTTTATTGGGCGGTGGCCGATGGCAACTTTTCCCTGATCCATTCCTCAAGCCTCATTTTACCCGACGCCCGCAACCGCAAAGTGCTCTCCGGGGATGTTCTGCTATTTCTCAACGAGGGGGCGAATACCTGGCGACTCTCGACCCATATGCAGAAGGAGGGCGGGTGGACAGGCCGGCAGGGCGGAACAGTGGGGGCGTCCGCTACGCTGGCGATTCCGACCGATGGCGATTTCCTCGACGTGTCCGGCGGCACGACCATCACGGCGGTCGCCACGGCCCAGGCGGGCTATCGGTTTCGCGCCCGATTCATCGGGACCGGGCTGAACCTCACGCACAACGCAACTTCGCTTATTGCACCGTGGGCCTGCGACTATCGCACCGTACAGAACGAAATCCTTGAATTCATGTCCCTCGGTGCTGGGAATTGGATCTTCTTTTCTATCAATGGTCCCAACGAACAGACCGGCCAGGATATATACTGGAACGGAACGAGCGCCCCTCTTGGTGGCCTGCCTGAAGATGGATCGGCGGTGAGCCGGTCTACCTATTCAGGACTCTTCCAAAAAATTGGGACGACCTACGGCGTTGGTGACGGCAGCACTACATTTAACGTGCCAGACGACCGGGGCCGAGTCACGCTCATGGTGGACGGAGCGGCGAACCGCATCACCTCCGCGTCCACCAACGGGACAAACGCCGACACGTTAGGCGGGGTGGGTGGCGCAGAGACGCACACGCTCACGACGCCAGAAATTCCCGCGCACACACACGACACGGACGGCGCTGGGTCTACGGGAGGATCGGCAGGCTTCACGTTCTCCACAACGATCAGCGGAACGCGCACCTCGAACTCAACGGGTGGAGGTGGAGCGCACAGCAATACACAACCATGGATTGCGAAACATAAATACATCCGATTCTAAGCGCTGCCCTAGTAGCAGCTCGTATAGACGTTTGTACCGGCCCGCGTGCTTGTGCAATTAGTCGGCTGATGAGGTGGCGCGGGTACGTCGTACAGTCGTGAAGGCGGGATAGAGGATGGGCCGAAGATCCCCCGCCCCTGGTTGATTTGCCCAAGCGCATTTATCGCCGCGATACTGCGCATTGCCTCCCGATCCTTCTCGCGCTGCGCAATCGCCTCAGCCTTTAGATCCTCAAGGTTCCGCTGGTCCTCGTCCAGCGTCTCATACCAGGCTCGATATTTAACCAGGTATTCCTCCTGCTTTTTCTGCTCCGCGATGGCCCGTGCCTCTGCTCGGGCCTGATTCCGCCGACGCTCGTGCAACCCCAGCTCGGAGAAACAGAGTGTGAGCGGACAGCCCACCACCCGAAGCGCGACTTCTCCGATATCCTCACCCAACGTATTATGTGGGTAGAGTGGGGCGCAGCCGACTAATACGGGAAACAGTAATATGGCAATCCCAGCTTTCATCGCAACACCTCCGTCTAGTTCACCGCCATCCAGATGATGACCGCTACAGCTAACCCCGTGGTAGTAAATCCGGCATTCCGCCACCAGCGCAGGCTGCCCATAACTCCCTCATACGTCGCCGCTTGGTCGGCCAGCTCTTGCGCGTGGGCCTTCGCCCCCAGCTCATACCCAGCCAGGAGTTGCTCGCTCAGCTCCTTGTAGTGCTCCAGACTCACGATATACTCCCCTCCCGCATGGATCTCCCCTTTCCTAGCCCGATCCGCTTCTTGGTAGAGGCTGACTTGTGCTTTCAAATTTTTGACTTCCGCTGCCGCCTGTTCGTACCGTGTAATCAGGTCGGACAGTTCCCGCTGCTCCATACAGGCTTGTCCTGCCCAGGCGGGGCTACTCAGGAGCACCACGAGTAATGAACTGAAATGAACTGAAATGAGTAGAGCTTTCATACGGCCCCTTTCTAGAAAAAGGACGGTTTGGCAATCGCTCTCGTCAGGGCCATCAACCCCTGTTGGATCGACGTAGCCCCAATCGATAACCACCGCTGGTCAATGTCCGGTATCGTCCTGAGCTTTTCTATAAGTTCTCCAATCTCAGCCCCTTTCACCTTGACTTCATTCATGGCTGCGATTTCAGATTCGTTCAATTCCCGATAGCCCTTGATTTCACGATGCTGATTATCCATTTGCAATCTCCTTGTGTTTATATTTCATGCACTGGCATTTCTTCTTTTGGCACTTGCCAACCCCGTCGAAATGTTTCCGGATGTCATGCGTACATCGTTGACATGGCATATCCTTACAAAAATATGAATAGTCACGCTGCTTATACGATTCGTCGTAACTCATCGCAGCACCACGCTTTTCAGGCCAGCATTCCTCGCTCGCTCCATCAGCTCGGCCTCACCGTGAATCGGACGAATCGGTTCAGCGCGCACGGCGGCATCCACCATCTTCTGAATGTCCTGGTCAGCATTCAAGCTGCGTCCCTTCGCCTGGATCAACAAGGTCTTCTGGACGCCCAGGTTTTTCTGAAGGTCCTTGATTTCCTTCATCAGCCCTTGCACCTTGCTATCAAACGCTCTCCGATCAGCCTCGTTCTGCGCCTTGTACTCGGCAATCCCCACGCGCAACGTCTCGATCTGCTCTTGTTGTGACGGCCCACGGCTCAGCACGTACCAGAGCGGGAGCCACACGAACACGATGCAGGCAATCAGCGCAATCCCCATTGATCGCAATGCTTTCAGATCCATAAATCCTCCGTGGTTAAGATTTCTTTGGCAGCTCAATCAGTCCCAGCTCTAACGCCTTCCGGCATAACTGCCAGGAGTTAGACACATCCAACTTCATCCCGATGGACAACCGCACCCATCTGACCCTTGACAGACTCACCCCTAACGTAGGGGCGATTTCCTTCATGGTCAGCCCATCCCACAGCAGTTGCAGCACGTCTAACTCTCGCGGCGACAGACTATTATGATGTATGTATTTAGCCATGTCTGTATGTATAGCTCTCTTTCATCCGGTTGTCAAGTGGGGTCGCGTCTACGAACGGTTTTTCTTCAGGATGCCCCCAAAAATATAGCGTCCAGCACCGCCAGCAGGCTGATTGCGGCTGCCGTTTCCCCGAGTAGCGGGGATGGTCCTTGCAAAAGTCCGCCATTACGTCACCGTCCGTTCTACCGACAGCAACCCACCACGCAAAACAAACCGGATGTCTGGAGGGCATTTACACAAGAGTATGCCGTCAACCGTTACAGCTGCACCGTTCCCAATAAGAGCCACCTGATCTAGGCAATCAACCCACTGCACCGGGGGATCGCAGGGGATGTATTCTTCCTTCAACACGACTTTCTCCCCGCCGGTGTGCCCTTTGACTTGCCAATACAGAGGCGTATCATGTGTCACCTCCCACTTCGTCGCATCCTTACTGTACTTTGATTGCACCCATTGGCTCATGATTTCCTCCATCGTTCAAGCAGATCTGTTACCAGCACCACGGCGATCCAGACGCCAGCCACCAGCAACGCCGCTTCTGCCACATCTTCCGCCCAGTTCATACGGCCTCCTTGTGAATATTGCGGGACGGCCAGCCGAGCTTCCCGGCACAGCCAGCCGTCCCAGGTGATTCAGCCGCTTCTTCGGACGGCAGCTACGTGATTGTAGATTGGCTCACCCCGCCGGCAATTCATAACATCAACGCTTGATCTGCCACATCGCGCCATTCATTCACGGCAGCATCCAGATTGCGTACGGCTTGCTTATAATACGACCCCTTCAGCTCAGCCCCGACGCCTCTCCGTCCGTTGATGACCGCGCCGTAGACTTCTGATCCCACCCCCATGAACGGCGTCAATACCACTTCATCACGGTTTGACCTCAACACAATCACCCGTTCAATCACGTCCAATTGCAGCGGGTGAACATGCTTTTCGTCGTCTGGTTCTTTCGATTCTTTATAGGGTAGGACGCGATCAATCCGTACATCATCCCAAAACGCCGAGGCGTACTGCCGCCAGATCCAATGTGAGTACCGATTTTCTGTCTGCTTCCCGGCCCAGTTTTTCCACGGTAAGAGTTCCTGTGGCATCTGACGCGATCCCGCATAGCTCTCCAGCCCTGTGGGATGCGTGATGGGAATAGGATTCTTTCCCTTCTTGCGAAACAACAAGAGATAGTCGGCGCTCGCCACATCGCACAGCGACGAATCATCTACGATCTGCTTATGCGCCAACCCCTTGACCATTGTCCGCAAGCGCACCGCTAACGGTTCTTTCCAAACATCATGCCGCGCAATATAGAAAAACCCTAACTTCTGGTGAAGGCGGATGATATCACCAGGGAAATCGATCAACCCCTTATCGCCAGGTTGCGGCACATCCATACAGTGTACGGCGGTAATCCGTCCAGGGAGGGTGAGGCGTGCAATCTCCGATACGACATATTCATAATGCTCGAAAAACTGATCGTAGTTTCGACAATTCGAGAGGTCCCGGTCTGAACTCGAATAGTTATACAGCCCCCCGAATGGGGGCGAATACACTGACAGATGCACGGACTCATCTGGCATGTCGCGCATAACTTCTATGCAGTCGCCGTTGTAGATCGCGTATTGACTGGTGATGTGTTGATCGTGGATAGCCATGATGGAACCTCCGTTGTAGTTGAAAATGTGGTAGATGATTGCCGGTGTAGTTCGTGTGACATCTCTTCAACGATCATGGAAAACATTTTGTCCGCAGCATCCGCCTTGCGTTGTAAATTCTGCATCACGTCGGACTCGCCTTCTGTGGACACAAGATCGACCGTGACGGGTTGTGTTTGCCCAAACCGCCAGAACCGCCGCACAGACTGGTAGTACTGTTCGAACGAATGCGATGGGAACATCGCGGTATGGTGGCAATGTTGCCAATTCAACCCAAACCCTGCAATCTTCGCTTTCGTCACCAGATAGGGGACTTCTCCCGACTCGAACGCGTCGAACTTCTCTTCCTTCTCCTTGTCGCTATCAGCCCCGCTCACCTGCACCGCCCCAGGAATAATCTTTTCGAGCAGATCGCCTTCCGAATTAAGATGACACCAGGCGACCGAGCGCGGGTGAGCCGTCACCAGTTCGGCCATCCGCTCACATCGTTCACGGATCGTATGTGACCGTTCAGAGCGTTGCTCACTCAACCCATGCGCCGGCACCACGAACAAATAGCCATCCAGCGGACGAGAGGCCGAGACTATATACTGGTGGACAGCGAGCTTCGGTAGAATGAAGGACCCGTCACTGTACCCAAGGTCAGATGGCCGACGTACCGCTCTCGCCCAGGAGCAGAGCCATTGCCAGAACGGACGCTCCGCATGGGGCTTAAAGCGCCACTTGCACCCATACCAGGCTGATCCCCGTGTTCGCGTGGATGGATGGAGAGAGTTTTGATCGTTCTTGAAAAACGCCCCCAACATATCCATGTACCCCGTCCCACCTAACGCCTCCGAACTGGTCCCGAATTCAATGTAATCATTCGGCGCCGCCGTGGCCGTGCATAGTAGGCGATACGGCATCTTCTTCATGAATTCCGTGACCGTCGCTTTGATCTCCCCATCGAAATTCTTCAGGATACTCGATTCATCGCACACCATCCCTGAAAACTGCGACGGCTCAAACTTGTGGAGCTGTTCGTAGTTTGTGACGGTAATGTTTGGCTTCACCTGCCCATCTCTCGATACATGGCACTCAATCCCAAACTTCTCACCTTCCTTGACAGTCTGCCGCGAAACCGCCAGCGGGGTCGCAATCAATACCGGCTTATTCGTATGCCGGACCACGTTCTCGGCCCAGGCTAATTGCAACGGTGTTTTCCCCATCCCGCAATCCGCGAACAACGCCGCCCGTCCCTTTCTCACAGACCAGTCCAGCAAGTGCCTCTGGAAATCGAACAGAAAATCAGGCGTATAGACTGGCGCAAATCCGCCATCGCTGATCAATTGCGCTTTCCTCCCTAAAAAGTCTTCGTAGTTCATTTCATCCTCATCAGCCAAAAGTTTAACTGCAAGACCGCCACCCAGTATCCAACCTGTCGCCAATGCCCCTGATAGGCATAAGCCCCCGCCGCGAGCACGTTGAGGGCCATGGACACCCCTAGTATGTAGTCTCCGAGCCTCATGTCAGCAACCACGGATATGTTCTTGACAGCCGAGCCGCATCCGTCCCGCTAATCAAGTCGCTCTCTAACAGCCGCTTCGCCTTCGCCTTTTCCTTCGCATACTGGGCCGACAGATCGGTTGTCTCCCGGCCTTTATGCACCTCTGTCGAAATCATGTGCAGGAGGTGCTGGACTTTCGCACACGTAAAGATCGCGTCGTACAGCTCCGTGCCGAACTCTTCCAGGATCATAACTTTTCCAGTAATTTAACCGCCTCTTCCGTGGGCGGATCGTAGGCAATGAGCTTCGCGGCATACGCTTGACCGATCAGATTCTTTTGTGCGGCCTGTTTCACGCACTCCTCTCGCATGATTGGGTCATAGCCAAGTGAGACATTCCAGACTGGGAAGACGTGATTCGCCCGCGCCTCTCTTAGCTCACGGCTGTACACTTCTTTAAACGCCATGCGTGCGGCGATTTTATCATCCTGCACGGCGACCGCAGCCCCAAATGCTTTACGCATTTGATCGGTCCACACGATGGAAATATGTTCATTATTCATGGTTTGCGAGACAAGCACCCATGCCTCTTCGACGCCGGGATGTTGTGATGGTATCCGGTCGAGAATATCCGCGAGCGTGACACGACGTGCCAATTCTCCTTGGCATTTCCGAATCGCTCCCAACACGTCAGCTTCAGGATAGGCTGATAATTCTTGCTCAATCGCCTTCACTGTTGGCTCACTCCAGTTCGTATCAGTTAATTCACACATCACTGCGAGGGATAGCAGTAACTTCGACATCAAGCACCTCCTGTTGCTGTTGACGTTCGTTGATGACTTTCTGAAAGACGTTCAGTCGCCCTTGGGTTTCATCGATCTTCCGCGCTTGGCTCTGTGTGACTGTTTGCCCGGTAATCCATTGCGTATGCAACCCCTCGCAATCCCGCAAGAGCAACCCTGGCGGATGCCGAGAGCGGACGTAATAGGCGTCGTTGTGCCACACGTAGAACTCGGCCAGGTCCGGCGCGATATCTCCCCCGACTCGCTTGATAAGCTGGCTGATCTGACTATTGGTTTTCAAATTGCGTAATGGTTCCGCTTTGTACCTCCTTAGGTACGCTTCTTTGTACCGCTCCCACACACGAGAAGAAGGCAGGCCGCTAGCGAGAGCCGTAGGCTGCTCGCAAGTCTTCTCTTTCTTCTTCTTATCTTTTTTGACTTGTGAATGTGGTTGTGAATCTGACTTGTGACTTGTGATATGTGACTGTGACTGTGATATGCCCACAATTGTTCTATTTTTGTTCTTGTTTTGTTCAATCAAATGATGAACATGTGTTCGACGGGATTTCCCTGATTTCTTGCCAGCTTGCGAGCGTGAGTCACTGATTCTCTGTGCTTTGACCCACTCTAACAGCAATCTTTCGTTCGTTAATGCATGCTCAATAGTGGGATGTTTCGTGAACATTGATCGGACGAATGTCAACTCTTGTTCAGGGAGCCCTGAAAGAGTTGCGATTTTCTTGTCATCATCGGGGATTGAACATGTGCCAGACAACCAGCACACACTGAGCAAGCGGATGTACGCCCCTTGTTCAGCAAGTGTTGAACACATGATCCGAGGGGATGAGATCCAGTCCGCAGGGTAGAACGGGAAGAACGGGTAGGTGGCCATGATAAAAACCTCAAAAGAAAAGCCCGGTAGGGCGTCTAAGACCCCACCGAGCTTCTCCCGCTATAGCGCCTGCCATACGACAGGGGCTCTGCGCCTGTGACCTTCCTGCTTAGACCAGGACGGCGCTAAATTGTCCGACTATTTTACCGATGTGGCCCCTCGGCGTCAAGAGTTGCCCCGTAACTCCCGAATCTCCTCCACCATGCGCCGCGCATCGGCCACGGTGAAATAACCCGACGCCAGCGCCACCCCGGCGTCCTCCGCTGGGTTTTCATCCAGCGCCAATCCCTGCTCGGCCCAGTTAAGATATTTATCGAGACTCATCGCGCACCTCCTTGGTTGATAATGCTGTCACCGACACGCTCCCATCGATCAGGCTTTTTCATGTAGGTTCCTCCCTGGTGCAATGACCTTTATCGTGAGCGTCCACAATTTCCGCTTACCTTTCGCCCCGCGCTTCGCCCATCCCCACACCTCCAGCCTCGATCCCGTACTGATCCAGTCCTGGCTGAGCGGTGTCGCCATGATCTTGGTGACCCTGGCGTTGACGTTGCCGGCACTCGTGGCCTGGATGGCTAGCAACGGCTCGCCTGGCCTCATCCCGAGAATGTCGATAAAGCCAAATAGGTCTTGCCGGATCTTGGCGTGCGGGTTCCACCGCTCTACCACGTAGGCCGTATAGCCTCGTTTGCGCAGCTCGGCAAGCGTCCGCTGGGTCGGACTCATGGCTTCACCCACTCTTCGCACGGTACGCCCGTCACTTTGCAACTCTCCTGGAACTCCTTGATAAAACTAGTCCGGGCAGCGCCTTGCAGATCCGACACCATCCCAATGGCGAGCACCTCCTTGAGTTGTGTAATCACGTTCATCCGGTCTGGATCATCGCCGGCGTAGTCCAGAAATTCGGTCCATCGCACGTCGTCAATGGCCGCAGCGGGAGGAGTGATCTTCAGCGACTTGAGCTTCTTTTCATTCGCCGCCTTGGCGAGAGGGATAGCCGATGGCTTTGCATGCGGTTGTGAGGCGGTGTTCCCGTCATCGTCCTCTTCCGTGACGACACCCGTCATGCAGCCGAGCGCATAGCGACGGGCGTATGTGATCGCACTGCCAGCGCCTTGCGCGTCTGGCTTCCCAATTGGCAATTCGAGTTGCCCCGCGATCCATTCCCCGCTGATGTGGCTTAACTGGGTGGTGATGCCGATGAATCCCTCACGCTCTGGTGGGTAGGGCATTTGCGTAATCGCAATCCCGTTGGCGTGAAACGGTGCCAAGGCTTCCCACACCGACGCCAGATCGGCGTACTTCTTCCCATAAAACGGGTTAATGGTTTCCTTCTTGACTGGCTTCAGTTCGCTCTGTGCCTTGGCAATCGCCTTGGCGAGTTCCGCAATAGTGCTACTTTGCATGGTTAGTCTTCCCTCCATTGTAAAATTGATAGACCGTTTTGAAATGCGGCCCAGTCGCGTGCACTGGGCTTGACTAGCTTGAACTGAAAGGTCCCGTCATCCTTGATATACAACAGCCACATCCGCGCCGCCTTATCAGTCATTTTCTGGTAGGCGTGGATCTGTAGACTATGCCACTTCGCCGGAGTGCCCGTCTTGAGGTCTAACACCCCGAACTCATCTCCAATCGAGCCAATGAAATCCGGCGTCCCGGCATAGGGGTATGTCTTGTGACGCATCGTGCGCTCGATTGCGGACGGCACCGGCTTGGCCCAGGCGATGAACTCGTGCATGGCCTGGTGATACCCTGTGTATATCTCAGGAACATCCGGCGCCTCACAGAGCCCCGCATAGTGCCCCACGGCGAGGGCAAAGATTACATGGAGATCCTGCCCCCGCTCCGCCGACCCAGGCGCGTAGTAATCGCACCCGCCTGACACCACATCACACACTTGTGATACGGACCAGTACCGGCCCTGCTCGTCGCCATAGTGCCGTGGCTTATCTCTATCCACGTTGAGCATAGATAAACTCCTCAGTGATCTCTACATCCGCTCGACCGTCCAACATGCCCGTCTTGGCCAAGGCGTTGAATTTTGGCATCGACAATTCAAACAGATCGGGGAATGCAGCCATTAAACTTTTCAGGTCCTTCGGTTTGTAGACCTTCTTGACAGATCGCGTTTGGGTTGTCCCGGCTTGCGTCTCGATTGACTTCGGTGGAGCCTGCACGACCGGCGCGACCTTCAGCACCACTTCCGAGAGATCCTTGCCTTTCTCCTCGGCCTTGGCGAGTTTCTTGGCGTTCTCCGCGTCGATCTTGGCTTGGATCTTGGCTTGCTCGATCCTGGCCAGCCGGTCCTGTTCCCGGTCCCACTCGCTCATCGCCGCCTGCATTTTCTTTTCGGCCACTTCACATTTCTTAATGAACTCGTCATACGGTTTCTTAGCCTCATCCCATGCCACTTTGAGGGGTCGGCAGGTGGCCTCTTTGTTCGCCTCTTCCTGCTTGCGGAATGCGCGGATCGCGTCCCACAGGTCAGCGGCCTTCTGCCTATCTGGCACGGTCTTGACTGTCAGAGCGTCAGACTGTGCAATAACTGCGAGTGATTCAGAATTCATCATGCGTCTCCCTTCTTGGGGTAAGAGGAATAGATCCGCTGGATAGCACAATCGCTATTCAGCGGCAGCTCAACAATCTGTTCGGCCAACTGTTTGCAAAAGGCGTCCAGGTCCTTCTGTGTGTTCATCCCATTGACTGTGATTTTTAGCGTGATCGTCATAATCCCGCCTTCTTCAGTTTCTGCGCGAATAACTGACCGAGCCGTGTGGCCGCGCCTTGGGCGCCCTGGTGTTTTCGTGGGCGGTTCTTCAGGAAGGAAAAGACGACTGCTTTCCGGCCCACAAGCTCGCCTTCCCAGTGGTGGGTCAAGTTGCGCAGGGTATCATCTTGGAAAAATCTGAAGTATCTCATGATGCAGGCTCCTAGTCGTGATAGTTTCCCGTCGTGTCCTCGTCGCGGGCCGCATGCCGGGTAGGGTCGCCCTCGTACCGGCCTGAGCGATGTTTCAAAATCCAATCCTCTAGCACATTCTCCACCCAGGTTTTCGGCGAGGTGTGGCTTTCCTTCGCCAGCTCCACCACGCGGTTGACGATGCTCGGCGTGGTGATGGCAATGGATTTGACGAGTCCCAGGATGGGTTGGGACTTCAGCGGTTTATAGCCCAGGCACCCACACGACTTTTTAAATCCGCTTCGGAGGTCTGCAACCGCAGCCGAGACGGTTCGCCCGCACCGGCACTGACACTCCCAGGTGACGGCGTTTCGGATCCGGTACTCTGCGAGTTTCGTGACGGTCAACAGCCCGTAGGTGTGGCCGGTGAGGTCAATAGCCAATTTTGGGAGTTTCATCGAGTGATCCTTTCGTTACCAGTTTGCAATGATATAGCCAACTAGCACAATCGCTAGCATCCACCAGGCTACATTGTCCAGGTGGGATAAGTGCGGATCTTTACGTGTGCCGTCTATCAGCCCGTTGAGGCGTTCCAGGCGGTCCACGTAGTCTCGTGTAATATCCTGCTCTAATCGATTGGGATGCGTCATGATGCCTCCTGTATCATCATCGCCTTAGCGTCGTAAAATCCCTGATTGTACCGCTGTTGGAGATACGTATCCCCACTCATCTGCCGTGGCTCACTATCCCATTGCGCGGCCTGGAATCCCAGTTGCTCGGCAATCGCGCCGTTGCTCCACTTTTTTCTGATTTCCAATCCCTCTAGGTACGTCATTCGCGTTTCTCCTTTTTGTCTTGTATGGCCATATCCGCGTAGAGATCAATGTTATCGTTCTGGCAGTATCGGCATGGCAGCTCGACGCCATGCTCGGGGCACATCTCCGGCTCATCGAGGAGATAATCAGGGAGTGACATCATGGTATCCTTCTCCATGGTTTTACATGCTGAATCTGTGGATCATCCTCGTCGAGCAGGTCTATTTTTAGATCCTCTCGCCCTTCTCGCCACCAGAGCGTGAGCTTGTCGCCAATCACGCAGGCCAGCCATGCGCCGAAAATACCCAGGTAAAATACTGTTAGCCATGCGGTCATGATTGCTCCTTTCGTAAGCTTTTGACAGAGAGGTGTGTAATTACCTCATTGAGGTGTTTCCGTGTCACGGCGTAGGCTGTCCGCTCCAGCGGTAGCGTCGCGCTATCGTCCATGAGTGCGCTGAGAATGCCGGCAGCCGCATCCAGTTGTGCGAGGGTGTCATACGTCATGCTGTCCTCCTGGTTGATGGTGTTGGCGTTCATGATTGAGTTGTAGTGCATCGGTTGTGCCAGAGCGAAGTCGTTGAAATCATTGAGGGCACCGTTGGCAGAGACAGGGAAAGTGGGGCGGAATGGTGTGGCGGTTTTGTTGCGTGGGGCAGAATGGCACACTTGGAGAGGTGGATACCCGTGTCAAGTCGCAACTCCTCAATTCTAGGCCCTCAAAAATATCGCCTTGACCAATCAGTGAGAATCTGCTATCTGAAGAAAGGGGGGACATAAGAAAGAGGGGGGATTCTCCATCAGCTACGTAGCTAGGCTCAGGGCGTGATACCCTCTAGCCCGAACAAGAGCCTAGCGTAGTCTGCCTAGCCGGCAGGCGTTATCCCCTCGGTGTTGCGGTTCTCTCATCTCTATGCTATATCCCCTCTATGTCGTCCGCTATCCAGTCCGTTCCTCGACCTCGAGCCCGTAAGTTCGATCATTCTCTCGCTCTGGATTTAGCCCTCAAGGGTCTCCCCTATCAAGACATTGCCAATAAGTTCGGTGTCCATGTCACCAGTGTCAAGCAGGCCCTCTCCAAGTTCCAGCATATTCTCAACGACTTACAACCAGGAGCGGTCGAAGCCTATCGGCATCGGCGGACTGAGTTATTTACGATGGCCGAACGGGAAATGATAGCATCGATGGTCGATCCTGCGAAGATTGCAAAAGCAAGCTTGAACAATATTGCCTATGCTTTTCAACAGATTCACACGGCCAGACGGTTAGAAGAAGGCAAGAGTACCGAGAATAAATCGGTGATTACAGCGATGATTGATGCCGCTCATTCCAGCCTCTACAGTGCATCACCTAAAGCTAAACACGTAGACAAGCCGCAACCTATTGATTCTAATGTGCCTGATATTATGGATCGAGAGATAAGTAGTTGATATCCCTACTCTATCCCATGCAACGTCTGATAAGGTACAAACTGTTAACTGTTGGGGATGGCCGGCGGGATGCTCGGCTCTGAGGCAAGGCCGGCTTCGGCTTCAGTTGGATCACTAGGGAGAGGCCGGGTAGGGGGGATTTAGGTTGCTGCGTCATCGAATACCTCCCACACGAAATACACGGTGTTCGAAAGGGCCTCAAATTTTCAGACAGTCCTAAAAGCGGTTGACCATCATCCTCCGAAAGGAGCCACATGGGCGTCTACGTGATTGCAGAGATTGGGATTAATCATAATGGGTCGATGGAGCTGGCGACACGGCTGATTGAGGCGGCGAAGGAGGCGGGAGCCGATGCCGTCAAGTTTCAGAAGCGGACGATTGAAGCGGTCTATACCGAAGACGAGTTAGCCCAGCCGAGAGAGAGTCCGTTTGGCACCACGAACGGCGAGCTGAAGCGCGGCTTAGAGTTTGATGCCCATCAGTACGATCAGCTACACCAGCAGTGCATGGATGAAGAGATCGAGTGGTCGGCGTCCTGTTGGGATGTCGAATCGGTGGAGTTCATCGCCCGGTATAACCCCCCCTGGCTTAAGATCCCCTCAGCCCTGATTACCAACACCAAGCTCCTGGATGCGTATGCGAACACGGGGATTCCGCTGTATCTCTCCACGGGGATGAGTACCGCGAAGGAAGTGCACCGGGCGGCGATGCGGTTGTTGGGGCATGGCTGCGACGTGATCCCGATGGCCTGCACCAGTACCTACCCCTGTCCGCCGGAGGAATTGAATCTCCGGTATATCACGACCTTGCGGGAGGAGTACTGGAAGGCGGGGTTTTCGTCGCATGGCGTCTCGCCCTGGCCGATGCTGGGGGCGGTGGCGCTGGGGGCGTGTGTGGTGGAGGCGCACCTGACGCTGGACCGGACGCTGTTCGGCTCCGATCAGGCCGCGAGTCTGGAACCGAAGGCGTTTCGAAAGATGGTGGAGGAGATTCGGACGATGGAAGTGGCGCTGGGGACGGGGGAGAAGGTCGTCTATGCGTCAGAAGAACCAATCAAGAGGAAACTCCGACGATGAAAACAACACAAAAAATGGTGTGGAGTATCATGTGCGGATCACGCGACGCCTACGGTGAGACGAGCGCGGTCCTCGTGTTTCGCATCGACGCCCTGGTCCGGCGCGATCACCCGACGCTCCGCAAAACGATTACTGAGGAGCAGAGTGACCCCGTTGAGGAAGTGATCTGTACGCGCTATACCCCGGAAGGGTTGAGTGCCTTCGCCGCACGATGCCAACACCTCATCACGACGCATCGGGCTGTACGGAGAAAGCGGCATGAGTAGAACCGTCTATCTCGATGGCCACTTTGTTCCTGAGTCTGAGGCGAAGCTGTCGATTTACGATTTGTCCGTGATGCAGGCGGCGGCGGCGTTTGAGATGACCCGCTCCTTTCATGGGGTGCATTTCAAGCTGAATGCCCATCTGCACCGACTGCAACGGTCCTGTGCGGCGCTGTCGATCCCGTTTCCGTGGACAATCGCGCAGCTCATGGACCTGTGCGGACAGGTGTCAGACCGGAACGACCACGGCCACGGCGAGGAGCATCGCTTGCTGATCGTGGTCAGCCCCGGCTGTGCGCCGATGTACAAGGACCTGGCCGGGGTGATTCCACACCCGTTTCTCTATATTGCCGACTTCCCCTTACGCTATACCGTGGCCGGGTTTGCCAAGTATTTCACCGAGGGCGTGCATTGTGTCACGTCCAAGATTCGGCAAGTGCCGGATACCTGTGTTCCGTCTGCGGCCAAACATCGATCCCGCCTCCATTTTCACCTGGCGCAGATGCAGGCCCCAGCCGGGACCTGGGCGTTGCTCCGGCGTGACGGCGATCTGCACTATTGCGAAGCGCCGGGCGCCAATCTGGCCTATGTCAGAAACGGGGAAGTGCAGGTGGTAAGCGAATCGGCGCTGCCCGGCATTTCGCTCCAGACCGTCAAGGACCTCACGAAGGCGACCGTCGGCTCACTCTATCCCGATATGCGGATGACAGAACTCTGGCTTACCGGCACGCCCTTTTGCATGATGCCGGTGGTGTCGCTCGACGGCAAACCGATTGGCGCCGGGACGCCGGGCCCAGTCTTTCAGCAGACCGTGGCCAAGTGGAGCGCCCTCGTGGGCGTGGATATTCAGGAGCAAATGACCCGATGGGACTCGCAGGCATAGCCCAACTCAATATCGAATTGTCCTCACGGTGCGATAAAACGCACCTTTGCCCGATGTGCGGGCACCAGGACCAGGCCATCAACCCTATCGCCTATGGAGAAATCGACTATGCCCTCCTTGAAGCCGTGCGAAATGAAATTGAGCCGGGAATACTTATCTCGTTCCACCGGGACGGTGAACCCACAGCCTATTCTCGACTTCGATGCGTACTCACGCTGTTTAGCGGATTCTGTGTGTCGCTCGTTACACACGGGCTTAATCTCACCCGATGCGCAGAGGCCATTATTGATCGCTGTACGACGGTTACGGTCTCAGTATTTCGAGGCGATCACGACGCCGCAGCGCAACTCCACGCTCTTAAAGCCTTCCTTAAAGAAAAAGGCGACCGCCCCCCGCAAGTCCAAGTCAAAATCGTCGGGGATATGAACCAAGACGGGATTGAGGAGTACGAGGCGCTGGGCGTGCGCGTGATCCGGAGGCTGATTCATGTCCCGATTGACAATAGCAAATATGCCCACCGGGTTCCCACCATTCCTGAAGTGGGCATCTGCCTGGACGCCCTCCATCGGCCTTCTGTGGATTGCACCGGACGGGTGTATCTATGCAACCGTCTCGACCCGGCACGCCATACGCAGATCGGGAACCTCTACGAGAACACCTTGGCGGAAATCTGGAACGGACCCGTCCGCATGAAGATGCTGGAGGCGCATAAGGTCGGTCGGCGCGATCTGGCCAACGATCTCTGTAAAACGTGCGAATTTTGGGGGGTGGCAAGCCAATGAACATCGTCGCCATTTTACAAGCCCGCATGAACAGCACCCGCTTGCCGGGCAAGGTCATGCTGCCACTGGCTGGGAAGCCGATGCTCCAGAACATCGTGGAGCGCGTGCAGCGAGCGACGCACTTGCATAGTGTGGTTGTAGCGGTTCCTGCGCATGACGCTGAGGCTATGAAGGGCGTTCAGGGAGAGGTCTACTTCTATGAAGGGCAAGAAAATGATCTCGTTGGGCGGTATCTCGCGTGCGCAGAGGCATGCAAGGCCGATCTCATCGTGCGCGTACCCTGCGATAACCCTTGCGTGGACCCAGCCTACATCGATCAGGCAGTGACGACGTATCTCAATTTCCCAAAGGTCTTCTTCACGAATACCACAGCCCTCTGTGCAGGAGCATGGCTGGACGGAATTGGGTGTGAGGTGTTCTCTCTATACCGGCTGGGATGGCTCGACGGACTGACGACAGGCAGCACCTTATGGCGAGAGCATCCGCATAAGTATTTCTATGATGCAGGGCTTGCGAAGGACAATGCCAATGCCGTACGTCTCGATGTGAACACGCTCGATGACTACCATTTTATCGAGAAAATATACAACCATTTCGGCCACAATCGGTTTACCGCCGCAGAGATTCTGGCCTGTCCCCCTGTGCAGGAGCGCGTGCATGGGCGTGGATAAAGACACGGCGGCGCTGCATCGGTGGATCGTCGATCCCCTCTATTGGGCGCAGAATTTTCTCGCCACGCCGGAGAAACCCTATACCCCCTCGAAGCAACAGCGCGACGGCTGGGAGGCGTACCGCCGGATTCTCGTTGCCAAGATCAAGCGGGCGAAGGGGGTCCCGATGACGGATCAAGAGAAGTCGGACGCTCGGAAGATCGGCCTTTCGATTATGTCGGGGCACGGCACCGGGAAAGATGCGTTCAGTGCTGCGGTGGGGTTGCATTTCCAGATGATGCAAAAAGAGCCGAAAGTCATTGTGACCGCGCCCGCCGGCCCGCAGCTCTTTACCGTGATCTGGCCGGAGTTCGGGAAGTGGATCAACCGTAGCCCCGCCCTGAAAGGCATTTTTGAAAAAGACTCCCAAAAGGTCTATCTGTCAGAACGCGGGGCCGGGGAATTCTTTATTAAGCCACGCACCACGCAACCGAACGCCACCCCGGAAGCGCAAGGCGAAGTGCTGGCGGGGACGCATAGCTACTCGGTCATGTTCATTTGCGATGAAGCCTCTGGTATTCCCGAAGCCACGTTCAAGCCGATTGAAGGCGGGATGACGGATCCCGTCTCCATCGTCATCATGATTTTCAACCCAACGAAACGCTCAGGCTTTGCCATTGAGTCCCACACGAAGAACCGGGAAGACTGGATCTGTCTGCATTGGGACGCGGAAGACCTGAAGGAAGAAAAGCTTGCAGACCCGCAGGCGTTCTTTTGGTTCGATGAGCAGGCCCAGGAACGGCTGGCCAGGAGGTACGGGCGGGAGAGCGATTTTTACAGGGTACGTGTCAGAGGATTGCCACCGAAGGCAGCACCCGATGTCTTAATCCCGTATGATTGGGCCATGTCGGCAGTCGAGCGGGCGAGAGAAGGGACATATGTGGAATTGCCAGACGATCCGCTCCTAATCGGTGTCGATGTGGGAGGTGGCGGCCAAGATCCCACAGTGATCGTCATTCGGATCGGTGATCTTGTGATGGAGCCGGTAGAGATTGACGAGATTGACAGCGTGAGGATCGGGTACAAGGTTGAGGGCGTGATTCGTGAATATATATCCGATACCGAGCAGCCGTGCGCCATCGGCGTTGACGTGAACGGAATCGGTCGTGGGGTC
>Ga0224505_10000796_pt1 | contig 21153 bp, 19 predicted proteins | sample SF_Jan12_sed_USG_FD_169102 | JGI IMG/M metagenome (GOLD analysis project Ga0224505, IMG submission 169102) | Sediment microbial communities from San Francisco Bay, California, United States - SF_Jan12_sed_USGS_4_1 | ecosystem: Environmental > Aquatic > Marine > Sediment | place: USA: California... | reverse complement strand
CCGAATCGTAGGTTGGCTCCCCGGTTATCGCAAAAGCGTCAACCGAGACCTGCGGTGGGCGCCAGAGCATCCCCGCCCTCGGTCGTGGTCCGGCGTAGGGCCTCCTCCAGCAACACCCGGGCCTGCTCCACAAGTCGTTGATATTCGCCCAGGTCTCCTGTACGCAGCGCCTGATCGGCTTCCTCCAACGCCTCCGAAGCCTGCTGGACCAACTCGTCCACCGAACCCTCGGGCGGCGACGGCGACAGCTCCGGATCGCCCTCCGACTCCCCATCCGGCACCGGCAGAGGCTGGGTGTCGAACACCTCGGCCAGGGCTTCGTCGAGCGTCTCGGCCCACTCGATGCGATCGCCGTATACGGCTACCACTCGCCTGAACTCGGGCAGCCCGCCGGCGCTTGTGTCCGCCTCCAGGTACACCGGCTGGATGTACAGGATCGACTCCTCGACGGGAACGAGCAACATGTCACCCAACAGAACGTTCGATCCCTGGCCACGCCACAGCGTGAACTGGGACGAGATCTCGTCGTTCTGGTCGATGCGCTGCCCGACCTGACCGGTGCCCTCCACCAGCGACCCTCGGGGCACGCGGTAGTCCACCAACCGGCCGTAACTTCCTGGCGTCGAATCCGCTGCCAGGAACGACGTCATGTTGGGACGGTTCAGTGCGTTGAAGGGCTGCATCAACACGTATGACAGGTCGTCGGACTCGTCACCTGGGAGGCTCATTGTCAAGTAGTACGGGAGGATCCCGTCCGCCGGGCTGACCGTGTTCGTGTCGAGCGATCGGGTGTCTCCCAGTAGGAACCGACCGGGCGTCCGCAACATCGTCGACGGGTCGGGCGGAATCGACCACGCGTCCACACCGGTGAAGAAGTCTCCGGTGTCGGTCACGTGATAGCGCAGATACAGCTCGCTCTGGATCTTGAACATGTCCTGGGGGTAACGCAGATGCTCGACGAGGGTCTCGGGCATCTCCGACTCGTCCAGGAACACACCCGGATACGCCTTCATCCAGCTGTCGATCACCGGATCCGCCATATGATCGTCGGTCACATACAGCTTCACCGCTCCCGTATAGGCGTCGACGGTGGCCTTGACCGAGTTCCGGATGTAGTTCGGGCCCCGCCTCGGCAACCCCGTGGAAGCCGCCACCCTCGCCGTTTCGCCGATGTCCCACGGCTGGCTGTACGGGTACTGCGAGGAGATCGTGTACAGGTCCATCACATAGATGAGCCGGCCGTCCAGCAGCACCGGATAGGGATCGGAATCAGTAGCCAGGAACGGTGCGATGTTCTCCACCATCGCCGCCACGTTCCGCTCCATGAGAAGCCGGGAGTCAGGTCGCAGCTCGGCCGAAATGAGAATGTTGAGATCGCGGAACCGGAGAGCGAAAGCCAGCCGCCGGAAGATCGAGTTCAGCTCGATTCCACCCGACCCCGAATACTCGTAGGTGGCGAAACCCTGGCCGGCAAGGGGGAAGTCCGCCTCAGGCGGCGTCTCACCGGTCTTCGTGATCACGTATTCGCCCGGCTGGTAGGTCTCGCCGAAATAGACGCGGGTCTGAGCCTCCTCGGACGCGATGGGCAGGTCGGCCGGCTTGGTGGACTCGGGCGGCACGTTCCGAAGCCACAGGTTCGGCTGCCCATCGGACTCCACCTCGTTGGCCGGGCTCAATGCCATCCCAAACCCGTGCGTGTAGATGAGCCTGATCGTCTGCCAGTTGCGCTCCGGGAGACCCGACTCGTCGAGCTCACGGGCGGCGACCATCACCTGTCGTGTCTGCCCGTCGATCTCGTATCGGTCGGTGTCGACGAAATCGACCCGGTAGTACGGCGCCAGCTCCTGAAGGTTCTGATAGGTGCGAGTGAGGACATCCGGATCCCACAGTCGGAGGTTCGAGATGGTGAGATCGTTGTCCTCGACGAGCTGTTCGTAGGTCAGGTCCCGGTTGGCCTTGAAGTCCCGGGTTTCGACCACGTCCAAGCCGTAGGCAGCCCTCGTCGCCTCGATGTTCCTTCCGATGAACTCGCGTTCCCTCTGCAGGGGACCTGGATCCACCCGGAAACGCTGGACGAGCGATGGATACAACGCGCCGGCTGCCACCGACACGAACAGCCATGCCCCCACCGACACCAACGCCAGCGTCCATCCCGGGCGGCGAATGTTCAAGACGAACAGCACCGCCGCTGCCAGCGACACGAGCATCAGGAGCTGAATGGCGGGGAGCCGGGCATTGATGTCGGTGAACCCGGCACCGAAGAAGTTCTCGTGTGACGTGAACAACAGGTCGTAGCGGTCGAGCCAGTATCCCACCGCCCGGAGCGCCGCCAGCAGCGCCGCCAAAGCCGAGAGGTGGGCCTTCACGCCGCCTCTCACCAGCGGGCGCGCCCCCCGCTGCAGCCGGATTCCGCCGTTCAGGTAGTGCAACGCCACCACGAAGATGAGCACGAGGGCGACGACGTTGAACGCCCAGTTCGCCAGCAGCGACCAGAACGGGAGCCGGAACACGTAGAAGCCGAGGTCGGTCCCGAACTGGGGATCGGTGACGCCGAAAGCGGTCGGGCTGCGGAACTGGAGGAACTGCGTTCGCCAGTCGGCGGCGGTGACGCCGAGCAGAACCGAGAACGCGCCAGCCACGGCCAACCGGAGCCAGAACATGCGCGGGCCCGCCCACTCCCGGAAGCGCTCGACGAGTTCCTCCTCCTCGGTGAGTTCCAGGCCTTCGAAACTCGGAGCCGTGCGTTCGGTGATCACGAGGTTGAAGTAGACGAAGGCGAACACGACCACCATGCCGATGGCACCCAACATCACCGATGTCAGGAGATTGGTGCGCCACACCGACTCGTAGCCAACCGACTTGAACCACAGGAAGTCGGTCCAAACCGACGACAGGGCGGTCAGGATGACGTACAGGGCGGCCAGACCCGCCGCCACGTACACGAGACCTCGGCGACGCTCTTGGGAACGGAAATCTTCGGACGATCGTGGAAACATCAGTACCGATTCTATGAACGTCGGCGCATCAACCGGTCACGAGGCGTCGATCGCCACCGTGCACTCACATCCGGGGTGGGCCGGTGGAAGCGTTTCGGCCGGCATTTCCTCGCCTGCGACACGGCAGGTGGCGCATCCGCGACCGGCCACCACCCAGTGCAAATCGGCCTCGTCGGACAGCTGGAGCGACCGGACCAGACCCCTGTGATAGGCCTCGAGAGAAAGGTCGCGGACCCTTCGCTCGGACTGATCCGTGCGCCATCCCCGGAACACACGCGACAGCGCAGCTCCGAGCTGGCGAGCGCCATGGCCGGCATGGTGGCCCTCCGAGATCACCTGCAGCAACTCGGCGACCAGGTCCTCGGCGAAGTCGTCCGCCACCTCGTCTCGCGGGGTGGCCGGTCGGGGAACTCGGCCTCCGACCATCTCCTCGGCCGCCGAATGCCCGGCACCGAACGACTCCGCGTACAAAACCACCAAGTCCGCCCGGACCCGATTCCGAATCCAGTCGACCGTCGGCTCCCACGTCGTGTCGTCGAGCCGAACCTCCTCGAGCGCAACGTTCTGAGCTTCGGTCAACTGTCTCTTGAGGTTCCGGAGAGCCCGATTTCCGATCGGGAGCAGCAGGCGATCTCTGACCTCGAACGGATCGACCACCGTGGCCATGAGGCGTCGCTCCATCGCTGCCGGCCCACTCGGGCGACCGCTCGCCGTGGGCGACGCCGGCTCCGGCTCGTCGCCACGCAGCTTGTCGAACAGTGGCGCAACTTCTTTGAAGAGTTGCGGCTGTTCGGCATCGGACACCGGGGCAGGAACGATTCGGGGCGCCGACTGCAGACGGGGTGGATTGGCCGGAACCACGACCGGGTCGTAGGAGATCGATTCGGCGACCGGCGACGCAACGCCCGGTTCTGGCTCGGCCATCTCATCCTGGGGCGGGTCCGCCGGCTCCTGCTCGGTTTCCTCCTCGTGCGCCACGGGTTCTCCAGGTTCGGCGATGACCCTCGAGCCAGGGGGGACGGCGGAGTCATGTTCGGACGGCTCGACGGGCTTCTCAGCGGCTGCCTCGGCGGAGACCTCCGGCACGGGACTCTGCGGGTCCGCCTCCTCCGCGACGGCCGACTCGACCGCACCGCTGGAATCCTCGATCGGTTCGGCAGGTTCGGGTGGCGGTGATCCCGGTCGAACCACCTTGATGGTGGTGCTCTCCTCAGGGGGACGCGACTCGGCCGGGTCGACGGCGTGTGCGGTCTCGTCGACCGTGTCAACGACGGGTTTCGATTCGAGATCCGCTTTCCTCCGGGCGAACTCACTCCCCGACAGCACCTTTACTTCTGGCTTGGGTGGGAACGTCGTCATCTCTGGCTCGGGATCGGGTTCGCCCGGTCGGCTCGGCATGACCACTCGGACTGTCTCCCCCGGCTCCCACGTTTCCATCGGCTTCTTGGGTGGCGGAACCACCTTGGGTGTAGGCTCGTCCCGGCTTCGGGCCGGATCGTCGGGCAGGCCGAGGCTCTGACGGCGAGCGTCGAGTTTGTTCTCGACGTCGGAAATGGCCGACCGGACGGCCTCTAGTTCGTCGAGCAGTATCCGACGCTTGGCTTCGAGTTCCTGGTTGCGTTGCAGGGCCGCCTCGGACTCGCGATTGGCCGCCGCCACGATCGACTCGCCGGACTTCTTGGCCTCGGCCACCACCTGTTCGGCTTCGGCTCTGGCGGCCCTCACGACCTGCTCGGCGTCCCGGCGAGCGGCGGCCTCGATCTCTATGGCCTCTTGCTCGGCCTCACCCACCCGACGCTTGGCACGCGACTCGGCTTCTTCGAGACTCGATCGGGCCCGTCCGACCATGTCCTCGGTCGTGGCCTCGGCCGCCGCAGCTGCCTCCTCCACGAGGCGGGCCGCGTCTGCGGAGGCACCGGACCTCGTCTTCTCCGCATCCTGCGACGCAGCCCGCTGGATACCGGCCGCCTCCTCGGCAGCGGCGGCCCGGATCCGCTCAGCCGCGGTCTTGGCGGCGTCCAACACCGATCCGATCTCGGCCATCACCGGGCTCAACTCGCCCGACTTGGAGGCCTCCGCCGACTCGAGAGCCGTACGAAGCCGGTCTCGCTCAGACACGAGGGAACTCAGGCCGGCGGCCACATCGGCGAGAAAGGCACGCACCTCGAGCATCTCATAACCACGGAACCCGCTCCTGAACTCGCGTGTTGCGACGTCGTCGGGGGTCAGGTCGGCCATGGACCCAAGATACTGTCACCCGGCGCACACACCCGGGAATGAAGGCCGGGCACGACTCCCTCACGCCTCAGGCAGGCCCTCCAGGAACTCGATGGCCTCGTCGATGGAGCCCACGGCCACGAGCTGGAGGTCATCCACGGGAGCGGTGATGGCGTCGTCGTAGTTCGACTGGGGCACGAACATGTACTCGGCACCGGCGGCCTCCGCGGCCACCACCTTCTGCCGGATACCGCCGATCCCACCCACCGTTCCGTCAGGAGCGATGGTGCCGGTACCGGCCACGATATGGCCGTTGGTGATGGCGCCCGGGGTCAACACGTCCATGATGCCCAGGGCGTACATGAGCCCGGCCGATGGCCCGCCAACGTTCTCCGAGTTGATGTCTACGGGAAACCGTGGGTTGACGGTCTGGGCGAGAATCCCCACCAGCGGCCGGCCCGGTTCGTCTTCGGCCTCGAACAACCGGACCTCGACCTCCATGCGCACGCCCGCCCGGAGGATCACGAGTGGTACCAGGTCCCCCGGAGCGTTGTCGGAGAGGAGTTCGCCGATCTCCTGAGCAACGTCGATGGGTTGACCTTCGACCTCCACGATCACGTCGTCCTCCTGGAGGACCGAGGCAGCGGGCGCACCATCGATCAGGGACATCACCTGAACCCCGTCGGAAGAGATGAGAGACTCGTCACCCAACCTATCCAGGGCCACGGCGATGGCGTTCTCCTTCGACTGGTCCATGGCCGCCAGGTTGCGTTCGCGATACTCCTCGTCCGACTCATCGGGGCTCCGCAACCGCTCCTGTCTCAGCAAGTCGACGGTCGGGTCGACGGCGGCGGCAAGCATCTCGTAGGCATTGACACCTTGCAGAGACACGGTGAGCATCATCAACTCCCCCTCGGGCGGGAAAGACTCCACACCGTCGATGACCTCGACGTTGTCGACCACGTCATACACAGGACCGGCCGACAGCGCGAAGTAGGGGAACTCGATCGACCATGCCGCCACCGCTGAGCCGGCTGCCAGGACCAGCATCACGAACGCCATCGACAGCCATCTCGGGGCACGCACGACCGAAGGAGACATCCCGCGCATCGTACCGACGCCGGACCGCTATCCAAGGCCTACCGTTGCTACGATCCACGCTTCCGCGACTCGAAGGATCCCAGTGCTGACGCTCGCCCCCACGCTCATCGGATCACGGCTCGGCGCCTCGAGCAGAGCCCGGACTGCGCTGGCAGTCACCGGATTCGCCCTGCTCACCGCTCTGGCAGCCCAGGCAAAGCTCTATCTCCCGGGCAATCCGGTGCCCGTGACCGGACAGACCTTGGCCGTACTCTTGGCCGGGGCGGCTCTCGGGTCGAAGGCGGGTCCGGCCAGCCAGGTCCTGTATGTGATGATGGGAGCCGTCGGTCTGCCGGTGTTCGCCGACGGGGCTTCGGGTCTGGAGGTACTCACGGGAGCGACCGCCGGTTACCTCATCGGGTTCGTGGTCGCCGCCGCAGTCGTCGGCAGGCTGGCCGAAGCGACAGCGGATCGGAAGGTCGCCACAGCGATCCCCGCCTTCGTCACCGGTTCGGCCATCATCTACGCACTCGGCGTCGCCGGACTCATGATCACGCTGGGGTGGACACTCTCCGAGTCGCTCGCCAAGGGCGTGGCGCCATTCCTCGTCGGCGACGGGATCAAAGCGGTGGGTGCGGGGCTCCTGCTGCCTGCCGCATGGAAACTGGTGGGCCGCCAGCCGTCGTAGCGTCTACGAGTCGGTCCGACGCGGTGGAGGACACCCGGCCGACCCCACCACCAACATCCCTGCCTTCGAGCGGGACCCCTCAGTCGGCCGGTTCGAACTCTTCGCCCAGATAGGCCTTGATCACGTCGGGGTTCCGTTGGACTTCGGCCGGACGGCCGTCGGCGATCTTGCGACCGAAGTCGAGGACCATCACCCGGTCGGCAATGTCCATCACCAACCCCATGTCGTGTTCGACGAGGATCATGGAGACACCCAGCTCGTCCTGGATGTCGAGGATGAAGCGGGCCATGTCCTCGGTCTCTTCGAGGTTCATCCCGGCGACCGGTTCATCGAGCAGGAGGAGCTCGGGATCCATGGCCAGCGCTCGACCCAGCTCCACCCGTTTCTGAACGCCGTACGGGAGCATCCCGACCGGGTGCTTTCTCCACTGTTCGATCTCGAGGAAGTCGACGATGTCCTCCACCTTGAAGCGGTTCTCGAGTTCTTCCTTCTTGGCCGGGCCCAGCCAGATCGCACCAGCGAGCCACCCCTGTTTCATTCTCACATGCCGGCCCGTGAGAATGTTCTCGATCACCGTCATGTGCGGGAACAGCGCGATGTTCTGAAAGGTACGGGCGATCCCCAACTCGGCGGTCTTGTTGGGCTTCAGCCCCATGATCGACTCGCCCTTCCAGCGGATGTCGCCCTCCTGCGGGCGGTACACCTGGTTCAGGCAATTGAAAATCGACGTCTTGCCGGCGCCGTTCGGGCCGATGATGGCGAACAGCTCACCCTCGTCGACATGGAACGAGACACCGTCGATGGCCCGCACCCCCTTGAACGACAACCGGATCCGATCAACCTCCAGCAGACGGCTCATGGACGACCTCCTGGTACCCAGTACCCAGTACCTAGTACCCAGTACGGCGAGCGCAGCGAGCTCACGACAGCCACCGCTTTCTCCGCTTGTAGTGCTTGACGTCCCGGAACGACTTTCGATCCCCCTCGTCGCCGTGGAGGCCGAGGTAGAACTCCTGCACGTCCTCGTCCTTGAGAAGTTTGGCGGGGTCCCCGTCCATCACCATCTTCCCCGTCTCCATGATGTAGCCGTGATGTGCGATCGACAGTGCCATGTTGGCATTCTGTTCGATCAGCAGGACCGAGGTGCCCTGCTGGTTGATCTCGACGACGATGTCGCGGATCTGCTTGACCAGGAGCGGGGCAAGCCCCAACGATGGCTCGTCCAGGATCAGGAGCTTGGGGTTCTGCATGAGTGCACGGCCGATAGCGAGCATCTGCTGCTCACCACCAGACAGATAGCCGGCTGTGGCACTCCGCTTTTCGACCAATCGTGGGAATAGAGCCATCACACGATCCATCGACGCGCTCATTCCTGCGCGGTTTGTGTAGGCCCCGGCACGTAGGTTTTCGAGCACGGTCAGTTCGGCAAAGATTCGGCGTCCCTCCATCACCTGGCTGATCCCGAGTCGGACGACGTCCGAAGGATCTCTTCCCGTGATATCCGCACCCTCGAATTGGACCGACCCCTTCGTGATGTCGCCTTCGTGGACGGCAGCCAGTCCGGTGATCGCTCGCACGGTGGTTGTCTTGCCGGCGCCGTTCGCCCCCAGCAGGGCAACGATCTTTCCAGTAGGAACCTGCAGTGAGATTCCGCGTAAGACGAGGACCACATCGTTGTAGACGAATTCGAGATTCTCAACGGAGAGCATGCACATCCCAGGGGTGGGTGGGAGGGCAGTCAAGGCTGCCCTCCCACAGGCTGAAACTCACCCGAGCTTGAAACAAGCCCCAGTGAAGTCGTAGTCGGCCACTGACTGGTGGGTGTAATCCGCCTCTACGAGCGCGAATCCTGTACCGCCCGCAGCCAGGTCCGCGGGGTCCGGAACGACGATGTTCCCGACTCGCTGCAACTGCGCATTCATGTCACCGCTGAACACCTCGTTTGGCGCAAGCCCGCCAAGGTCGACGTCGCCGAGGGATTTGCCTGCAGCCAGGACGCCCGCCTGCGTCAGGTCACCCGACGCGATCGCGGCCTCGAGGACCCGGTGAATGATGGTGGCCTCCACGGCCCCTTCGGTGTAGAACTCGGTCGCGGGGATCCCTGCCGCGAGGACAGCATCCTTGAAGGCATTGATCGAATCGGTGCCGGCAGCCCACGGCGTCCACGGGATGCTCAGGATGAAGTCGCGGGCCGCCGGCTCAGCGATCGGAGAACCGGGGGCAATGAATCTAGGGCTGTAGCTCGGGAAGCCGCCAGTCCAGACGGCCTCCAGCCCTTGGCCAATCGCCAGGCTGTAGATCGCTTCGGTGTCCTGGGACCGACCGGTCAGGTGCACGATGTCGGGATCTGCGGCCACGATCGCGTTGGCGATCTCATCGGGGTTCTCCGGGCCCTCGGCGCCCGGGACAATCAGTCCCGTGCCGTCGTAGACAACTTCCAAGCCCAGCGTTGCCGCGGCCTGGGCCGCACCTGCCGCGGCGTCAAGCCCGAAGTCACCTGGGATCGACGCGATGGCGACCGTCGAGACGTCGTTGTTCTCCTGGATGTATCCGAGGATGTTGTGCGATTCCACGCAGTAGGGCATCCCGTGATGGACCAGGTTGGCATTGAGCGTATCGTCGGTCCAGCCGGAGTACCAGGTGAGAGGTACGGCCAGAACGTTGTCCGCCGCCAGGTTGGAAAGGATGCCGACGGTGTGGGGCGAACCGGTGCTCTGCCCAATCATGACGGTTTCCTCAGCCAGCTCGGTGTAGAACTGGGTGTGCGCCTCGGTGTCGTAACCGGTATCACGGACAACCATCTCGACGGTCCAGCCGTCGATTCCGCCGGCTGCGTTCAACTGCGACCAGTAGAACTCGTGACCCACGTTGATCGCGCCCACGAGTGCCGCGAACACACCACTCAAGTCGGACAGGTAACCGACCTTGATCACCTTGTTTTCGACGTCGACGCCGATGTCAGTCTTGATCTCGGCTCCGCTGTCACCGGTCGTTGTATCGGGTGATGCCTCAGTCGACGGAGTCGATTCCGTTGTAGCTGTCTGCTCGGCCGTCGTTTCTACACCACCGTCGCCGGTCGTGTCAGCCGAGTCGGCGCCGCAAGCCGCGACAACCAGGCCGAACACCAACAAGAGCGCCATCCAGGCGACTCTCCTTCGTGATCTCATTCGTTTCCTCCTCTATAACTTCTGGGGCACGCGCCCCAGATTTGTGGCCGGTTCAGTACGTGAACGGCCAACCCTTCCAGTAGTTCCTGACGCGGAGCCAAATCCCATACAGTCCGAGCGGTTCGAAGATGATGAAGCCGACGATCAGGAGTCCATAGAGAACCTGGTTCAATTGAAACACGTTCAGGCCCGGCCCCGATCCTGCGCTCGCACTCACCAGCCCGGGATCGAAGGTTCCAGTTGACACGAGGACATCCGCGATCTTCTGAAACACGCCCTCACCGGTCTTGGCGACCTGGGTCAGCCATTCGGTGATGGTCCTGACAATCAGCGGCATGACAATCACGAACGCCGCGCCCATACCCATACCCGAGACGACGCCGGCGCCACCGATGAGAACGATGGCTATGACCTCAACGGAGAGCGGAAGCCCGAACGCCTCTGGGATGGTTCGACCGACAAACGAGGCGAACAAGGCTCCCGCGACTCCCGCGAAGAACGAGGAGAGGGCAAACGCGATCGTCTTGTACCGAAACTCATCCACGCCGGTGATCTCGGCAGCGATGTCCCGATCACGAATCGACTGGAAGGCACGACCTGCCCGCGTCCGCTGGATGTTCTTTGCGACCAATCCAGCGATCAAAGCGAGCCCGAGCATCAGGTAATAGGTCTTGGCCTGCCCGGTGAGCTCCACTCCGAACCAATCGCCATCGGTCGCGAAGTCGATGAAGGGAGTCTCTTCCTTCCAGAACTTGAACTCGAGAGGCGGAAAGGTCCTCCCTGATTGGGATCCACCGGTGATGAAATCGAGGTTCCGGAACAGGTGCTCTCCGATAAAGACCAGACCCAAGGTGACGATCGCGAGATAGAGGCCCCGGACCCGGAATGAAGTTGGTGCGATGAGCACCCCGATCGCGGCTGCCACCAAGCCCGCGGCCGGCAGCCACACCCAAATCGGCAAACCAAGGCCCCAAAGCGGCCCTTCTGGTGACCCGAGGATCGCAGCCACGTAAGCCCCCACCCCCATGAAGAAGGCATGACCGAGCGAGACCTGACCAGCGAGTCCGGTCAGCAGGTTGAGACCGAGGGCGGCGATAAAGAGAATGGCCACTTCGGCCAGCACGAGCATCCAATCAGCATCTGCAGCCCATCTGAAACCTGGGATGAATCCGAGCGGGAGGCACAGGAGGACGACGCCAAACAGTGCAAACGAAAGCCTCTTCGTCCCAGTGTTGAGCAGCGCCTGGTCCGCGGCGTAAGACGTGTAGAGCTGGGGACGACCTCGCATCAGCTTCGGCTCCTCATACGCGCCTGACCTCCTCGGTGCCAAAAAGCCCGTACGGGCGGATGAGCAACACGAGGAGCATGATCACGTATCCGATGATCGCAGAGAACCCCGAGCCGAGAACATTGCTGAACCCTGTCAGGTAGACGGAAGCGGCCGATTCCGCGAGGCCAATGACGATACCGCCGACGATCGCCCCCACAATGGAGTCGAGACCACCCAAGATGATCGCCGGGAATGCCCCGAACGCCACGAATGCGGTCGCACTGCTAACTCCCGCCGCTCGCGGGAAGATCGACGCAAAGATGCCGGCAACACCGGCGAGGACCGCCCCGAGAAGCCACGACAAGCCAAAAATCCGGCCGACGGTGATCCCTTGGGCACGCGCCGCCTCCTGGTCGAATGCCGTCGCGCGCATGGCCACGCCCGTTCGGGATCTGAAGAACAGTGCCACCGCCACGACAGCCACGACTGTGACGCCTAGCTGCACAAGCTGAGTGTGGGGGACAGTGACGGGACCGATCGTTGCGGTGGCCGTGCCCCATGGGTCGGCCAGGGGTCGGCCGTCCAGGCCGGCGAAGTCGTCAACGATGGTTCTCAGGACGATGTCGAGGCCGACCGTGAGAATCGCGATCTGGAAGAGGGGCTCGCCGACCATAGGCCGAATGAAGAGCCGCTCCAGAACCATTCCTGCCGCCCCACCCAGGGCAACGCCCAGAACAGCCGCGAGAGCCCATGTCACCCACGTCGGTGCGGATGGAATCCAGCGGCCTGGGACGTCGATCTCTACTGCAGTCAGGGCGACGAGAAAGGCACCGACGGCAACGAGTGCGCCATGTGCGAAGTTGACCACTTGGGTAGCCTTGAAGATGATCACAAAGCCCATGGCAAGAAGGGCATAGATGGTGCCCAACGCCAACCCGCCGACCACCATCTGCCAGAACTGCTCGATGCCACCGACGGTCGCCTGCGCAAGGATCAGCGTGTCAGTCATGCCTTTGAGGAATACATCGACTCGATCAACTCGGCGAACATCTCGTCCATGGCGCTTCGTTTCAGTTTCTGGGTGGCCGTCAGCTCACCGTCTTCGTGGTCGAGCTCTTTCGGGATCATCCGGAACTTCCGGATGTTCTCGACCCGGGCGAACTTCTTGTTCGTATCGTCCACCACACCTTGCATCATCTCGAGAACCTCGGGTTTCTCGGACAAATCGCGGTAGGTCGTGTACGGGATCCCCTTGCGAGTGGCCCAGTCCCCGACCGTGTCGAACTCGATCCCGATCAGCGCGGTCAGGTAGTTCTTGCCGTCGCCGATGACCATCGCCTCCTTCACGTACGGCGAGGTCTTCAGCGAGTTCTCGATCTCCGACGGCGAGATGTTCTTGCCGCCCGACGTGATGATGATGTGCTTGATCCGGTCGACGATCTTCACGTGAGTGCCGTCGACCCACACTCCCACGTCCCCGGTTCGCAGGAACCCGTCGTCGGTGAAGGTCTCGGCCGTTTTATCGGGTTTGTTCCAATAGCCCTTGAACACGCCCGGGTGTTTGGTGAGGATCTCACCGGTCTCTTCGTCGAGTCTGAACTCGATCCCCGGGTATGGCTCACCGACGGTTCCCAGTTTCATCCGTCCCACGAAGTTGACCGTGGCGATGGCGGAGTTCTCGGTCATCCCGTACAACTCGTAGAGGTTGACCCCCAGGCCGTGGAAGAACTCGATCACCTCGGGGGCAATGGCGGCGGCACCGGTCCCGGCCCACCGGCAGCGCCGAAGACCGATCCTTTCCCGGAGGGCCCGAAACACGAGCGGATAGCCGATCAGATAAACGAGACGTGACACCGGGGTGTGGACGCCGCCGTTGGCGACACGCTGACGACCGACAAAGCCGGCCATCGAGAACCCGATCCTCGACCACAGCCGTTTGAACCAGGTGGCGTCCTTGGTCTTGATGAGGACCGAGGCGTGGATCTTCTCCCAGATGCGGGGCACGGCGAAAAACAGGGTGGGCTGGATCTCACGCAGGTTCTCCTGGACGGTTTCGATCGACTCGGCGAAGTTGAGCACCGTTCCGTTCGAAGCCATGGTCCAGGTCGAGAAGATGCGTTCGGCCACGTGACAGAGTGGAAGGTAGGTGAGGATCTGATCCTCCGGTCCCGGCTTTGGTCCGGGGAGGCGACCTTCCACATTGATGACCTGCTCGGTGCAATAGGCGAAGTTGTCGTTTGCGAGCATCGCCCCCTTCGGGGGTCCCGTCGTCCCGGAGGTATAGACGAGCGTCATGATGTCGTCGCCGGTCGCGTCGCCCATTCGAGTGGCCAGGTCGGCCGGATTCGAGTCGCGATGGGCCCGGCCCAGCTCGAGGAAGTCGTCCCAGAAGATGAATCGGTGGTCGTCCCTGAGCCCCCGGAAGCCCCTCGGTTCCACATGAATGATCTTCTCGAGGGCGGGGAGCGTTTCGATGACTTCGAGAACTTTGTCGGCCTGCTCCTGGTCTTCGGCCAGGTGCACTTTCGCTCCGGAGTCGGACAGCAGATACTGCACCTCCGGAGACGGGTTGGTCGGGTACAAGCCGGTCGAGATGCCGCGAACCGCCACGGTCGCGATGTCGAGGATCACCCACTCCGGCCGGTCTTCGGAATGGATGGAGACACGATCCCCCACTCCCACACCAAGAGCGATGAGACCATTCGCCGCGAGCTGGACCTTTTCCCAGAACTCCGCCCACGTGATCTCCTGCCAGATCCCGAAGTCCTTCTCGCGCATGGCGACGCCATCGGGCAGCTTCTCCGCCCACTCGCGGACGCACGCTGCCACGGTTCGAAAACCATGCGACGAATCAGCGGCGCTGTGCTGCTCGGCGATCGTCGTCATCGATTCCTCCTCCGTCTGGGCCTCTCGGCGAGGCAGACTCTAGGGCGGGAGCACACGACTCAGGGCGCAAAGCGGCCACGGAAATGCTGTGTTTGTGTGGGGTGGGCAAAAACCGATGATTTGGGGAGGCCGAGCTCGGTCGCCGTTCCCCTATGCGGAACAGGTCAGGCGCCCTCCACCCATTCCGCCCCGCCCGGCCAGTGCTCGCGCTTCCAGATCGGAGCACGTTGCTTCAACTCGTCGATGATGTATTGCGCAGCCGCGAAAGCATCACCGCGGTGGGCCGACGACACGGCCACGGCAACCGAGGGTTCACCAACGTCGACTTTCCCGACACGATGCTCGACCACCACGCTCAACACGTTCCACTTGTCGACCGCTTCCGCGGCGATGGTCGAGAGACTGCTCTCGACGTGCTCCCGATAGGCGTCGTATTCGAGATGGGTGACGTCCGACTTTCCGGCCGAGTGGTCGCGGGCCGTACCGAGGAAGAGGGCGGTGGCGCCGGCGTCGGGACGGCCGACCTCCACGAGCAGGGCGCTCGGGTCGAGCGAGTCTTCGCGAATGGCGCAGCGGAGGCGGGTCTCGGCCATCGGTTCAAGCTACCACGGGCTCCTCGGATCGTTCTGATGGCTGGTAGCGGGGAAACCCTCCGGGCCCGGCGATCATCGCCATCGCCACCGCCGTGGCGACACCGAAGAACACGACCCCTCCGATGATCTCCGGGGGCCACCCAAGCCCGTTCTCGACCTGGTCGACCGCCACTAGATAGCCCGCCCAGAGGACACCCGAGGACAGCCCGGCCGAAACCGCCCAGCTCCAACGGCGAGCCGCGAGGTCGGCGACCACGCCCGCCGCCACCGCTGCCGGAACCCCGACCGGGTCCTCGTCGAACCCCACGGCGATGAAAATGGTGATGACTGCGAACACCATCGTTGCCACGCCGAGCGGAAGCTGTGTCCAGCGCCGATGGGCGAGCGCCATTGCGCCAAACAGGATCGCCGAGGTCACTACGACGCCGGCGATTCCCAGCACGGCGCCGATCGAACCCTCACCCGTGCTCTGGTCGTACACGATCCGCGGCACCCAGTCCTGGGTCGGCAGCCACAGGTATTCGAGAAAGAAGGCGACGAGGGCTGTCGACCAGGTCAGCGACAGAAAGGCCGGGAACGAATCCGACCACGATGCGGCCGCTCCTCGGTCTTGCCAGGCCGCCCGGAATGGGGCAGACGCGATCAGCAACATCCCGACGAACAGCAACAGGTGGGTCGGGCTGAGAAGCGCGGCTAGATCGGCCTCGATCCCCAGAACCTCATGCCAGATCGCATCCCCGATCCCACCGGCTGCGAATACGCCCAAACCCACCATGGCGAGTCGATAGCCGGCCGGGGCTCGATCCAACAGCGCCCGCACGAACCCCCCTGAGGACGGAGCCCCGGGCGAGCGGAACGCCAGCCGCACCATCCACAAGGCGGTGGCAGTGAAGCCCGAATAGAAGATCGCATGCCACGGCGTCCAGAAGGACTCCAGGCCCGGGTCGGTGGAATGGAAGTAGGCGTCGACGAACAACCCGACGATCATCCAGGTGACCATTCCCATCGTCACGAGATCCTCGGATCGAGAGGTGCGGTATGAGTCTCTCATGGCGATCAAAACTACGGAGCCTCCGGCGCGTGTGCCATCGGGGATGTCCCCCGGCTGTCCCCGGCATCGAGGCTCCCCACGGCTCGCCGACCCGCTACCCCGGCAGGCCGTATACCGTGGGGGTGATGTCGGACGACCTGTTCTCCAAGCTCTTCGAACTCTTCAACCAGCCCGGGCCGGTGAACCTCAAGCTGGCATCGGAGATCTGCCACCACATGACCGGTGAGAAGACGCCGGTCGATCCGTGGGCGGCCGAGGAGTTCCGCGAGCTCACGAGGCTGGCCGAGTTCCAGATCGAACAAGTCACGCCGTTCCCGGTCGCCCCGGCTCCCGACGTGTTGCCGGTCGATGCGCGCGAGTGGGCCGACCGCAACCTCGAAGGGCTCCAATACCTCGCCGAGCCTTTCTCCGGGATCATCGACACCGCAGCGCTCGGTCCCGCAGCCGCAATGATGGGCCAGCTCGGGCCCGCCATGATCGGTATGCAACTCGGCACCCTCGTCGGATCGCTGGCCACCTGGGCCATGGCGGGCTTCGACGCCGGAGTTCCCGTGACCGGGAATGGACCGATCACGTTTGCCGTCCCCACCATCGAGCGTTTCACCACCGAACACGGCTTCGACGCCAGAGACGTGAGGCTGTGGGCTGCCCTGCACGAGACCGCACATCGTGCGATATTCCGGGTTCCCTTCACCAGCGAACACCTCGTCGAGTTGCTCACCGTTGCGGCATCACACCTGAAGATCAGCCCCGACAAGCTCACCGACCTCATGGAGGGTCTCGACCCGACATCCATGGCGAGCGGCCTCGATCCCGACCGGATCGCAGGCCTGTTCGACTCGCCCGAGGCGGCGGAGGCCCAGCGAGAGCTGGACTCGTACCTGGGTCTGGTCGGTGGGTACCGAAGGCTCATCGTCGAGCGGGCCGCCTCCCATCTGCTCCCGCGCATGGCCGAGATGGACGCGGCCCGTGACGCCGAACGCGACCTCGGAGACGCATTCTCGGGTTCCCCGTTCTCGGCCACCTTCGCCGACCCGACCTCGATCGCAAGGGGTCGAGAGTTCTGCTTGGAGCTGACGGAGAGATTCGGCGAAGAGTCGCTCGCCCTCATGTGGACGAGGCCAGGTCGATTCCCTACAGCCGCAGAGATCGACGATCCTGTCGCCTACGCAGCGCGGGTTCTCCTCGAAGACATGTGAGAATCCCGTCCTCACAAGACAGGAGGAACTCGATGTCCGCCCCAATCGGCACTCCCGCACCCGACTTCGCATTGAGGGATCAGGATCGGAACCTCGTGAGCCCTGCCGACCTGAGGGGCCGCAAAGCGCTCATCGTCTTCTTTCCCTTCGCCTTCAGCGGCGTCTGTGAAGGCGAGCTGTGCACGATCCGCGACAACCTGCACTCATTCGGATCCGCTGATGCCGAAGTGGTGGCGATCTCGTGCGATCACTTGATGGCGAACAAGGCCTGGTCGGACAAGGAAGGATTCGGATTCAGGATCCTCTCCGACTACTGGCCACACGGTGCCGTCGCCCAGGCCTACGGCTGCTTCAACGAGAAGGTCGGTTGCGCCATGCGCGCCACCTACGTGTTGGACGAAGACGGCATCGTTCGGGCGATCATCTCCAGCGAAGAACTCGGTCAGCCTCGCGAGTTCACGTCGTACCAGGAGGCGCTGGCTGCGATCTGAGACTCGTGAGGCGGATGAATTCAGGCGACGACGCTCACCCGCGCTGCCGACGCGTCAGAATCGCTCCCGTCTGACCACATCCTCGAACGGTCGCCGATCGGGGCGGGTAATCGGCCGGAGCGGCCGACCGGCGGGATAGCCCAGCGATATCAGCCAGGCACACCGGCGATCGCCGGGCAACCCGAGGATGTCTCGGGCGAGAGCCTGGTCCGCGACCGAAGCATGGGCGGTGGCAATCCCGAGGTCCGCGGCGGCGAGCATCACCGACATGGTCGCCTGACCGAGGTCGTACTCGATCGATCCCCGCTCATCGATATCGTCGGACAGGGGTGAGACGAGCGCGACCGCCGCGGCGGCGCCTGCGACGTGACCCGCGCCCCGCCAAACGCCTGAGAGGCGCTGCAGCGTTGAGCGGTCCGTGGAGACCACGAACTCCCATCGCTGCGAGTTCCTCGATGAAGGGGTCCGCCACGCTGCATCCATGATCCGATCGAGGTCGGCATCGGAGATCGGGCGGGTGTCGAACTCGCGGACGTTACGGCGGGAGTGGATGGCTTCGAATGTCTCCATGCCACCACGGTAATCAGCCGAAGATGCTTCTCCACCAGCGGCTGAGCAAGCCGCCACGTCGGGGCTCGGGAAGAGCGGATACGACTTGCTCCTGGAGGTCGAGAGGCAAGTCGCCGTAGAGAGCCAGGCCACCGGCTGTGGTGTCCCACACGTAGATCACCTGGCCGGGTCCAAACCATCGGACGTACTCACCGCCGTCCACACTCACCGCCCTGGCGGAGGAGTCGTCGAGCACGAGCGGTCGATCGGTGACGAACAGAGCGAACGAGAAGAGTCCGTCCGAGTAGTAGCCCAGCATGCCGTCGTCGTCCCATCGATACGTGTCGAGTCTCGAGAAGCCGCCGACCTCCACGGGCAGGCGCTCGTCATCGACTGCATCGACGAGTTCGAGATTGGCGGTGACATCGGACGCTGCACTCTTGGCCGCCGTCGCTGCTACGTCGTTGAACTCGACGATTCTGATCTCGCAATAGACGGAGCCGTCGGCATTTCGGATCCGGGAGGCAACCAGTGCACCAGTCGCCTGATCGAACGTCATGGTCGCGCGGAGATCGCCTTGGCCGTCGACCACTGTGACGCGTTGTGCATCTCGGCCGAGAACGGCGGTCGACTCGACCTTTGAAATCGAGTACTCCAAGGACGGACTCGCCGGATTACTGACTGCCGACGCTCCGAGGCTCGTATCCCCCGACACGATGGCGAAGCTCCCACCTGCGATGTGAACCTCAGTTCTTCCCCCAACCGGAGATCTCGCTGTCGTGACCCCGTCGGACTGGGTCACCTCGATCGCCACCGACCGCGTTCCATCGGGGGTGTCACACGAGATGACCTGCTGCCCCGAGAACTCGGCCTCGGTACTGCGCTGGATGAATGGCTCGAGTGGCTCCGCCCACGCGGGTTGAGCGATCGACAGGAAGACGGCCGCAGCTCCGACCGATGCGAGGGCCATCTGCCTCATCGCGCACCTCCGGCGGCCGCCGTCGCGCCGGCCACCTTCACCACGGTGAAGGCGCCTTCGTTGGACGACACGGCCCCGTAGACGGCGTTCAACTGCGGAGGGCTGATTTCACGGGGTTCGGGCGCCGTGAGGGCAGCGGCGGAGACGAAGACGGCGAAGGCAGCGGCGGCCGCCGCACCAACCCACGCCACCGGCCGCCTCCGCAGAGGAATCGGATCGGGCCGAGCACCGATTGCCGTCGACAGTGCCACCGGGAGTTCGAGCAGCGGCAACGACCTCACCGCCGCCCGTGCAGAAGCCAGCTCTTCGAGTTCGCGCCGGCAGCGGTCGCACGTCTGGAGGTGTTCGGCGACTCTGGAGCGTTCGTGCGACGCGAGTTCACCGTCCAAGTGCGCCGAGAGGAGATCGCCCAAATGGTTCATGTCAGGCGCTCCCGCAACAGCTTGCGCCCGCGATGGATGCGGCTCCGGACAGTACCAATCGGCGCAGCCACCGCCGCCGCGATCTCCTCGTACGACATGCCCACCACGTCGCACATCACAACGGCCTCCCGAAACTCGATCGGGATGTCCAGCAACGCCTTCTGAATGTCTTCCCCGAGTCTGAGACCGGCCAGCACCTCGTCGGGGCCTGGCGACGACCATTCGGACATCCGGTCGGTGTGGTCGGGCAGTGGGGAGGTGGGCCGGCGTTTCCTACGCCGGACGTCGTCGAGGAACGCGTTGCGGGTGATGCGCCAGAGCCACCCATCGAACGAGCCGGGCGTGTAGTCGGCCAGCCCGCGACGCACCCTGAGGAGGACTTCCTGTACGAGGTCGGCGGCGTCGTCGGGATTACCGCAGAGGCGATATGCGAAGTTGTAGATCTTCCGTCCATGCTTTCGCGCAACGTCTTCCCAGGTCTCGGGGAGCGGCTCGTTCATCCGCCCTCCCCCTCAGACCACAACGATGCGCGGCAGACGGAAGTTCCTACGTTTCCGAACTTGGTTCGTCCTCTGCTGCGCCTTCCTGCACTCCCTTGCGGAACTCCTTGGCAGAAGCTCCCAGCGAGCGGGCAAGCTGCGGGAGCTTGCGGGCACCGAACAGCAGCAAGACGACGAGCAAGATCACGATCAGTTCTGATCCCTTGGGCAAGCCCATCGGTTTCGCCTCCTTTGAAGGTGATCATACCTGGCCCCTCCCGTAACCCGGCCACCCGGTGCGGGCGCGCCCGCACCGGGCGCTCCCGTACTGACGTCGCCGGAAGGCGTTTGGTTCCCGGCTCAGCGCCCCAGTGTGACGGCGACCCCACCGGCGGCCGCGATCACTGCAGCGACCAGCACCTGCCGGCTCCACTCGGAACGATCCAACACCAGGCGCGCGAACAAGACCGCCCAGATCGACTGCGTGGCGCTCATCGTCGCAACGATCGCCACCTTGCCGATACTCAACCCGGCCACGAGGGAGGTGAACCCGAACCCCATGAGAACGCCGGGAACCAGCAGTGGACGGGCACCGCCGCGAATCATGGCCCGAACCTCGGTTCTGTAGGCCACCAGATTCACGGCAACCAAGAGCACGGCGGCGGTCGTGAGGGCTGTTGCGGATCCCACGACTGGCGGGGCCGGCTCAGAGGCGCCTCTGATGAAGATGTCCCGGCCCGCGAAGAAGACCGTGGCGAGAATGGCGAGAAGAGGCCCGGTCGATGCGTCGCCACTCCTCGCTCGCGGGTCGACGACGAGGATGCCCGCCAGGACGACGAGAACCGCGCCGAGCCCGACCCACCACCCGGGCGTCTCGCCCAGGATGAGCCACGCAGCCACCGCGGACAGCACCGGGACGAGCCCCAACACAACCGCGGTTCTGGTGCCACCGAACCGATCGATCGACCGGTACATCGCCAGGTGGGAGAAGGCGGGAGCACAGACTCCGGCGAGGACATACGGGGTCAGGGATCGAAGCTCGATTCCTGCGAAGGCCCCGGACACGACGGCATAACCTCCCACGAG
>Ga0224505_10000794_pt1 | contig 21174 bp, 18 predicted proteins | sample SF_Jan12_sed_USG_FD_169102 | JGI IMG/M metagenome (GOLD analysis project Ga0224505, IMG submission 169102) | Sediment microbial communities from San Francisco Bay, California, United States - SF_Jan12_sed_USGS_4_1 | ecosystem: Environmental > Aquatic > Marine > Sediment | place: USA: California... | reverse complement strand
CCCCACTTCGTGGGGGACAACAGCCGGTTGTCCCCCGGAGCGAAGCGAGGGGGGAAGGGACCCGCAAGCGAAGCGCTGCGGGTAGGGGGCTTCTCAACGCGGGAGACGGGTGTCTTGTGTGCCACCTGTCCCGGATGGGCGCGGTTGCGAGTCTTCGAGTGCCGGCGGGTCTCGGTTGCTCACCTCACAGGGTGGTTCCGCGTTGAGCATTCCACCTACCTTCCCCCACTACGTGGGGGACAACTCAGTCGGCGGGATCGATGCCGAAGATCAGGAGGTCCGATTCGGTGCCCTCGACGTCGAGGAACCGGAGCCAGTAGCGGATGCCGTTCTCGACCACCTCACCATCGAGACCTTCCAGATCGAGGTCGGGACCCGGGAACCCGACAAGGCCGGCGAGTTGGATGAGGCGTGTGCGATCGGACACCGTCAGCGTCGGATCGGCCGTCAACATGGCCACGCCCATGTACGCCAGTGTGGCCCGCGTAGCGTCAGGGTCGGCCGTGGGCGTGATCGCCAGCTTCATCGTCTTCACGGTTCCATCGGCATCGGTTGTCCCGGACAATGTCACCTCGTCGGAGAGAGGGTGTTCGAACCGACCAGCACCGAACCTCCCCCCGATCACCGGGACGCCACGCAACAGCGTCGCCTGGTCATTCCAGCGTCGCCGAAGTCCATCCGGTGTGAGTGTGAAGACCTCTGGCTCCCGCGGTTCTTGGAGCACGGTGGTGGTCGGCGCGACGATGACGACGGGCTCCGGCTCCTGGTTCGAGGTCATGACCCACACCCCCAGCGCGATCGCCCCGATCAGAACGGTCGCCCCGACGATTCCGGCCCACGGCAGTGGTCGCTGCGTGCCTAGCTCCGCCACCGGTTCCGCTTCCAGGGTCGTGGTGACCGCGGGCTCGGGCTCCTCGAGTGGCATCGAGCGGATCACCCCGATCCTGTCGGCGATGCTCGAACCATGGAACTTCTCGGCAGCGACCATGGCGAAGCGGTACGGGTCGGCAGGGACGAACGACGTCGGCTCGCCGTCGATCGAAAGGGCGAACTCGGTCTCAGACTTGCGGGCCACCCGGCAGTACTTGAGGGGCCAGGAGCCGACCGTGGCCCCCTCCGCTCCCACCGTGAGCACGTCGTCGCCGATGTTGAGCACGGCGTTGACAATCGAACCATCACCGAGTGTCAACTTGCCCTGAAACGACTGGACCACGAGAAAAAAGGTACCCCGCCGAGGCGTCCCGCGCCAGGTTTCTTCGCGAACTCGGAGAAACCGATAGCCTCGCCGCCGATGAGTCTTCCCGTTGAACATGTCATGGACGAACTGGCTGACGCCTTGGCGACCTCCGGTGGCGCAGTGCTCGTGTCTCCTCCGGGGTCGGGCAAAACGACGTTGGTTCCCATCCGCCTCCTCGAAAAGGGGATTCCCGGCAGAGGAAAGACACTCATGCTCGAACCGCGCCGGCTCCCCACCCGGGCGGCGGCGCGTCGGATGGCTCACCTCCTGGGTGAGGAAGTTGGCGAGACGGTCGGATACGTGACCAGAGACGATCGACGGACCGGACCGACGACACGGATCGAAGTGGTCACCGAAGGCGTCCTCACGCGCCGGCTACAGCGGGACCCCGAGCTCGAAGGCGTCGGTTTGGTGATCTTCGACGAATTCCACGAACGCAACCTCCAGACCGATCTGGGATTGGCGTTCACGCTGGACGCCCGGGCTTCACTCCGACCGGATCTGGCTGTGCTCATCATGTCCGCGACGCTCGACGCCGACCGAATCGGTGAGGTCCTCGGCGCGCCGTCCATATCGGCACAAGGCTCACTTCACCCGGTGGATATCCGGTGGCGCCCGGCCAAACGCCAGACGCGACTCGAGGACCACGTCGTGTCGACGGTCCTGCGGTCGCTTGACACCGATCTCGGCGACATCCTCGTCTTCCTGCCGGGAATCGGTGAGATAGAGAGGGTGGCCGGGAAGTTGGAGGGAGCAGGTGTCGGATGCGAAATCCACCGTCTGCACGGTTCACTGCCCGTGGCCGAGCAAGACGCGGCGGTGAGTCCCACCGACTGGCGCAAAGTGGTTCTCTCAACCGACATCGCCGAAAGCAGCCTCACGGTCGAGGGTGTGTCCGTGGTGATCGACTCCGGTCTGGCGCGAGCGCCCCGGTTCGACCCCCGCACCGGCATGACCCGGCTCCAGACGATCTCGATTTCACGGGCATCCGCCGACCAACGTTCGGGCCGGGCCGGGCGGCTCGGGCCGGGTGTTACCTACCGGCTGTGGTCCAAGGTCGAGCACGGCACCCGAAAGGCGCACATCGAACCCGAGATAGTCGCCGTCGACCTCGCGAGGTTCATGCTCGAGTTGAAACTGTGGGGCGTTGGTTCGCCCGCTCAGCTCACATTCCTAGACCAACCCGGACCGCGGGCAGTCGAAGAGGCGATGACGCTCCTCGAGCGGCTGGGAGCGGTCGACCAGGTGGCGAACCTCACCCCCATTGGACGCGAGATGGCAGCACTCCCCCTTCACCCGAGGCTCGCCCACATGGTGGCGGCCGCCGGCCCAGATGCCGGCCTCGCCTGCGTGCTGGCGGCACTGATCGACGAACGAGACCCGTTCCGAGGACCACGCAACGAACTGCCGGTCGATATCGCCCAACGAGTGGAAGCCGTGGCGGGAAGGAGAGGCCATCGACTAGCCGACAGACGCGGGCTCGACCGGGTCCGTCGGACTGCAGAGGATCTCGGGCGCAGGGTTGGTGCAGACATCGACGACCCGGCCGCCGACCGGTCGGCGGCGGTGCTGGCGCTCGCGTTTCCCGACAGGCTCGCCGTCCGCAGAGGAACCCCAGGCCGATTCCAGCTGCGCACCGGTCAGAGTGCGTGGATACCTTCCGGCGACGAGCTCGCAGCGAGTCGCTTCCTCGTCGTCGCCGACATCGACGGCAAGAGGAAGGACGCCCGGATACGGCTGGCGGCGGCCCTCGACGAAACCGAAGTCGAGTCGTCTTTCTCGTCCGACGTGGAGTCGTCGGCTGCGCTGCGTTGGGTTGATGCTCGACTCGTTGAGCGGCTCACCACGCGTATCGGCGGGGTCGTCCTGTCCGAGGTGGAACGACGCCCCCCGCCGGGCGCGGACGTAGCGGCGGCCTTCGCTGCCCGAATTCGAAGAGAGCCCTCCTTGCTGTTCCCCGAATCGTCCCCGCTGAGACAGCGCGTTGCTTTCGCCAGAACCTCCGAACCAGATGAGGGCTGGCCCGACTGGTCGGAGCAGGCTTTGCTGGCGATGCTCGACGAACGGTTGGCACACGACCTCGGAGCCATGACGAGCATCGACGACCTTCGCGGTCTCGATGTCGATCGGCTCCTCGGCAGGGAACTCGATCACCGGCTCCGCCAACGCCTCGACAGCCGGTTCCCCACCCACGTCACGCTGGGTTCCGGACGACACGTCGCCGTCGACTATTCGGGCGATGAACCGTCGATCTCGGCCCCGGTCCAAGACTTCTTCGGTATGCGTTCGACGCCAGAGATCGGGGGCCGGCCACTTGTCGTGGTCATGCTCTCCCCGGCTCGCAGACCGGTGCAGGTCACGAAGGACCTCGCCGGGTTCTGGGAGGGGAGCTGGCAGGAGGTTCGAAAGGAGATGGCAGGCCGGTACCCGAAACACGCCTGGCCGGAGAACCCATGACGGCGGTGTTGCGCCTACGCTCGCGGCCATGGCAGACACGCCGATGACCGGTCGATTCTTCGACACGAGGGCCGCGTACACGATGTTCGTAACGGCCACCGACGAGAAACCACGGGTGGCCGAAAGACTCGGGGAGCAGGCGGAGCTCATCGAGATCCAGCCGCCAGGCCTGCGGGTGCTCGATGCCGGGATGGGAGATGCAACCGTCCTGACCCACCTCATGCGACGGCTGCATCGTTCACTTCCCCACATCCCGTGGCTGGTCGTGGCAAAAGAGATCTCCATCGAGGACGTACGGCAGGCACTCGCCAAGCTGCCCGACCGCCTGACCGAACACCCCGAGACCGTATTCGTGATCACGAACATGAGATTCTCGGAGGCCCCGACGCTGACGCCGTCGAACGAAGGAGCGACTCCGGTATGGCGAGACGTCGCCCTGGAGGGAAGCACGAGCCTCGACTTCACCGACCAGATTCGCGAGCTTCTCCCAACGCTCGCCGATGACTGGCGTGTCAAGACCAGCCCCATTTCGGGCAATCCCGTATACGAACGCCCAGCGGTACTGGTCCTGTACCGGCGCGACCGTGAGTTCTTGTTGCGTTCTCTCATCCCCAAACCTGGGACCGAACCCACCGGATTCGACCTGGTCATCGCCGCCCAGAGTTACCGCGCCCGGACCAGCGTGGACAAGAAGGTGGGAGGCGTCCTCGCTCCCCTGGCCCGAGCCCTGGTTCCCGGAGGCCGGCTCGTCGGAGTTCATTCGTACGGCAACGATCCGGGTTTGGAGATCGTGCAAGGTGTGTGGCCCGGCGAGCATCCATTCCCACATCGCCGGGCGGAGATCCTCGCCGAAGCTCGCAATCGTCTCGGAGACGGATTCGCCCTTCCGAACCTGAGCGACGAGGAAGCACTGTTCAGCTATCGCCTGCACACGATGCCGTCGGATGAGACCGAGCACATCGGTACGTCCACATTGGTGGCGGCGTTCACGGCAGCAGCCTATGTGGCCCAGATCGACGAGCCCAGGCTGTCCGCGGCGATGGCCGGCGGCACCTATCTGGACGCCACCAACCGGGTCATCGACCGTCATGGAGCGGTGTGGTTCAACGACGAGATGTATGTGATCGTCAAGCGGTGACCGTCACCAGCTGGTGTCGAGTGGCTTGCCCTCGGTGTATCCGCTCATCGATTGGATCCCCACAACCGCGTTCTCCGAGAACTCCTCCACAGTGCGGGCACCCACGTACGTGAAGGCCGACCGCACGCCCATCACGATCCGGTCGATGATGTCCTCCACACCGGGTTCGCCCGCCGACAGATACATCCGCGACGACGAGATGCCTTCTTCGAACAGTTCTTTTCGAGCTCGCTGGAACGCAGATTCACCGCGGGACCGGTTGGTGACGGCCCGCTTGGACGCCATCCCGTAGTTCTCCTTGTAGAGACGGCCGTCGGAGTCGCGCAACGTGTCCGCCGCAGATTCGTACGTCCCCGCGAACCACGAGCCGATCATCACGTTGGACGCGCCGGCGGCCAACGCCAGCGCTACGTCGCGGGGGTAGCGGACGCCGCCGTCCGCCCATACGTGTTTGCCTCGGCTCCTCGCAGCAACCGAGCACTCGTGAACGGCCGAGAACTGGGGTCTCCCCACTCCGGTCATCATCCTGGTTGTACACATTGCCCCGGGCCCCACACCGACCTTGACGATGTCGGCGCCGGCGTCGATGAGGTCGATGGCGCCCTGGGCAGTGACAACGTTTCCCGCCGTGATCGGGAGATCGGGTGCGGCCCTCCTCACGGTGGTGAGCGCCTCCATCATCTTCTGCTGGTGGCCGTGGGCGGTGTCCACCACGATCACATCGACGCCCGCTTCGACAAGCTCTTTCGCAACCGAGCCCACGTCACCGTTCACACCCACCGCGGCCGCCACCAGCAGCGAACCGGATGCATCCACCGCCGGTTTGTAGACCGTGGCACGCAGCGCACCCTTCTCCGAGATCACACCGGCGAGACGACCCGACGCGTCGACGACCGGAGCGAGGTGGATCCGTTTGTCCACCAGTTCCGAGAACATCTCCTCGATTCCCAGGCTGGCATCGAGGGTGATCGGGTCTCTGCGCATCACCTCATAGAGCGGCGTGAAGCGGTCGAACCCGGCGCCATCGGCCTCGGTGTAGATACCCACCGGGTGCCCGTCGTCGTCCACGACGACGATGGCACCATGGGACCGCTTGTAGATGAGGTCGATGGCGTTGTTGATCGTGTCCATGGGGCTCAGCGTGATGGGTGTGTCGAGCACGGTGTGTGAGCGCTTCACCGAGTTGGTCATGTCGGCGATCGCCCCCGCCGGAACGTCTTGGGGGAACACGGCAATGCCACCTCGCCGGGCCACCGTCTCGGCCATCCTGCGACCCGCAACGGCAGTCATGTTGGCCACGACGACCGGGATCGTGGTCCCGATTCCGTCGGGTGTCGCCAGGTCGGTGTCCATGCGCGAGCCGGCCGTGCTGAAAGTCGGGGCCAAGAAGACGTCCGAGTAGGTGAGGTCGTGGCTCGGCAGGAGGTCGTTGAGGAACTTCATCGTCTCCCAAGGGTAAAGCGCCCGAGTCCGGTCCGCCGCCCCCAGCGTGCCCGGCTCCATCCTTGCCTGCATCTCGAGCGAAGCGGGTTAACTTGTCGCCGATGACTACTCGCCCCTTGATTCACGTTGTCCACGGCTTGCTCATGGGCGCCGCAGATTCGGTGCCCGGCGTCAGCGGCGGCACGGTGGCGCTCGCCGTCGGCATCTACGAGCGGCTGCTGGCTTCGATCGGGGCTGCCTTCAAGTCCGGCATCATGCTGATACGCGGCGACGTGGAGGGTTTCCGAACTCGGCTCGGCGAAGTGGAGTGGCGGATGGTGGTGCCGCTGCTGGCGGGCATCGCAACGGCGCTGGTGGTGGCCGCAGCAGGCATCGAGACGTTCTTGGAGCGCTTTCCATCCCAGTCACGAGCCCTCTTCCTGGGCATGGTGGCTGCCTCGATCACGATCCCGCTCCGCCGCATCCTCCATCGGTCATCACGCCAGATTCTCCCAGGTCTGGCGGCGGCAGTGATCGCTTACGTCCTCACCGGGCTCCCGCCGGGCACCGTGGAGGACCCGAGCCTGGTCCAGGTCTTCTTGGCGGCCGCCGTGGCCATCTGTGCCATGATCCTTCCAGGTGTGAGCGGTGCTTTCCTGCTGTTGGTCCTCGGCATGTACACACCCACGATCGCCGCCGTCAACGACCGGAACCTGCTCTACGTACTCGTCTTCATGGCCGGCGCCGCCGTGGGTCTCGGGACCTTTTCGCTCCTCCTGACCGCGGCCCTGACGCGTCATCACGACCTGACGATGGCAGTCCTCGTGGGGTTGATGATCGGCTCTCTGCGCGCTTTGTGGCCTTGGCAGGATGCGTCTCGGAGTCTGGAAGCGCCGCCTTCCGCCGCAACGGGAATGGCGGCACTCGGAATCGCCTTCGTCGGACTGGTGATCGTCCTGGCGGTGGAACGCTGGGGAAGCCGGGCGGCCTTGCGTTAAGTGGCGAGGGCACCCGCCGACCGGAACCTCGAATTCTTCTCGTAGTTCCAGGAGTGGGGAATGAGTGTGCAGGCCCTTTTCATCGACGACGATCCTCGCGTTCTGGCCGAGTTCCAGCAGTTCGTCACCCGTGCCACAGGTGGCATTCAGGCAACGATCGCATCGACACCGGAAGAGGGACTCACCGCGCTGCGGGCCGGCGGATATCAGGTGGTCATCGCCGGGGCGACGTCACCCACGGATCGGACGGTTGGCGTCCTGCGCGAGGTCGCGGTCGATCATCCACAGGTCGCCCGCCTACTGGTGACCGGTGATCGCAACGCAGCCCGGAGCGGGCTGGCCGAGCATTACCTGTGGCGTCCGTTCGACGCGGAGAAGCTCCGGGTGGCCGTGCTTGCCACGACCCACATGCGGGGCCGCGTTTCCTCCCAAAGGCTCTCGGAGCTGGTGAACGGCTCCACCAAGCTGCCCACACTGCCCGACGTCTACGTCAAGATCCAGGAGGAGTTGCGCTCGAGCGACCCGTCGCTGGCCGCCGTGGGTGCACTCATCAAGAACGACCCGGCGACCTCGGTGAAGGTGCTCCAGGTCGTGAACTCTGCACTCTTCGGGCTACGCACCGAAGTCGGCGACGTCGCACAGGCGACCGCGCTCCTCGGGATGAACACGATCACGTCGCTCGTGCTGGCCGTCGGTGTCTTCCAGCAGGCGCAGGGGCTCGACCGCAAGCTCATCGAAGGCTTGTGGCAGGAGTCGCTCCATGTATCACGGGTCGCCCGGGCGCTCGCGCTCCACGCCGGCCTGGGCCGAGCAGCCGTGGAAGAGAGCCAGTTGGCCGGTCTGCTTCATGACATCGGCGACCTCGTCCTGTTCCAGAACTGGCGCAAGGACTACCTGGCGATCGATCATCTGAATCGTCTCAACGACGAACGGGCTCGATTTGGCGCCACTCATGCCGATCTCGGCGGGTATCTGTGTGCGGTCTGGGACCTGCCATCGGGTGTGGTGGAAGCGGTGGCCAACCATCACACCCCGGGTGCCGCCGACGGAATCACACCCACGACGATCGTGCACAGCGCTCGAGTCCTCGTCGATGCGAGATTCGAACTCGACAATGCTCGATTCGATATCTCTCACATCGAGACTGCGGGCATCGCCGACGCCCTCGACGACTGGGCCCAGGTCGCTCTGACGGCTTGACCGTCCTCCAGGGTCGCTCACGAATGCGGCTCTGTAGTGTCCTCCTCGAGATCGAGAGGTACACATGAAACTCGGACTGATGACGGGGTACTGGGGTGCCGGCCCACCCACGGGTATCGACGAGCAGATAGCAGCGGCGGAACGCCTCGGGTTCGACTCGGTGTGGACCGCCGAGGCGTACGGGTCCGATGCGCTCACCCCGCTGGCCTGGTGGGGAGCGTCGACGTCACGCATCAGGCTCGGTACGGCCATCGCCCAGATGGCGGCACGCACGCCCACCGCCACCGCCATGGCCGCCATGACGATGGACCATCTCTCGGGCGGCCGCTTCGTCCTCGGTCTCGGTGTCTCCGGTCCCCAGGTCGTCGAAGGTTGGTATGGCCAGCCATATCCCAAACCGCTGGGTCGCACCAGGGAGTACGTGGACATCGTGCGACGCGTCTTCGCCCGTGAGGAACCAGTGACGTTCGAAGGCGAGCATTACCAGCTCCCTCACCCGGGCGGAGCCGGATTGGGCAAGGCGCTGAAGTCGACGGTCCACCCTCTTCGCACCGACCTCCCCATCATGCTCGCCGCCGAAGGACCCAGGAACGTCGCGCTCGCAGCCGAGATTGCAGACGGTTGGCTCCCGTTTTGGTTCTCACCGTCCTCCGACGCCTTCTACCGGGCTGCACTCGCCGAAGGGTTCGTCCAGAGAGGCGCTCGCCATGATTCGGAAACGTTCGAAGTCGTCTGCCCGGTGCCGGTGATCGTGAGCGCCGATCCGGAGGACGCCGCCGACCAGATCAGACCCATGCTCGCCCTCTACGTGGGTGGCATGGGAGCGAAAGGGGCGAACTTCCATTACGACGTCATCGCCAGGATGGGCTACGAGGCGGAGGCCGAGCGCATCCAGCAGCTGTATCTGGCCGGAGACAAGGCCGCAGCCATCGCCTCCATCCCGCTTCAGATGATCGAAGACGTCGCACTCGTAGGGCCACCGGCCAAGATCCGCGACGAGTTGCCTCGATGGCAGGACACGGTCATCACGACGATGCTGGTCTCCGGTCCACCTCCACTTCTCGAAACGATGGCCTCGATAGTCGGCTGACGAATGGCCTGTAGTGTGCCGCGGTGCACGAGGTCGACTACTCGAAGAAGTGGAAGGTCCTGTCTGCCATCGGCGTCGGAGTCCTCCTGGCGACGATCGACGGGTCGATCGTCAACATCGCCCTGCCGACCATCCGCCAGCAACTCTCGACGACCCTCCCGGTGGTCCAGTGGGTGGCGGTGGGCTATCTCCTCACCCTGGCGACCCTCACGCTGGGCGTCGGACGGTGGGGCGACATCGTCGGCAAGAAGCGGATCTACACGGCCGGGTTCGTCGTGTTCACGGTGGCGTCGGGACTGTGCGGTCTCGCTCCCACCGTCGGCGCGCTGATCGCGTTCAGAGTGGTGCAGGCGGTCGGCGCGGTGATGGTCCTCGCGCTGGGGTCGGCCATTCTCACTGAGGCGTTTCCACCCTCGGAGCGGGGCAAGGCTCTCGGGCTCATCGGAACGTTCGTATCCGTGGGGATCATCACCGGTCCTGTGGTGGGCGGTCTCCTGATTGCGGCCTTCGATTGGCGGGCGATCTTCTTCGTGAACCTCCCCGTCGGAGCCATTGGCGTGTGGCTCTCTATCCGCCACGTTCCCGATACACCTCCGGCGGGGGGACAGCGATTCGACGTCGCCGGGGCGGCGGCGCTGAGCACCGCTTTGTTGTGTGTGGCGCTCGCCGTGACTGCCGGCCAGACGGCGGGGTATCGCTCCCCCGCCATCCTCGCCCTGTTCGCCGTCGGACTCCTGGCCGGGCTCGTTTTCGTGAGGATCGAGCGCCGCGTTTCGTCTCCGATGCTGGACCTGCGTCTCCTCAGAGATCCGGTGTTGGCGGTCAGCATCGCGTCGGGGTATCTCGTGTTCGTAGCGCTGTCGGCAGTCTTCTTTCTCCTCCCCTTCTACCTGGAAGGGGTGCTCGGATACGACACGAGAATGACCGGCCTTGCGCTCGGCATTGCACCCCTCGTGCTCGGTGTGGTGTCGCCGCTCTCGGGCAGTTGGTCCGACAGGATCGGCATTCGCAAGATCACGATGCTGGGTCTCGTCGTGCTCGCCGTATCGTTCGCGGCGTTCCGAACACTTGGAACCGACACGTCCTTCCTGACATTTGCCGCGCTTGCGATCCCCGTGGGTCTGGGCGTCGGCCTGTTTCAGTCACCGAACAACTCGGCGATCATGGGGGCGGTCCCTCGCGAATACATGGGGGTGGCGGGAGGGATCCTGACGTTGACCCGACTGCTCGGCCAAGTGTCCGGGATCGCGATCCTCGGTTCGGTGTGGGCGGCGCGGGTCACGGCCCGGGCTGGAGGTTCGCTCACGGGTGATGCCGCTTCGGCTCCTCCGGAGATTCAGGTGGCCGGGATTCACGACACGGCGCTGGTGATGTTCGCGGTCGTCCTGGTCGGGATGGCGGTGACGGCGTGGGGATTGCGGCAGGAGCGGGCGCTTCCGGCCGCCTCCTAGTAATGCCCGCCTCCTCGAGCGGTCAGGCGAGAACGCTCTTCGACTCCACTTGGATCGGGTCGCGTGCTATGTCGAACAGACTCATCGGAACTTCGGTGTCGAAGCTCATCGCCGGCCCACCGAGAGCGCGGGCGACCATGGAACCGATCATCGGGGCGAGTTTGAAGCCGTGACCGCTGAAGCCGTTGGCAAGCCACAGACCATCGACGCCGCTCGGGCCCACAACCGGATGGACGTCCTGGGTGTTGATCGTGTAGAGACCGGCCACGCCCCCGGCGGACCCAGAGGCCGAGAACGAGGGGATCCGGTGCTGCAAGAGGGCAAGGACCTTGTCGCGGAACGGTGGACTGGGGGTACGGGCGAGCGAGTCTGGATCCGCGACCGCCTCTCGTTCGTCGGACTCCGCCACCGATCCGACCCACACCATTCCTGAGTGGAGCTCGGGACGGGCATACACGCCGGTGAAGAGGTCGATGGTGATTGGGAGCGGTCCCAGGTGCTCCGGCCAGGGTACGTACACAGTCTGGATGCGGGTCGGAGTGAAGGTCCAGCGGTGCTCGACGCCCGCCATGTCGTTGATCCTGTTGCACCAGGGACCGGCGGCGTTGACAACGACATCTGCATCGAACCGGCCGTGACCCGCCACCTCGACCCCGGTCACGGCCGCTCCGCGAACCACCAGGTCGGTGACAGGCGCCGAGTACAAGACATCCACTCCGACGGCTGCCGCCGCGGCCAGGACGTCGGTGAGCGCCAGCATCGGATCGATATATCCGGCGCGCGGTTCGAACATGAACGCCGAGCCGTCGGCGCACTCGTGGTCGTCATCCACTTGCCCGGCACACGCCGACAAGGCAGGAAACCTGGAGACCAGATCCGTGGCGTCGAGGATCTCGGCGGTTGCCCCTGCCGACTCCAGTCGCTCCAGCTCGGCGGGCACTCCTTGCAATTCCGCCAGCCACAACGCCCCGGTTTCGACGAAGTGCGCGTCCACGGGTCGTTCGAGATACTCGGACCAGGCCCGGTAGGCCCGGAGTCCATCGACGGCCAGTCTGACGACCTGGGGATGGCTGTACCGGGTACGACAGATCGAGGAAGACGCCCCGGTGGAGCCCTCGCCCGGTCCCGGTGCCCGCTCGACCAACGTGATGTCGGCCACCCGGTGCCTGGCGAGCTCGAACGCGATGCAGGCCCCGACGATGCCGCCGCCGATGACGACGACGTGCGGCTTCACGGAATGGTGACCAGGTAGTCGCTGGCGTCCTCACTCCAGGCGAGTTCGACGAGGCCTCGAGTCTGGGCGGCCTTCACGAACTGAAGAAAGCCGCCGTATCCGAATCGTTTCTCGGAGAAGTCGGACTGCCGCTTTCTGACCTGATTCTTCAAACCCGACAGCGCCGGACCGCCGTTGCCCCCCTGGAGTGCCTTGACGACGTCGACGAGGACACCGAAGGCCGCGTCCTCGTCGGGGTTGGAGGCCAGTTCGACAACGGGGTCACCCTTCGCAGGCCCTTCGGCAAGAGCCAAGACGTTGCGCGAAGCGAGGTGACGCAGCAACTCACCGAAGGCTCGGAAGCCGTAATCGGCCTCAGAGAAGGTCGGGTCCTTGCGGATGAGCGCCCTCTTGAGCGAAGACGCCAGCACGGCATCACCACCTGTCCTCTGCAGGCCGGCCACGGTGGTCGTGATCAATCTCTCGAGCTCGTCGACGCCCTGCTCTCCGCTCGGCTGTTCGGCGGTGGGGGCCGCCTCGACACCGGTGCCCCGATCGACGCCCTCCAAGCTCTCGTAGAACAGGAACTCGTCGCAAGCGGGCGGCAAGAGGGCCGAGGTCGAGGCCTTCACTCCCACGCCGATCACCCGCTTGTTCAACTCGCGGAGCTTGTGAACCAGCGGGGTGAAGTCGGAGTCCCCGGTGCCGATCACGAAGGTGGTCACGTAGTCCCGCTCGAGGGCGAGCTCGATCGCGTCGACGGCCAGCTTGATGTCGGCCGCGTTCTTGCGGACCACCCCCATCCGCTGGGGGATCTCGATGAGCTCGACGTGGTTGCGGGTGAGCATCCGCCGGTCTTCGTCGAACATGGACCAGTCGGCATAGGCCCGTTTGGCAACCACGCGCCCCCGCTCGGCGAGAGCATCCGAAATCGGCTTGAGATCGAATGCTGCACCGCGGAGGGCGTCTCGAGTACCGATTGCGAGGTTTTCGTAGTCGAGGAAGAGAGCGATTCTGACGTCATCGGGTGTAGTCACACCACCGAGGCTACACAGTCTCCGGTCACCAGTCACCAGTCACCAGTCCCCAGCCAGGTACTTGGTACCAAGTACCCAGTACTCGGTACGGCCTGAGCGAAGCGAGGGCCAATCGGCCCATTGAGCGGGCGCCGCGGTCTGCCGACAGGAAGAGGGACATGCGTACCGTCCGCCATGTGCTTGCTGCAGCCGTTCCCGGAGCGGCCGCATACACCGCGTACCGCTACCGCCAGGCAGTGCGAGAGCTCGACGCCATGGTGGTTGCGCCCCCAAACCTGCCCGGAACGGTACGAAGTCTCTCCACCGAATGGGGAAGGATCTCGTATCGAATGGTCGAGGGCGAGACCCCGCCGATCGTTCTCGTACACGGCTGGGGTCGGACCGCCGATTCGGCCTGGTGGCCGGTCATCGTGCGTTCTCGCCACACCATCCTCGCCATCGACCTGCCGGGCCATGGACGTTCGGTGATCGATCGTCCCTTTTCGTTCTCCCTTGCTGCAGAGTCGATCCTCGCGGCCATCGATGACGCCGGGTTGACGCGTCCGTTACTGGTCGGGCACTCGATGGGCGGCCCGGTGTGTATGACCACGCTGTTGTGGGCGAGCCCTGACAGCTTCACCGGGTTCGTAGCAATGGCAACTTCCGCCTACTGGGTACGGCCCCGTCAGATCGTGATGGTGGCGTCGGCGCCCTACGTTCTGGGTGCCCGCTCCCCTGTCACGATCCGCAACCACCACGCCGAGGTTCGACGCGCTCCTGACGAGACACCGAGGATCTCCTGGGAGTATGCGGTTCGCCCCGAACGCCAGGTCCTGGTCGACTCGGCACTGGAGCTGCGTCGCTTCGACGCCCGGCGTTGGCAGAACCTGACCCTGCCGCCCGCCACCTGGGTGGTGACGGCGAGAGACGGCGTGATCGACCGGGCGGATCAAGAGGCCTCTGCGGGATTCTTCGCCGATCACCGCATCGAGTTGCCCACCGAACACTCGGTGGTGCTGGAGGCGCCGGATCAGGTGACGAGGATCATCGAGGCCGTGGCGGTCCGGCCCGACCGCCCGGCGCTCGTGGCGGTCTAACTCGCCAGGGCGACGGTGCGAAGGTCGAGTGTCACGACCGGTTCCTCCGGCCGACGAAGGTCCACGACGAGAGCTCGCTGCATGGTCACGTCGAGCCCGTGTGAAGAGCAGTAATGGGCGCCACCGATGATGACGACGGACGCCTTGCCGCATCTTCCGCAGTTGTGAGTCACATCATTGTGATTCATATCGTGAATATCGGCGTCGCCCCTGACCGGGTGAAGAGTTTTTCGCGAAGTTTCTCGCAGTGGGCGGGCCTTGGCAGCCGATGTCGGCAAGACTTGGCCGAGACGCCGCAAGGAAAGGGAGAAGCCGATGCCAGCTGCGTACGGAGGCCCACCGGACGCCCTCGAGCGTTATGAGATGGCCGTAGATCGACTCCCGGACATCGACCGCAAGGGTGCAAAGAACCCGTACACGTCCCGGAACGGACACATGTTCAGCTTCCTCGACCAGGACGGTCGCATCGCCATCCGATTGTCCGACGACGCTCGTGCCGAGTTCGCGGCGGCCCATGGGGACGAACCTGTCATCCAGTATGGAGCAGTGATGAGGGGTTACGTGTGGGTCCCGGACTCGCTGGACGTCGATGCCATCGCCGAGCTTCTGGAACAGAGCCACGCCTGGATCGGCACGCTCAAGCCGAAGCCGACGCGAAAGAAGAGCTGACGACCCAGCTCGATCTCACTCGTGGGCCTGAGCCATGATCCGGTCAAAGTCGGCGATGAGCAGACGCCTCAACGCCTGGTCTGGCTCCCGCTCCAGGAAGGAGCGGTCGTGCGGATGCATGTCCCGAATGGTGAGTGCGGAGACAGGGCTGCGGTTGGGGTAGAACCCTCCCTCGGGATTCGCCTTGGCGGGAGTGGTGTTCCAGGGATGCATCTCACCGATCATCAACCCTGCCGCCACGAAACACGGTCGTACCTGGCGCTGAGTGCCGTCGATGAGTCGCTCTGCATCGTCCGCCGTGTCTATCTCAGGGAACGACACCACGAGGGCCCGCCACGCCCGCCCGATTCGGGGCAGTCGCTTCACCACCGCGATCCGGGTCATGACCGCGACCTCCATGGCCGCGGGCGTCGGAACGCCACCGAAGGTGAGCTCTTCGAACCACATGTCACCGTGGGCGGCCGCCGGGACAGCATGGGGGCACACAGCGTTGGGCCGGCCCAGCAGGGGATGGCCGGACGACAGGGCGCCGTTGACCCACGCCAGCATCTTCGCTGACGCCGAATCTGGTTCGATATCGGCAGCAGTTCTCCGCCCCGACGAGACCTCGACGGTGTCGAGGTGCATTCCCATACCCCGGTACCTCCACTCGTGCCCGGACTTGCCGCCCGAGAGACAATCCATGGTCTAGTTGGTGGAGACGACATGTCCAGGCCCGCTTCGCTAATCCTCAAACGGCCCCGGACCTGTCAGATCGCCGGAATGGTGACGGCAAATCGGGCGCCCCGCTCGCCCGGGTTGCACAATTCGACCCGACCGTGATGCGCTGTCGCGATCTCTCGGGCGATGGCCAGTCCAAGGCCTGAGCCGCCGGCGGGCCGGGACCTGGCGTCGTCGACACGCCCAAAACGATCGAAGATGACAGCCGCCGCCCGGGTATCGACACCCGGGCCGTCGTCTTCGACCGTGACCCGCCCGTCGTCATCGACGGCCTCCACCGACACCCACACCCGGGACTCGGCCGCACGGGTCGCGTTCTCGAGGATGTTGCGGACCAGGCGTGCCAGGTCGGATCGGTTCCCGGAAACAGTGACCGTATCGACGTCTCGTAGTTCCAGCGCGATCGAAGTCCACGGACGGAGCAGATCGACCTCGCCGATGACGACATCCTCGAGGTCCACGGGCGCCGACTCGGTCTGCCGGCCGTCGTGCAGTCTGGCCAGGAACAGCAGATCCTCGACCATCTCGCTCAGCTGGATGACGTCCTCTCTCAGGGACTCGAATCCGGCCCCCCCCGAGTCGATCTCCACGGCGGCGCGAAGCCGTGCGACAGGGGTGCGAAGTTCATGCGAGGCGTCGTCAACGAACCTGCTCTGTCGAGCCACCGCAGTCTCCAAACGGTCCAGCATGTGGTTCATCGTGGCTGCCAGCCGGTCGATCTCGTCGCCGGTACCCGGTTCAGGGATGCGCCGACCGAGATCGCTGGCGCCGATGTCGGCAACCCGCGTTCTGATGTCTTCCACCGGGCCGAGGGTCCGTCCTATTAGGCGCCACACGATCACGCCGAGGGTGAAGGCGACGAGCGGCACCACCGCTCCGAGCAATGAGATGAGTGCCGCAGATGCCTCGTCGACGATGTCGAACGTCGAACCCACGTACACGACGCCGAAATCCTCCAGCCGTGTGAGCACCCTGAAACGGTCGTCGTCCACCGGCAGGCCGTCGACGGTTCGGTATCCGGGCTCCTCGCCGATGACTCGCGCGATGTCGAGCGCGGTCGTGGCGCCCGGAGTTGCGGCCACCAGTCGACCGTCGTCGACGACGACCGCGAAGCCCTCGGACCGGATCGGCGGGAGGTCGACGGACAACACGCCGGCCTGTGCCCAGTCGACGATCTCGCCGGCTTCCCTCTGGAGCGCAGTGTCGATTCCGTCGGTCAGGATCTTCCGTTGAACGACCACGAGCACCGCGGAGGCCACCACGAGGACGACGATCACCGCCCCAATGGCGAGGACGGTGATACGTGGGCGGATGCCCCTGTAGCTGCGACCCATCAGGTCTCATCCTCGAGCCGGTACCCCACGCCGCGAATGGTCGAGATGCTCCGGCACCCGAACGGATCGTCGATGCGGGCCCTGATCCGCCGCACGTACACCTCAACGATGTTGAGGTCGCCTTCGAATCCAAATTCCCACACTCCGTCGAGGATCTCGGATTTCGAAACGACTCGACCGGCCCTCTTGGCCAGGAACTCGAGCACGTCGAACTGACGGGCTGTGAGTTCGATCTCCGTTCCGCCGCGCCAGACCCGCCGCCGTCCCGGGTCGACGACGATCCCTCCGGCCACGATCACGCCGGGTTCGATGGCGGCGGCCCGTCTCGTCAGGGCCCGCAACCGCGACACCAAAACCGGGAACGAGAATGGTTTCGTCACATAGTCGTCCGCACCGGTGTCGAGCGCCTCCGCTTCGTCGAGGTCGCCATCCTTGGCCGTCAGCATGAGGATCGGCGTCCAGTCCCCGGCCTCGCGTAAGTCGGCGCACACCTGATATCCGTTGCGCCCCGGAAGCATGATGTCGAGCACGATCACGTCGTAGATGCTCTCCGTCGCAAGCCACAGACCGTCGGGACCCGTGAGGGCCACGTCGACGGTGAAGTGCTCGGCTTCGAGTCCCCGCTTGACGGTCGCCGCCAATCGCTTGTCGTCCTCGACCAGCAGAACCTTCATTCCCGGATTCTCGCGCTCGAAGCTGACCGGCGGCTGACTCGAGGCTGACAAATCGTGTCGTGGTCAGCGAGCCGTCAGGAGGCCGGTCGTACGTTCGGTGGGCAGGACCGCCGACCATAAGGAGCAGACATGGTTCGCCACAAGACAGCGACAACGATCGGTGCGCTGGTCTCAGTTGCGCTCATCCCGGGCGTGGCGATGGCCCGAGGGGACGGGGATCGGGACGTACCCATCGCGGGTCTGGCTCTCGAACGGGCCGTCGCTATCGCGCTCGCTCACATCGGCGATGGCCGGGTCACGTCGACCGAGGTCGGCGACGAGGACAGCTACTACGAGGTCGAGGTCACCCTGGGTGATGGACGCCAGATCGACGTCCAACTCGACGAGCAATTCAACGTTGTCGGATCCAAGTCCGACAGGTCCGACAACCTCGACGATTGAGAGGCCGCAGATGAAGTTACACCGCAACGCCATTGCCCTTGCAGTGGGGCTGACGATCCTCGGTGGTGCCACTACCGCGTCGGCGCGCGCTTCCGGCCACGGCCGCGAGGCCGTCGAAATGGGTGACTCCCGGCTCAAGTTCGAGATCAACGCCACCGACGGCGACGGCGGAGTTCAGGCCTTCATCGACGCCGACGAATGGCGAAGCGTGTCGATCTATGACCCAGGTGGTCGGAGGGTCTTCACTGCCACCGCCTCCGGGCGGATGGCGGAACAGGGCGGCACCGAACTGTTCCTGGAGAGCGCAGAGCCGCCGTTCACCGATCTCACCCTCGAGCAGCTCTTCCAACGCTGGCCCGAGGGCACCTATCGCTTCCGCGGAAGAAGCCTCGCCGGCGAGAGATACGAGGGCTCCTGGGAGCTGACCCACCACATCCCGGACGGCCCAACGCTGGTCGCCCCACTCGAAGCGGATGGCCCACAGGATCCACGAGCCACCGTCGTGATCTGGCAACCGGTTCCCGCGCCGGACGGCAGCCCGATCATCGGGTACCAGGTTCTCGTGGTCGAACCCAACACGGGCATCGACTCGCTGCCCAAGGTCACCTTGGACGTGACGATGCCCCCGGAGGCGACCAGTCTCGCCATTCCGATCGGGTTCCTCGAGCCGGACACCGAATACGAATGGGAGGTGCTCGCCATCGAAGCGAGCGGCAATCAGACCCTGTCATCCGCAACATTCACTACCGGGAGCTGAAACGATTGGGGCCCGTGGCCCCAATCGCTCGCTGTGCCCGTTGCCGGTCAGATCGAGAGGGCCCCAGAGTGCTCCCCCTCTTTCTCAACCCGGCGTGAGATGGAAAGTCTCGGGCCCGTCCGGCAGCTCGACCGTGACCGAGGTGACGCGGTATCCGGCCCCGTCATCATCGAGTTCGACCGTGAATCGCCCGACTCGATAGTCCTTGGTGAGTGCGTAAGTCTCAGAGCCGCGCCGAGCCACGCGGACTTCGGGCGTCAGCGTGTCTTCGTACCGGCCAAGTAGTCCGTGGGCATGGTCCCGTGCCTCGTCCACCGCGAACTCGTCACCGGGCGTGTCGCCAATCCCACCATCCGACTCGACCGGAATCGGCGTGTCGCCAATCCCACCATCCGACTCGACCGGAATCGGCGTATCTTCCGAGTCATTGGCAGCCGCTACCGCCGTGCCCACACCGATTGTGAGCGCTACTGCGACGACGGCGATGGTCATTCGCTGGTTCGATTTGCTTCTCATCTTTGCCTTCCTTGATTCGTTCTTTGGATCTGATCAGCCGTTCGACGCCGGCTCGCCGCGTCTGGTTCCCGGGGGCACTGAGTTCGATCCCTGGAGCCGGCGGTGAACGAATCTGCAGGTCAAGGCACCCGTAATCACCGCCCGTCCGGCTGATTGGCCTCAAGACTGTGGATCTGACGACCGGACGTCGCTCTTCGCCACCGCAGCGAGGCGCTCGAACTCACGGAGTGCCACCGGCAACTCGCGCCACCAACCCGACGCCCGCAGCGCTCCGTACATCAGTGCGACGGTGAGAGCAACCACGCCAGTAGCCGCCAGAACGATTGTCGGACGTGGAAGGCCGAGGGCATAGAAGTCGCGCAGTCCCGGGACAGCGAAGACGAGGAGGGAACCAACCGCCATCGCGGCAACGATCATCTTGCGAATCGGGGTCAATGGCCGGGCCACCATCAGGAGCACCGCCAGACCAACCGCGATCAGTGCAAGCGTTGTGGTCGCCTGCGAGGCATCGAGGGGCACGTTCTCGCTCCGAGCCATCCAGAAGACACCGAATCCGGCGAAGGCTGTCACTGCCCCGACGGGAGCACCGAAGCGGAGTACCCGCATCACGTAGCCGTGGGTCACCCTCGCCCAGGTTGGCTCGAGAGCCAGCCAGAAAGATGGCACGCCGATGGTCACCACCCCGATCACGGTGTAGTGCCGCGGCAGGAGCGGAAACGCCCAGCCGGCAATGCCGATCGCCCACGCCAGGAGAAACGCGTATACGGCCTTGGTGACATAGAGACTCGCTACCCGTTCGATGTTGCCGATCACCCGGCGCCCCTCATCGACGATCCTCGGCATCGACGCAAAGTCGCCGTCCACCAGAATCAGCGGCGCAACCGCCCGGACGGCGCCGGCTCCCGAACCCATCGCCACGCCGACGTCGGCGGCCTTGATCGCCAGCACGTCGTTCACTCCGTCACCCACCATCGCCACTGTGTGGTCGCGGCTCCGTAGCGACAGGATGAGCGATCGTTTCTGGTCCGGCGACACCCGTCCGAACACGGTGTTGGCGTCGGCGATCGCGCCCAGCTCGGACAGGTCGGTGGGGAGCTGGGAGCCGGCGACGACCCCTCCCACGATCCCCGCCTCGCGACCCACAGCCTCGACCGTGTGCGGGTCATCCCCTGAGATCACTTTCAGCGCGACGCCTTGTTGACTGAAGTAGTTGACGGTTTCGGCCGCATCGCCTCGGATCACGTCCCCGAGCACGACGATGGCCCTGGGTTCGAGACCCTCGGGCAGTCGATCTGTGAGCGTCCGGCGTGTCGATGACAGCATGACGACCCGGTGACCCGCCGACGCCTGCTCTGCGACGGCAGCGGCGGCCGGACCCGGCGGCGTTCCGATCGCATCCGGTGCGCCGAGGACCCAGGTCCCGTGGCCGAGGAATTCTGCGCCGCTCCACCGCCGGTCGGACCGGAACGGTACGGAGGTGGCCGCGGCCCAACCCGGTGGCGCCGGGAGGGCGTCGACGATCGCCCGAATCGTGGCGTTGGGATCCGGGTCGAGGTGAGCGAGCGCAGCGAGGGCGGGGGTGACGTCGTCCGATCCCAGGGTGACGACCTCACGCAGCGTGAAGGCGCCTTCGGTGATGGTTCCTGTCTTGTCGAAACACAACACATCGACCCTTGCGAGACCCTCGAGTGCGGCGAGTTGCTGAGTGAGCACTCGAAGCCTGGCGAGCCGCGCCACTCCCACC
>Ga0224505_10000793_pt1 | contig 21182 bp, 15 predicted proteins | sample SF_Jan12_sed_USG_FD_169102 | JGI IMG/M metagenome (GOLD analysis project Ga0224505, IMG submission 169102) | Sediment microbial communities from San Francisco Bay, California, United States - SF_Jan12_sed_USGS_4_1 | ecosystem: Environmental > Aquatic > Marine > Sediment | place: USA: California... | reverse complement strand
CGAGGCCGTCGCCAATTACGAAGACGTCTGCGCGGAAGGTGCCGGCGAGCGCATGGTCGAACAGGCCCTGGCCACCTGGGGCCGGCTCGACGCGCTGGTAAACAACGCCGGCGTCGACCAGCACGCTGCGTTCCACAAGATCGACCTCGATGCGTTTCGCGGCATTTTCGACGTCAACTTCTTCGGCACGCTGGGCGTAACCCACGCGGCCTGGCGGCACATGCGCGGGGCGGGGCACGGCCGGGTGCTTGTCTCGACGTCCTCCGCTGGCTTGCATGGCTTGCACGGCCTCTCCGCCTACGCGGCAGCGAAGGCTGCGCTGATCGGCCTTGCGCGAACGCTGGCGGCGGAGGGCGCCTCCCGCGATCTGTTTTGCAATGCAATAGCTCCTTACGCTGCAACCCGCATGACCGCGGCTGGCATTACCGACGAGGCGGAGCGTGCGGCAATGTCGCCGGACTGCGTGGCGCCCCTGGTGTCGGCCCTGGTGAGCGAGCGGTCACGCGTCAACGGCCAGGTCATCGTCGCTGGTGGCGGCTGGGCTCGCCGCACCGCAACAGTCGAGGCCGACAGCCTGGTCTATGTCGCTCCGGACGCCGTCGCTGATGCGTCCGCGCAACTGCAGGTGGAGCCGTGGCGGATCGCCGGAGTTTGCAGGGAGTTCCGCGATGGGCGAGAGTCGTACGAGGAGTTCTTCGCGCGCGTTGTCGGGGACTTGCGACAACTTTAAGCTAGGGGTAGCCTACGACGGTCTAGTTAAGCAAGCGACCGTGACGCTGCAGAATGTAACGCGCGGATCGCGGTCATGAATAACGCCAAGGGGGACTTAGATGACATTCGATCGCATGCGCCAATCCACCCGCCGGGGGTCGTCCGTCGCTTACGCGGTGGCCACCATTCTCTCTGCGGCCGCCGCGATGCCTGCACTGGCGGCCACCACCAGCGAGGGGCTTGAGGAGGTCATCGTCACCGCACAGCGGCGCGAGACTTCGCTGCAGACCACCGCGGTCGCGATCTCCGCATACTCCGGTCAAAAGCTCGCGGAAGACAAGATCTTCACGGTCAGCGACCTCGCCAACAGCGTGCCGGCGTTCTCCTTCACCGCCAACACTCCGCTCGACGTCGAATTGAACATCCGCGGTATTACCAATACGCGGCTCGATTCTCCGACGTCCGACCCGTCGGTTGGCACGTTCGTCGACGGGGTCTACATCGGTCGCACGGGCGACTACAACTTCGACTTCTACGACCTCGAGCGCATCGAAGTCATCCGCGGCCCGCAGGGCGTGCTGCTCGGCAAGAACGTGGTCGGCGGCGCCCTCAGCATCATCACTGCGGCGCCGAAGTTCGAAAACTCGGGCGAGGCCATGCTCTCGCTCGGCAACTACGACGCAATTACGGCTTCGGGTTACGCCACCGGCGGCATCACCGACGACGTGGCGGGTCGCTTTGCGTTCCAGGCGCGCAAGCACAGCGGCTACGGTCGCGACGTGCTGCACCAGCGCGACGTCGAGGACCTCGACTCGTTCCAGGGCCGCGTCCAGTTCTTGTGGGAGCCCGGGGACAGCGGCTGGCGCATCCGCGGCATCGCCGACTATTCGCAGGATTCGACCAACGGCATCAACGTCGTCGCAGTCGACGGTGGCACCAAGTCCTGTGAAACGACCTACCTGCGCACGAACTGCACGCGCCCGTGGAGCAACCTGCGCGCCTACCTCGGTCTTACGGACCCGCGCGAGAACATCGCCCAGAGCATCCAGTACAAGGGCAAACCCCGCATCAACCAGTACATGGAGCGCGACGGCCACGGCCTGACGCTCGACATCGAAAAGGACTTCCAGTCATTCACGTTCAACTCGCTGACGGGCTACCGCAAGGCGATGAGCGACCAGGTGTACGACCAGACCGGCGCTGGCCCAGAGGCACTCGGCTGGAGCCTGGCGGAGTGGGCCAATTACATCGCGTGGATCAACGCGAAGTACGGCACGCGACCCGCGGTGTCGAACAACGGCCAGTTCCTGTTTGCCCAACCGGTCGGTGAAAACGTCAACGCGAAGGCCTTGAGCCAGGAATTCCGCTTCACCTCGAACAACAAGGACAGCCGGTTCGACTGGATCGCCGGCGTGTTCGCCAAGAAGGACGAAATCGAGAAGACCGACCGGTTCATCGGCGAAAACTTCCTCGGTGCGGTCATCCCGGGCGGCAACAACCCGCTCTCGACGCTCAGCGGTGAAAGCCACTGGTACAACGACGGCGAGACCAAGAACATGGCCGTGTTCGGCCAGCTGGGTTTCAAGTTCACCGACGCCCTCAAGCTCAACGTCGGTGTGCGTTACACCTCGGACGACAAGAAAGGCACGGTGCGCGGCCTCGTGGTCGAGACCGGTGACCGTTTCAACCCGAATGACCCGCGCGCCAACGTGACCATTGAAGCGCTGTGTCGTGCCCCGGACGGCACCATCATCCGCACGCCGACGGGCGGCGTGGGCGTTGCGACCTGCACCGCACCGAACGCGTGGGTCTACGCGGAAGGCACGGGCTTCACGACCAACTACAGCAAGAAGTGGACCGAGGTCACGCCACAGGCAACCCTCGAGTGGACCGTCACCGACCAGATCTTCACCTACCTCACGTATTCGGAAGGGTTCAAGGGCGGCGGTTTCGACGACACGCCGGCAAACCCCGCGCAGGCATCGACGCCGTTCGATCCCGAGAAAGTGAAGAACTACGAAATCGGCATCAAGTCCGATTACTTCGACAATCGCTTCCGCATCAACGCCGACGTGTTCTACATGGACTACACGAACCTGCAGGTCACGCAGACCAACGCAGCGTGCCTGTGCAACATCACGGACAACGCGGCGAGCGCGGAAATCAAGGGCATCGAGGCCGAACTGTCGTACCTGCCGGTCGACAGCCTGCGGTTGTCGCTGTCCGGTTCGTACGTCGACGCCAAGTACAAGGACTTCCTCGAATCCGCCCTCGACCCGACCACGGGCCTGAGGCTGGACAGCTCGGACAACCGCATGCAGCGCACGCCCGAGACCCAGGTCAGCGGCGGCATCGACTACACGATGGGCCTCGGCAGCTGGGGCAGGGCGCTCAACTTCCGGGTGAACTACACCTGGCAGAGCGACATGTACTGGGCCACGGACAACGTGGCGTCCGAGCCTTCGTACGGCCTGGTCGATGCTCGCATCGCTCTCGCGCCGGAAGATGCGCCATGGCAGGTGGCGGTCTGGGGCAAGAACCTGAGCGACGAGCTGTACCGGACCAACATCATTTCGTTCTTCGGTGAGGAAGTGTCGCAGTTCGGCGCGCCGCGCACCTACGGCGTCGACTTCACCTTCAAGTTCTGATGGCCCGGTTCTGACGGCCAGGTTCTGACGGCGAGGGGCGGTGCGCTTCACGGCGCACCGCCCCGACCGCCCCGCACGCAGGCGGAGCATCCCGTGGTTGAAACGACCGCCATCTGCCGTTTCTGCCACGCCACCTGCGGCCTCAGGGTCACGATCGAGCAGGGCCGCGTCGTCGACATCATCGGCGACATCGACAACCCCGTGTATCACGGGTACAGCTGCGTCAAAGGGCGCAACTACCACGAATTCCATTACGACCCGGCTCGCGTGCTGCATCCGCTGCGGCGCGATGCGACCGGTTCGCTGCAACCGGTCAGCCTCGATGCCGCGCTGACCGGAATTGCCGCCGACCTGCAGCGCATCCTCGCCGAGCACGGTCCGCGCTCGGTCGCGATGTACGGCGGCACTTTCAGTCATTTCTGCTCGGCAGGCGTGATGCTGCGCGACGCGTTCATGGACGCGATCGGCTCGCCCATGCGCTTCAGCAACGCCACGATCGACCAGCCGGGCAAGCCGATCTCGATGGCCCTGCACGGACGGTGGGGCGCCGGGCCGCAGGCGTTCGCCGACGCGGATGTCTGCCTGCTCGTGGGCGCCAATCCCCTGGTGTCGATGTGGGGTGGCATCCCGACGTTCAATCCGGCGAAGCGGCTGCACGAGGCACGCGCTGGCGGCCTCAAGCTGATCGTCATCGACCCGCGTGTCACCGAGACGGCGCGCAAGGCCGACATTCACATGCAATGCCTGCCGGGTCACGACGTCGAGCTCCTGGCCGCGATGCTCAACGTTATCCTCGCCGAAGGCCTGCAGGACAGCAGTTTCGTCGCCGCAGAAACGCAGGGATTCGAAGCGCTGCGGGCTGCAGTGGCGCCGTTCACCCCGGAACGAGTCGCGCCGTTCGCCGGCGTGGCGGCGGCGCAGCTTGCCGCAGCGGCACGAACCTTTGCCAGGGCACGGCGTGGCAACGCCACGAGCGGCACCGGGCCGAGCATGGCGCCATACGGCGTGCTCATGGACTACCTCGTGCTTGCCCTGAACACGGTGTGCGGGCGCTGGGTACGTGCGGGGGAGCGGCTGCCAAATCGAGGGGTGCTGTTCCGCCAGTTTTCTGGAATCGCGCGGGCCGAGAAGCCACGGCCCGGCATCGGGCTGGGGCAGACGCTTCGAATTCGCAGTCTCACGGAGACTGCCGCCGGCCTGCCCACCTCGGCGCTGGCCGACGAGATCCTGACGCCTGGCGAAGGACAGGTGCGCGCACTGATCGTCGTCGGTGGCAACCCGCTGCTGTCCTGGCCCAACCAGGCCAAGACCCGCCGCGCGCTCGAGTCGCTCGAACTGCTCGTCGTCGTCGATCCGCAGGTTTCGGCGACGGGTCGGTTTGCGCACTATGTCCTCGGTCCACGTTTCGGACTCGAGGAGCCCGCGATGTCGTTCGGGAACGAGGGCATCACGACGTACGGACTGTCGATCGGTTACCAGGAACCCTACGCGCAGTACCAGCCGCGATTGATCGAGCCGCCGGACGGGTCGGAGGTGCTCGCCGACTGGCGCATCTTCTACGAACTCGCGCGGCGCATGGGGCTGAAACTCGCCTATCGGGGCCAGCCGATCGACATGGAAAACGCGCCGACCACCGAGGAGTTGATGGAGCACTTCGTGCGCCGCAGTCGCGTGCCGCTCGACCTGATCAAGCAGCACCCGCACGGGCACCTGTATCCCGATCCGCAGCCGCTTGCGGAGCCCAGGGAAGCGGACTGGCCGCATCGCCTGCAGCTGGGCGACGCAACGATGCTCGGCCAGTTGCAGCAGGTCTCGGCGCGCCTGACCACGCCGGCGGCCGCTGCAGGCGCTGGCGCGTCGGTACCTGCAGCCGGCCCCGAGGTTGACGGCACCGTCGAATTGCTGCTGGTGAGCCGTCGTGAGCACGCGGTGTACAACTCCGTCGCGCATCACCTGCCGGCGTTGCGACACAGGCGTCCCTTCAACCCGGCGTACGTAAACCCGGCCGACGCGAGGCGGCTGGGAGTGGAGGACGGAGGCGCGATCGAAATCGAGTCGTCGGCGGGCCGGGTCAATGCGATCCTGCAGTTCGCGCCGGACGTGCGTGAGGGCGTCGTCTCGATGGCGCACGGCTTCGATCCGCTGGCCGGCGCAGGGCAGGGCGCCAGCACTGCGGCGCTGGTCGACGACGAGAACGACTACGAGCCGCTCAGCGGCCTCCCGCGCATGAGCGCGATCCCCGTGCGGTTGCGGAGGCGGGCTGCGGTCTAGAGCTTGTCGCGGTGCAGCCTGATGCCCGCGCGCTCGCGATCCCACGTGTCGGCGGTGACGCCCTGGTCGCGGAAGTAGACCTTGCGGATCTTGTTCGTCTCGGTCTTCGGGATCTCTGCGACGACGCGGACGTACCGCGGCACCATGAAGTAGGGCAGCCGCGGGATCAGGAATTCGGTGAGCGCGCGAGGGTCCACCGTGCGCCCCGGCTTCGATGTCACCACCACCATCACTTCCTGTTCGGCAATTTCGCTGTCGACGCCGACTGCGGCCACTTCGTCGACGTCTGGATACTGCCGCACGCCGTTCTCGACCTCGAAGGAGGAGATGTTCTCGCCGCGGCGGCGGATCGTGTCCTTCCTGCGGTCGACGAAAAAGAAATTGCCGTCGCCGTCCTGCCGGAACAGGTCGCCCGTATGGAACCACCCGTTGCGCCACGCAGCCGCCGTCGCTTCGGGCTGGCCGTTGTAGCCGGCATTCATCGACCACGGATGGTCGCTGCGCACGATCAGCTCGCCGATCCCGCCGCGCGGTACTTCGATGTCGTGGTCGTCGACGAGTCGTGCCTGGATGCCCGTGCGGGGCTTGCCGCAGGATCCGTAGACGCGAGTGTTCAGGTCGGTGACCAGCGGAGCGGACACCTCCGTCATGTTGAAGCCGGTCAGGTACTCGAAGCCGAAGCGGTGCGCGAAGGCGACCGTCTCCTCGCTGACCGGGAACATCGTCAGGCACTTCAGCGGATTGTCGCGGTCATCCGGTCGTGGCTCGGATTTCGCGAGGAACGCGGCCATCACGCCAATCAGTCCGGACGTGGTGACACAGTTGCCTGCACGCACCTGGTCCCAGAACTTCGCCGTGCTGAAGCCATCGACCAGGTAGATGCCGCCGCCGCGCACCAGCGCTGCGTACGTCGGGCTGGTGCCGCCGACGTGGAACATCGGCAGGTTGACGAGAATGGTCTCGCCATCCCCCATGTAGCCGTACACGGTCATGCCCGTCATGTACAGCTGCAGGTAGGGCGACAGCACGCCCTTGGAGTAACCGGTGGTCCCCGAGGTGTAGATGATCGACTGGATGTCCCAGTGATTGATGTCGGCACTCTCGTCGAGCTGTGAGGCATCGCCGCGCAGGGTGCTTTCGTCGAGCAGCCCGAGCTGGGGCTGAGTCGTGCGAGCCCCCGCGCCGATCGTGATGACCTTGCGCAGGTGCGGCAGCTGCAGCCCGTCGAGGCGCTCCACGAGGGTGCAGTGCGCGATCATCACGCTCGCCTCGGCGGCGTTGACGACGTGGGCGAGCACGTCGCCGCGGTAGGCCGTGTTGAGCGGCACGAACACGGCGCCGAGGTAGTTGGCCGCAAACCAGGTGAGCACCATCGTGCGCCCGGTCGGCAGCCAGGCGATGACGCGGTCGCCTTTCCTGACGCCGAGCCGCTGCAGACCGGCCGCTGCGGCACGGACTTCAGACAGGCATTCGCCGTAGGTCCAGGTGCTGCCGTCTTCGAACAGGGCGAAGCGGCGCCCCGGGTGGCGCGCCGCGCGCGTGTCCAGCATCGCCTTGAGGACGCAGTCTTCCCGCGCCGGGACGGCGGGATCCAGCCAGGGTGGCCGACGCTCTTCGAGCCCCATGCGGGAGCTCAGCTGCCGGAGGCAGCCTTCTGCGGCCGCGAGCCGTCGAACGGCAGGTCAAGCTGCTTCAGGACCGTCTGCAGGTCGAAGTAGTCGCGCCACTCGCAGATCAGGCCGTCGCGGAACAGGAACGTGGACATGTAGGGCAGGCTGACCTGCCTGCCGTCCTTGACGTAGTTCTCGACGCCCTCGACGACCGCCGACGTGTCGTCCGCAAGGATGCGGTGGACGTCGTAACGCTTGTCGGTCATGCCGTTGCCGAACTTGGCGAAGAAACTGCGGACCTTCGCCTTGCCGTGGATCGGGCCGATCGGGACGTTGATCGCGATGACGTCTTCCGTGCAGAGGTCCATGACGGCGTCGAGATCATCGGCCTTCCAGGCGGCGTAATAGGCGCGGACGGTGTCGGCGTGGTTCATGGGCGCGGCCTCCGTGGGTGGGCGGTCATGCCGACGTCGAGTCGGCTGCGGCCTTCCGAGCATAGGTGGTGACGGTCCTGTTGTGCAAGCGACCATCTGCGGGTTGTCACGGCTTGACACTCCGGGGCCTTTGCACGATGTTGAGGCTTGCATTATTGAACCAAAGGGGCGGGTGGGCAGCGGCTTCGATGACGCAGGCATCCAGCAAGTTCGGGCGGTCATCCGCGGCCCGCACCCGCTACCTCGCGCGGCTGCGGCAGGCCGAGGCTGGACCGCACGTCGCTGCCCTGTTCGACTTCGACGGCACGATCATCGCGGGGTATTCGGCGCCAGGCGTGCTGCAGGAAAAATTCCGGCGCGGCCAGATGTCCCTGGAGGAAATGGTCGGCACGACGGCGGCCTTGACGCAGTACTGGCGCGGCAAGCTTGGATTTGCGGGCCTGATGGCGGTTGGCGCGAAGTACATGAAGGGCGTGCGCGAGGAGGATCTTGCCGAACTGGGCGAGGAGTTGTACGGGAAGCGCATTGCCGGCCGCATCTACCCGGAGACGCGCGAGATCATCCGCGCGCACCAGGCGAAGGGCCATACGGTGGCGATCGTGTCTTCGGCGACCGTCTACCAGGTCGCGCCAGCCGCGCGTGACCTCGGCATCGAACGCATCCTCTGCTCGAACTACGAGGTCGTGAACGGCGAGTTCACGGGCAACGTCGTGCCACCACTGTGCTTCGGCCCGGGCAAGGTCACCGCCGCCGAGTCGCTGGCCAGCGAGCTGGGGCTTGACCTCGAGCGGAGCTATTTCTACTCCGACAGCCACGACGACATCGAGCTGCTCGAGCGCGTCGGTCGCCCGCGTCCGCTGAATCCGGATGCGAAACTGCTGGCAATCGCAGCGCAGCGACGCTGGCCGGTGCAGCGGTTCGAGAGCCGCGGCACTCCGGGTGTGTTCGACTATGTGCGGGCGCTGACGACGACGCCCGCGCTGGTCGGCGCATTTCTCGCGGGCCTGCCGCTCTGGGCGCTGACCGGGTCGACCCGCGAAGCGGCCAACTTCTCGCTCGCGGCGTTCGGGGACTACGGCTCGGCGCTCGTCGGGCTCGACCTCAGGGTGCGGGGCGAGCGGAATCTCTGGCGCGCGCGCCCCTGCATCTTCCTCTTCAACCACCAGAGCCGGGCCGACGTGCTGGTGCTGGCAAAGCTCGTGCGGCGCGACTTCACCGGCGTCGCCAAGCGCGAGATGCGCGACGTGCCGGTGGTCGGCAAGTTGCTCGAATGGGCCGGGGTGGTGTTCGTCGACCGCGCCAACGCCAGGGACGCCATCCAGGCCATGCAGCCGCTGGTCGACGCGATCCGCCGCGACGGCCGCTCGGTCTGCATCGCACCCGAGGGCACTCGCTCGCTCACGGCCGAACTGGGGCCGTTCAAGAAGGGTGCCTTCCACCTGGCGGTCCAGGCGGGCGTGCCCATCGTCCCGGTCGTCATCCACAACTCGGCGGACGTGCAGCCCAGGAATGAGTTCGCGATGCGGCCCGCGACCGTGCGGGTCGAAGTGCTGCCGCCCGTCGATACGTCGCACTGGCGCGCGGCTTCCATCGAGGCGCACGTACGCGAAGTGCGCAACCTGTTCCTGCGCTGCCTCGGCCAGCCGGAACAGCCTGCAGTGCCGCGCGCAACGGCCAAGCCACCGTCAGCGCGTCGCAAGGCCGCGAAGGCACGCAAGCCCGCGCGCGCGACTCGCCGGGCTCGATACGGCTGACCTGCATGGACGACGAGGCTGTGCCGTTGGCTCTGCCGCTCGCCTGCACCGGGAAGCCACTGTTCATCCTGGATGCGCGTCACGGCGTCGAAGAACGCTACCTGCGCGAATGCCTGCGCGGGCGAGGGGACACCGACGCGGCTGCCAGCAGCAGCGATTGTGTCGTCCTGCCGATCTCCGCCGAGGGCCGTGCCCTGTCGCTCGACCGGCTCGACTCGATGCTCGCCGCCGCCGATGACACGCCGGTCATCCCCGTGCGGGTCGCGTGGCGGATTCCGCATCTGGAGCACGAGCACGGTTTGCGCTTGCGCGACCTGGTCTTTGGCGATCCACGGCATCCGGGGAGGATACGAGCGGCCTGGGTAATGCTGCGGGACCGGCAGCGCGCGCATTGCCTGGTCGGCGCGCCCGCGACGGTCGGCGAGTTGAAGCAACGCTTCGCCGGACAGGTGTCGGGTGTCGAGCACCGGGAGCGGCATGCGTTTGCCGGCTTCGTGGCGCGCGAGGCAGCGGTGACCCTCGACATCGAAGAGCGTGGCATCCAGGGCAGTCGGTACAAGGTGCCGCGCTTCGTCGCCGCGAGCATCCTCTCGAGCCGGGAGTTCCGTCCCGCCCTCGCGAAGATCGCGGCTGCGCAGGGTCGTCCGCCGGCAGACCTGCTGGCGCAAGCGAGACGCTGCCTGGCCGAGCTGGTGTCCACGCCGAGCCCGCTGTGGCTCGACCTGCGCGCGCACCTGGATCGTTTCCTCTTTACCCGCGGGTACGAGCGCCAGACGCGCTTCGACCCGGCAGAACTCGAGCGGCTGCGCGAGAGCATGCGCACGCATCCGACCGTGCTGCTCTTCACTCACAAGACCTACATCGACGCCAGCCTGCCAACCCTGCTGCTCTACAGCAACGACATGCCGATGCTGCACACCTTCGGCGGCATCAACATGGACTTCGCCGGTTTCGGCGCGCTGCTGCGTCGGTCCGGCGCCATCTTCATCCGCCGGACGTTCCAGGACGATCCGGTCTACAAGCTCGTCCTGCGCCAGTACGTGGCTTACCTGCTGGAGAAGCGCTTTCCGATGTCCTGGGCGCTGGAGGGCACGCGCTCGCGCCTGGGCAAGCTGATGCCGCCACGCTATGGCCTGCTCAAGTACACGCTCGACGCCGCGCACGACGCCGGCATCGAGGGCGTGCACATCTATCCGTTCGTCACGAGCTTCGACCTGATCCGCGACGTCGAGGAATACGCGGCCGAGCAGACCGGCCGCGTGAAGAAGCCCGAATCGCTGAAGTGGTTGCTGGGTTACGTGCGTTCGCTGCACCGGCCGATGGGACGAGTGCGCGTGGACCTCGGCGACCCGGTCGTGGTCTGGCGGGCGCCCGCGCCGGACGACAAGCTCGGGCTCGCGAAGATCGCGTTCGAGGTCGCGGTGCGCGCCAATCGCGTCACGCCGCTCACCGTGACGGCCGTGATGTGCCTCGTCCTGCTCGGCACGGCACCGCGCGGCGCCACGGCACAGGAACTCGTGAAGCTCGTCGCCGTGCTGGCGGACTGGGCGCGGGCCCGCGGCATACGCATGACCGACGAACTCGCCGCTGACGACCGCGCAGCCTTCCTCGTCAATGTCGATCGTCTTGCCGCGAGCGGATTGCTGCTGCGCTACGACGAGGGCAGCTCGGTGGTCTACGCGATCGAACCGGCCCGGCACCCGATCGCCAGTTACTACCGCAACAGCATCGCCCATCACTTTCTCGACAAGTCCATCCTCGAACTGGCGCTGTTCAAGGTCGACGACGTCGCTGACGGAGACGTCGGCACCGTCTTCTGGGCGGAAACCGAGCGCCTGCGCGAGCTGTTCAAGTTCGAGTTCTTCTATCCGCCGCGCGAGGAATTCCGCGCCGGACTCGTCGCCGAACTCGAGCGTGTCGATCCCAGCTGGCGTGAACGCCTGGCCGGCGACCGCCTGCAGGCCCGGCGCCTCTCGCGGCGGTTTCAGCCCTTCATCGGCCACGCGGTCCTGCTGCCATATGTCGAGGCCTATGCCGTGGTCGTGGACCTGCTGGCGCGGCTCGGCCGCGGCGAGCGGCTCGAGCAGCAACGCTGCGTCGAACTCGCGCTGAAGGAGGGACGGCAGGCCTACCTCTTGCGGCGGGTCAGCAGCGAGGCCTCGATCGGCAGGATCCTGTTCGAGAACGGGTTCCGGCTGGCCGCGCATCTCGGGCTCGCAGGCGAAAGCACCGACGAGGCGATCGCCGGGCGGCGGGCGCTGCTGTGGGAGTTGCGCGCGCTGTCGCACCGCATGGAGCGGATGCGGCACGAGGCGCTCGCTCGCGCCGAAGAAATCATGGCGATGAAGGCATGACGACGATCTCGCAACTGAGCGCCCAGGACTCGCAGTTCCTCTACGTGCAAGGCGGCGACGTGCTGACCCACGTCATGAGCATCAATCTCTACGATCCGTCGACCGCGCCCGGGGGCTCGGTGCGGTTCAAGGAAATCGTGCGCCACGTGGCGAGTCGCTGCCACACCTCGCCGGTGTTCATGCGCAGGCTGCATCGACTGCCGCTCGATCTCGATCATCCTTACTGGGTCGAAGCCACGGACTTCGACGTCGAGGCGCACATCAGCCACGTGCGGCTGCCGAAGCCCGGCGACTGGCGTCAATTCTGCATCCTCGCCGCGCGGCATTTCGCCCGGCCGATGAACATGGATCGGCCGCTCTGGGACATCTGCGTCGTCGAAGGTCTCGACCGCATTCCGGGCGTCGCCCCTGGCAGTTACGCGCTGTTGCAGCGCTTCCATCATTCCGCCATCGACGGCGCCTCGGGTTCGTATGCACTGATCGCGCTCTGCGACAAGGACGCTCATGGCACTCCTGCCGTGCAGCCGGGCGCCGGTGCCGTCGAACTTGGCGTCGTTCCCGCGCCGGCCACCGTGGCGGCCCGCGCGCTCACGTCCAACCTGGCGTCACCGGTCAGGATGCTGAACGCGCTCATGAAGCTGTCGCCGGCCCTCGTCACCGCCGCCAGGAAGCGCCTTGCGGAGCCTGGCGGGCAGGGCCGGCGCGGCGTACCGATCACGCGATTCAACCAGCGCGTGTCGCCGCACCGCATGTTCGCGGCCGTGGAGTTCCCGCTGGTGGAACTCGGCGGTCTGCGCCGGCGGGTGGACGGTGCGACCGTCAACGACGTGATCCTTGCGATCTGCGGCGGGGCGTTGCGCGGGTACCTGCTCGAGCATCGCGATCTGCCGCGCGACTCGCTGGTCGCTGTGTCGCCGATCAACGCTCGTCCGCGCAACGGCGACGCCGCCGTGTCGGGCAACGACCTCTCGGCGATGACGGTCGCGCTGGCCACGGACCTGGCCGATCCCGTCGCGCGCCTGCAGGCCATCCGCAACCTCACGCGCGAGGCCAAGGAGGCGAAGGCGGGACTCGGAGCGCGCCTGCTCACCGACCTGACGCGGCACATTCCCGGCGCCACGCTGGCAAGCGTCGCACGACTGGTGACCAGCGAGCGGATCGCGCGCAACCAGGCCAACCTCATCATCACCAATGTGCCTGGTCCGCAGTTCCCGCTGTACATGAACGGCGCACGGCTCACGCACCAGTTCGGCATGGGGCCCGTCACGCACGGGCTGGGGCTGTTCATCTCCGCCCACAGCTACAACGGCAGCGTCAGCTTCTGCATCACGGCCGACCGGCAGCTGGTACCCGACGTCGACGTCCTGGTCCGCTGCCTCGAGGAGTCGTACACCGAACTGCGGCGGTCGCGGCGCGTTTCTCCGGGAGCCGCTGCCAGGCGCAAGCGCAAACGCACGGCGCGTCCGGCGCGCAAGGGCAGGCCATGAAACTGCTGCTGCTCGCCCTCGGCCTGCTGCTCGTCGGCGTAACGGTTTTCTACTGGACGCGACCGCGCCTGCTGTTCGATGTCGTCAAGGGTCTGTTGCGGCGTCGCGCCGCGCTCTCTCGCAAGTCGGTCCGCGTCGGCGACATCGAATGGCCGTACCTGGATGGTGGCAAGGCGAAGGGCGACCCGGTGGTGCTGGTGCACGGCTTTGGCGGCGACAAGGACAACTGGACCCTCTATGCGCCGTATCTCACGCCGCACCATCGGGTGATCTGTCCCGATCTGCCAGGCTTCGGCGAGAACGACCACAGCGTGGATCGCGACTACCGCACGCAGGCCCAGGCGTGGCGACTGCGAGAGTTCCTCGATGCGCTGGGTGTCGCTCGTTGTCACCTCGCCGGCAACAGCATGGGCGGCTTCATCGCGCTGCAGTTTGCGCTCGACTTTCCCGGCCGGGTGGCGTCGCTGACGCTGCTGGACAATGCCGGCGTGGCGGGCACGGGCAGCAGCGACCTGCAGCGGGCGATCGAGCGACGCGAGAATCCACTCGAACTGAAGACGCTGGCAGACGTCGATCGACTGTTCGCCTTCGTCTACCACAAGCCACCCTTCATGCCGCGCCAGTTCAAGCGCGTGTTGCTCGACGACGCGCTGGCCAATGAACGGGTGCTCGAGAAGGTGTTCTGGACGCTTGCCGACGAGGGCATCGCGGGAGTGCTGAACGCGCGACTGGGCGAAGTGCGGGTGCCGACCCTGATCGTATGGGGCCGGCACGACCAGCTGATCGACGTGAGCGTCGTCGACGAACTGCGGCGCGGCATCCAGGACAGCATCGCGGTGGTCTTCGAGCACGTCGGGCACGTGCCGATGCTGGAGGCACCGCAGGAAACGGCTGAGCATCACCTGGCGCTGCTGGCGCGAGCGTCCGGTGTCGCCGATCGCGTGATTGCCTGACCGCGGCCACGGTCGAACGCGTGCCGAAGCGGGAATGGAGGAGCGCCAGGGTCGTCACGACTCGCTGCCGCTCTTGCCGGATTGCGTCGGCGAAGTCAGGATAGGAGCCTGCGTTCGATTGTGCAAGCGACCGGTCCATGCCGGCGCCTGGAGTCCGGCCCTTGCGAGTCACGATGCCCACGCCCGAGCAGGTGCGACAGCTTCCCGAGCTGGTGCGGGTGCGCGTACCGCAGGAGTGGGAAGACCTGAACGGCCACGTCAACGTCAAGCATCACCTGACGATGTACGACCTGACGAGCGGCCCCCTGCTCGAACTGCTCGGCATCAGCGAGGAATGGGTTCGCACGCAGCGGGTCGGCCTGTTCGATCTCGAGCACCACATCTGGTTTCTGAACGAGGTGCACGTGGGCGAGGAGGTGGCGCTGTTCCTGAGCTTCACTGCCCGCAACGAGAAGCGCGTGCAGGGGCACGTGTTCCTGCTCAACGTCACGCACGAGTGCCTCGCCAGTGTCGTCGAGTTCGTCTCCGCGGCCGCTGATCTGGATGCAAGACGGACAGTGCCACTGCCCGCCGTCATTGCGGACAGCATCGACGAACTGATGGCACGGCAGCGCACCTTCGACTGGACCGCACCGCTGAGCGGCGCGATTTCCATCTGAACGCACCGGAGAACGGCATCCCATGATCGACGACCTTGTCCGGCTTGCGTTCGCCGACGCCGCGCTGGTCTTCGGCTCGTTCATCCTGCTGTGGGCCGTCAGCCTGGGCGTGCGCGACTCGAGCCTCGTCGACATCTGGTTCGCCCCGTGCATCGGGGCAGCCGCGGTGCTCGGCGTGTTCGTCGCGGATGGTGCCGAACCGCGCCGCATCCTGATCGCCGTGCTGGCCGTCATCTGGTCGGCCCGGCTGGGAGGCTACCTGGCCTGGCGCAACTGGGGCCGCGAAGACCCGCGCTATGCGCGCCTGCGCAAGCACGTGGAGGACCAGGGCGGAAATTTTGCCTGGCACAGCCTGACGCGCATCAATCTCTACCAGGGTGCAATCGTCTTCATCGCCATCGCACCTTTCCTAGTGGCCCAGACGGCACCGACGCCGGCAACGCTCGGCCCGCTGGCCTGGATTGGCACGGCACTGGTGTTGATCGGCGTCCTGTTCGAGGGAACCGCTGATCTTCAGCTGGCTCGCTTCAAGGCGGTACCCGCCAATGCCGGCAAGGTGCTGGACACCGGCCTGTGGCGCTATTCGCGGCATCCCAATTATTTCGGCGAAACCTGCGTGTGGTGGGGTTACTGGCTCGTGGCCTGCGAACATCCCTGGGGCTGGTTCACCGTCTTCTCGCCCGCGCTCATGACGTGGTCGATCCTCGGCATGATGGGCAAGGAACTGGTCGAGCGGCGCATGCTCAAGAAGCGCCCGGGGTACGAAGATTATGTGCGGCGCACGAGCGGCTTCTTCCCCTGGCCGCCCCGTCGTTGAGCGGCGGACTTTCGCGCCGGGCCATGAATCTGGACTTCGCGTGCCTCAACCGCCGCACCGCAGCTGCCGCAGACGACCTTTACGCGCAGGCGTTTCCCGCAAGGGCGATGCCGCAGGAGCAGCCCGGGACCGTGCGGGGAGGGGATCCAATGCGTACCCCAGTCGTGCATCGCGATCGTGAACTGCAGCAGGTCCCAGCCCTTGTCCGTCAGGTGGTATTCGTGACGAGGCGGATGGTCCTGGTAGAGGCGCTGTTCGATTACTCCGGCGGCCAGCAGGCGGCGCAGCCGGTCGGCGAGGATGTTGGTCGCGATGCCGAGCGCGGCATTGATGTCGTCGTAGCGGTGCAGGCCAAAGAACAGCGCGCCCACGAGCAGCGCGGTCCAGCGGTCACCGACGGTATCGACGCTGTGAAACATCGTCGTGTCGACGCCATCGCCGTTCGAGGAGGCCGCGCTTTCGCGCCGACGCGTGGACGTTGGCGGAGCCGCATAGCTGTGCGCACCCGGACCCGGCTTGAACACCAAGTGGCGCCAGCCGATGCCGGTTTCACAATGGGCGCAGACCAGGCTCGGGTTCAGGGACTTGCCACAGGTCGTGTGGATCAGCCTGGGCGGCAAGCCGAACTCGCCACCCCAGCGGTTCTCCCACGTCCACATGCAGAGTGCGACCGGGTAAAAGGCGAGCCCCTTTTCGGTCAGGCGATATTCGAGCCGGCTCGGCGCGCTGCCGTACGGGCTGCGGTAGAAGAGGCCCGCGTCTACCATCGCGTTGAGGCGAGCCGTCAGCGTGCCGCGCGAAGCGCCGGTGCGGCGGCGCAGGTCTTCGAAGCGACGGACACCGATGAACGCGTCGCGCATGAGCAGGAAAGACCAGCGATCGCCGACGACCTGCAGCGCACGCGCGACTTCGCCGCTGTGCAGCAGCACGCGGATCGTCTCGATGTCACGGGGGCGCGGCGTACGCCGCGCGGTCCTGCTGGTCGTCATCCATGGATCTCGTCAATCTAAAGTCGCAAGTCTAGCATCCGGCCGCGGCGAATCCGGTCGCGGCCGCCCATGCCGAGGGGGAACGATGAATTACCAGCAGCTCAAGAAAATCGTCGGCTTCTACAGCCGGTTCACGGCCAGTTTCACCCAGGTCGGTTACCGCTGGCGCAGCCTGTCGTGGGACGAGTTCACCCCGGACTACCGGGGTCAGCACTGGCTGGTCACAGGCGGCTCGGGTGGTATCGGCCGGCACATCGTGCTGGAGGCCGCGCGCGCCGGGGCAACCGTCACTGCGGTGGCGCGCAGCGAGTCGAAGCTCGGGACTTTGCGCGACGACGCGCGCAAGGCCGGTATTGCGGGCGTCGCAACCGAATGCTGCGATTTCACGCTGCAGTCCGACACCGAGCGCCTGCTGCTGCGGCTCGCGGCGGCGGGCCGCAAGGTCGACGTCCTCGTGAACAATGTCGGAGTGCTGCTCGACGATCTCGCAGTGACGGCCGAGGGCCGCGAAAGCTCGTTCGTCTCGAACCTGCTGAGCCATTACCAGCTGACCGAGGGACTCATTCGCAACGGCCTGCTGGCAGGCCCGAAGGCCACGGTGATCAACATGACGTCGGGCGGCGGCTACAACATGCCGCTGACGGTCGCGATGCTGAACGTCACCGATCCCGCGCAGTACAACGGTGTGTTCGCGTACGGCTTCCACAAGCGCGCGCAGATGGTGCTCAACCAGTACTGGCGCGACACGTACGGGTCACGCGGCATTGCGTTCTACGTGATGCACCCCGGCTGGGCGGACACGGACGGTGTGAAGCGATCGCTGCCGAGATTTCGCAAGATCCTGCGGCCGATCCTGCGCGATGAAGCGTCGGGTGCCGACACGGCGCTCTGGCTGGCCGGGACTCGTCCGCCGCAGCCCGAGCACGAACTCGTGTGGTTCGATCGTGCGATCCGTCCCGCGCACGTCTACGAGCGGACGCGCACGACCAGGGACACCCCACGATCGCTCGTGGCGTATCTCGAGTCCGAACTCGCGCGTCAGCCGACCGCGCGCGCCTGAGGCCAGAGCTGCTCGCCGGGGAACCACGACGCGTGGAACCCGGCAGCGACCCGGCCGGGGAGCCGCACGCGGGCGAGAGGCCCCGCCATGATCCGCTTGGCGTCGAAGATCCATGCCTCCGAACGATAGTCGTGGATGTTCGTGGCCAGCGTGATGGCGTAGCCGCTGTCCTCGTCGCCGCCGCGCGTGCTCGGCGCGAACGGCGCCTCGCTCGGGAACCAGCCGGCGGGATAGTTGTAGGTTTCGCTCGTGCCCTGGTCGTGGTCGTACTTCACCAGTCCTTCGAACGCGAGCGTCTGCAGGTCGGTCGGGATCAGCTGGTGATACGAGTAGCGCGTGTGGACGCCGTACTTCTCGGCGTCGGGCAGGCAGAACTCCGTGTTCAAGTCGGACAACTGCTGTTCGCTCTTTTCACCCGTCTTGAGGTTCATGCGCCAGCGACGCAAGTGGCCCTTGAAGCGCAGGTAGGCGAGCATCGACGCGAGGGGGCCTTCCTGCGGGTTGCGGCGGATGGTGGGGTCGGGCTGGAAGCAGCCGTCCATCGTGATCCAGTCGCCGTCCTCCCAGGCGTTGACCATGTGCAGCACGTAGCCCGGCTCGAATTCGAACCAGCGCACCTGCTCCTGCGTGCCGTAACGCGGGATCACGCCGAAACGCGTCGGCAGGTCGCGCTTGAACTGCACGACGCGGTGACCCGTGCGCTTCAGCACGTCGAGATCGTGGAACAGCGGGAAGTCGTGCAGGATCGTGTAGTTCGGCGTGATCGTGGTGTCGTGCGGCAGGCGCGGACCGGGCAGGTCGATGCGGGCACGGTGCCTGACCTTGCCGTCGGCCGAGATCACGTAGTACGTGAGCCAGGGCTGGAAATCGGCATACCCGTAGTTGATGAACTCGCCGGTGCGCGGATCAGTCTTGCCGTGCGCGTTCATCGGCGTGTCGAGGCCGCCGGCGAAATCCTGCTCGCCTTCGGTCTCGAGCGTCAGCGGGTCGAGGGCGTAGACGCGGCCGGCGTTGTACCAGGCCGAGAGAATCCTGCCGTTGTGGAAGTTCAGCGTCGTGTTCGATGTGTCCTTGCAGTAGTCCGGATTCATCGACTCGATCTCGTGCCCGGCGACGCGGGAGAGGTCGTAAGGACCCATGATGCCCGACAGTTCGACCTTGCCGCGCTCGATCTCGTCGTGCAGTGCGCGCGTCTGCACCCACTTGCGGATGTAGCTCGCGCGGCCGTCGCGGAAATACACGCCGTGCACCATGCCGTCGCCGTCGAACCAGTGATAGTCGCCGCGCGGCTTGAACACCGGGTTCGGGCCGTTGCGCATGTACGCGCCGTAGAGGTCCGCGGGAATCTCGCCCTCGCTCACCTCGAGGTCGACGGCGGTGATCTCGGACACGACGGGCGTGTAGGGACCATGCAGGTAGGGGTTGTCGATGCGGTCGACCCACGTCGGCCGATCCGGCGGATCCTGCGTGGTGATGTCCGTGTACTTGCGCATCGTGCATTTCCTCTGGAAAGTCGCTGTCGACCGGGCCCGGTACCAGAGTACTATAGTGCAAGTCATAGGGGGGGTGTGAAGTGTCGAATGTCGCCACGGGCAGCCGGGCCGAGCGCCTGCGGGCCCTGACGGGGGGAATGCGGCTGCCGCTGATTGCTGCGCCGATGTTCCTGGTCTCGGGTCCCGGCCTGGTCCTGGCCGCATGCCGGGCCGGAATAGCGGCCGCGTTTCCGACTCCCAACGCCCGTTCGATCGTCATTCTCGAAGAGTGGCTGCAGCAAGTCGTGGCAGGTCATGCCGACGCGTGCAGGGCGACGCCCGGCAAGGTCGGTCCCTGGGCGCTGAACCTCGTCATGCACAGTTCCTACGACCGCCTGGGCCCCGAACTCGAGCTGGTCGACCGCTATCAACCCCCGCTCGTCATCACGGCACTCGGCAGTCCGGTACAGGCCGTGGAACACGTCCATGCCTACGGTGGAACGGTGTTCGCCGACGTCAGCAGCCTCGCTTTCGCCCGTAAGGCCGCCGCAGCGGGAGCCGACGGCCTCGTGCTCGTCAGCGCGGGTGCGGGCGGTCACACCGGCAAAGTCTCGCCGTTCGCGTTCGTCCAGGCCGTGCGCGAGTTCTACGACGGCATCATCGTCCTCGGCGGCAGCATCGGCCACGGCGGCGCCGTGCGTGCTGCTGAACTGCTCGGCGCGGACCTCGCCTACGCAGGCACGCCTTTCATCTGCGCGGAGGAGAGTCTTGCCACGCAGGAGTACCGCAACATGGTCGTGCGCGCCTCGTTCGAAGACCTCGTGATGACCCGGACGTTCACCGGGGCGGACGCCTGGTACCTGCGCGAGAGCATCGTCGCGGCGGGCCTGGATCCGGACGCGCTGGTCGGCAAGGACAAGATGGATTGGACGAATTCCGAAGGCCAGCTCAAGGCCTGGAAGAACATCTGGTCGGCGGGGCAGGGTGTCGACCATATCCGCGCCGTCGAACCGACCGCGGCGATCGTCGACCGTTACGCCGCTGAATACGCCGAGGCTCTGCGCAAGCCTGCGTTCGGCCGAGGTCCGTGATGAATGACTTCGAGCGCAAACGGCTCGTGGGCAGCTGGCGACTGCGGCGCTGGTTCATCACTTACGAAGACGGTTCCATCACCGAGCCGCTCGGTCCCGGCGCGACCGGGCTGCTGGTGTACACGCCGGACGGCTGGATGAGCGCTGCGATGATGGCTGCGGGCCGGCCGCGCCTGTCACGCGGCAACCCGCGCGCGGCGCCCGAGGGCGAGCGGGCGGCGGCCTTCGACACGTTCTTCGGCTATTGCTGCCGCTGGCGCATCGTCGGCCAGGCGGTGGAGCATCACGTCACGATCTCGCACAATCCGGCGCTGGTCGGGACGGTGCAGACACGCAGGATCCAGATGCGTGGCCGGACGTTGACGCTGTCGGCCGAAGAAGTCGTGCCCGGCGGAATGCGAGTGCACCGGTTGCAGTGGCGACCAGCCACGACGGCAGCGAGGAAATCGACATGAGCGGAGTTGCGCTCGATCTGTACGAGAAGCACGAAGCCGCGCTCCGCGCCGCGGGGCTGGCCTGCCGCGAGCGCAGCTACTTCACGCTGTTTCCCGAGACACCGGATCGCCATCGTGGTGGCGCAGCGGCCGCCGAGGCAGGTATCGCCGCATTTCGCGCGCAGCTCGGGCGGGCTTTCGAACTCGATCAGCCCGGTACCGTGGGCCGCATCAGCGGAGAGGTTTCCCCGTACACGCTCGAGCCGCTGGGCATCGACTACCCGCGCGCCGACATCGACGGACTGTTTTCATCCGCGCGTTCGGCGATGCCGGCCTGGGCGGCCGCGACGCCACAGGCGCGGCTCGGCGTCTGCATGGAAATCGTCGAGCGGCTGTACGAGAACGTGTTCGTTACGGCGCAAGCCGTGATGCACACGG
>Ga0224505_10000791_pt1 | contig 21183 bp, 21 predicted proteins | sample SF_Jan12_sed_USG_FD_169102 | JGI IMG/M metagenome (GOLD analysis project Ga0224505, IMG submission 169102) | Sediment microbial communities from San Francisco Bay, California, United States - SF_Jan12_sed_USGS_4_1 | ecosystem: Environmental > Aquatic > Marine > Sediment | place: USA: California... | reverse complement strand
GAGGTCAACCAGGACAACAACCCCGAGAACAACGAGTACCTCCTCGTGCGGAGCTTCAACCACGTCAACGGTCGGCCCGGAGGCCTGTACGGGCTGGGAGTCGCCGTGATCTTCGATGACGACTGAGCCGGTCCGCGCCCAGGGACCGACCCGGCCCGTCCGGGCCGGGTCGGTGTCCTTCGACTCATGAGCGAGCTGCCGCCCCACGGTCTGGTTGTCGCCATCATCGGCCCGGACGGATCCGGCAAGTCGTCGCTGTCGGCCGAGCTGGCCGACAGCCTCGGCGGCGAGCGGCTCTACTTCGGTAGCGGCGATGGCTCGTCATCGTGGCTGCGGTGGCCGCTCAAGACCACCCGGCGGCTGGTGGAATGGATCAAGCCACCGACGACCACCGCGGCGGAGCCGGCGACGACCTCGGCTGGATCGCCCCCTGCCCGACCACCGATCCAGCGTGCGGCGCGTGCGCTCTGGGCCCTCACGCTGGCCCGGGAGAAGGCGGCGAAGCTGAATCGGGCCCAACGCCTTCGCGCACGCGGGCGCGTCGTGGTCTGCGATCGGTATCCCCAGAACCAGGTCGCCGGCATCAACGACGGTCCGCTGCTGGCGCACTGGCAGTCCGCCCGGTCATCCATTCCTCGGGCGCTGGCCCGCTGGGAGCGACGGCCATACGACCGCGCCACCGACGAACCGCCGGACCTGGTCCTGCGGCTCGTGGTCTCCCAGGACGTGGCCGAGCAACGGCGCCCCGACCACGACCCCGCCGATCTGCGGCGGCGCCGCTCCATCGTGGCCTCGCTGCACTTCGATCATCCGACCTGCCCCGTCGTCGACATCGACGCCGACCGGCCCTACGAAGATGTGTTGGCCGCGGCCCTCCACGCCGTCGAGCACCGGCGAGCCGACGCCGCCGGGCTGTCCCGCACACTGCTCGTCGAGCTCACCGGCGTGCCGGGATGCGGCAAGTCCACCCGCGCCGCAGCGCTGCGCATCCGACTCCACGCCGCCGGCGTGACGGCGTCTGAACCGATGGCGAGGATCGGGCCCGACCACCGACTGCGCGTCCCCGTGAAGGTCATGGCCGCGAGCGCCGAGATGGTACGTCATCCGGGCGACGCTCGCCGAGTGCTCCTCGCCATCATCGGCACGCGACAGCCAACCACCTCACAGACCGCCAAGCGGGCACTGAACCTCCTGGCCAAGCAGCACCTTCTGCGTCGGGCCCGTCGGCGCGCCGGGGTGCATCTCATCGACGAGGGCACCATCCACGAGGTGTGTGCGGTGCGCTATCGCGCCGGCCACGACCTCGACCGGCCCGTGCTCGAGCGGGCACTCGTCGCCCCCGATGTCGTGGTGGCCATCCCGGTGGACCTGACCATCGCCGCCCGCCGGCTGGAGCAACGCGCGTCGCGCCACAGCCGAGTCCAGGACGGCGACCACGACATCGGCGCCGAGTTGAGCCGGTGGCGCGACCTGGTGGACGACGAGGTCTCCCGCTGGCAAGACGCCAACCCGTCGCTGGCCGTCGTCGACGACGACGATCTGGATGTTCTGCTCCTGTCCCCACCGGCCCCGACCCGCTCAGCCACGGGGAATTTCGGGACCATCGACGACTCGCGGGTGAGCACTGGTTAACCTTCAGACGATCGGTGAATTGCGGTCAAGGCTCTGAAGTGCTGGAATGCTATTCAAATATGCGGGAAACACACGTTAGTGGTGGGTAATGATTGATTTTGCATTCCTGACCCGACCCGACGCGCCGGATCGGAGGGTGACGACCGGGCGGTCACGGCCAGCCGTGCGGCGCTTGTGGATCGAGCTGCTTGTCGGGGCCGTCGCCGTAGCCGGGTTGGCCATGGCCAACCCCCGGACCGGTTGGGTGGGGTTGTTGGCACTGGCGGCGTTCGCTCTTCGCTTCGCCGATGTCGGCGACGTGTCCCGCCAACTCTCCACGACGCTTCCTGCCATCGGGTGGGCCATCGTGCTGGTCGTCCCCAGCGCGGTCGTCGTCGGTGCCGTCACCGGAGCCGACCTGATCGACACGATGGCCGACGCGCTGATCGTCGGCTGCGTGTTGGTGGCGGCGATCCTCGGAGCAGACGGAACCATTCGCCTGCTGCGGCGTCGGCGACGGCTCCGCCAGCCGGTGCTCATGCTGGGCGGCCCCGATGCGGGCGAGATGTACTCCCGCCTCATCGAGAACGACCGCCGCCGCCTGGTACCCATCGAGCCCACATCACGCTCCCGGGCCGCCACCGCCCAGGACATCGCCGAGATCCTCGCCCGCCGACCGGTCCACGCCGCGTTCATCTTCGAGGACGGCGCCGCCGTGGCAGAGGTCGACGAGACCATCGACCTGCTTCTGTCCCACCGGGTCGAGGTCTTCGTACACGCCGCCACCCGGTCGTGGCGGGCCCTCGACACGCACGTGGTTTCGCTCGACGGCACGGCCCTGGTGGCCGTCGGGCCCCACGGCTTCACCCCGCACCAGCGCCGGCTCAAGCGGCTCATAGACATCACCGTGTCGGCCGTCGCCCTCACCCTGTTGCTCCCGCTGCTCGTCCTCGTGGCCGCACTGGTGAAGCTGTCCAGTCGTGGCCCGATCGTGTTCCGCCAGACCCGCCTCGGGCAGCACAACCGCGAGTTCGAATTGCTCAAGTTCCGCTCGATGCGCGAGCACGAGAGCGTCGCCGAGTGGCACCCCACCGACGACGAGCTGGTGACCCCGATCGGACGGATCATCCGGGCGACGAGCATCGACGAGCTGCCCCAACTGGTGAACATCCTGCGCGGCGACATGTCGCTGGTGGGGCCTCGGCCCGAGCGGCCCTTCTTCGCCGACTCCTTCGCCGACATCCCCGGCTACGCCGATCGACTCCGCCTCCCGGTGGGGCTCACGGGTCTGGCGCAGATACAGGGACTTCGCGGAGACACGTCGATTCCCGAGCGCGTGCGCTACGACAACCACTACATCGAGACCGCATCCCTCGGCCGCGACGTCGGGATCATGCTCCGGACGCTCACCAAGTTGCGCATGCCCGAGCCTGATCTGATGGCCGAGGACGCGACCGACCGTCGCCCGGCCGACCACCACGTCGAGATCGACCTCACCGAATCGGCCGTCGACCACCACGCCGACCACTGAGCGCCGTCCCGTCACGGCCGAACAGCTGCACCGGGCCGGTCAGGACGGCGTCGACTGACGTTCGTCGAACTCCACCGCCTCGGCATCGAGATCGGCGAACTCGGCATCGTCGATGAGCGTTCCGTCTGCTTCGCTCGGCGGACCCCATCCGGTGGTGCGGATCAGCACGGCGGCCAGCGCCAACAGACCGACGGCAACGACCAGCCCGACCAGCAGCCGGGTCGGATCGTACTGCGGCCCGGGTGTATCGGCCAGGCCCAACCCGACGGGTCGGGCCCGGACGGCGACATCATCGGACAACACCACCGCCTGACACCGGGTGCGGCGACCACAGGCCACACCGTCGACCCCGACTCGGGCCACGTCGAGCACCATCGTCGCTTCGGCCCGACCGGTGTCGTCGGTGATCATCGCCACCTCCGGGCCCGGAGCGCCACACCGATCGCCGCCCACCGCCGGCTCCGCACACACGGTGACCACCAGCGCCACCCCCGGAGGGAAGCCACGGACCCCGACGACGATCTCGTCCCCAACAGTCAGACCCGACCGGGGCGACACCTCCAGCGTGCCCGGCGGCGGCGCGATGGCCCCGAACAGCAAATCGATCACGGCCTCGGCGCGTCCCCCCACGACCTCGACGGTGCAGCGCGGGCCTCCGGGACCGCACCGAGCCTCGTCGCCCGACGCCGAGATGGTGTCCTCCACCAGGTACTGGACGTCAGCCCGGCCACCGTCGTCGAAGCGGATGCTCTGGCGGTTGTGGCAACGCCGTTGCTCGAAATAGATGCACTGCACCATCGAACCGGTGGTGTCCGTGGGAAATCGGCTGGCCTCGATGTACAACACGGCCGATGGTTCGAGTCCGTCGACGAAGACGGGGGTGCCGCCTTGCTCCGCGGACCGCGGGTCGACCTCGACGGTCACGGTCTGCACGGACTCGGCTGCGTCCTGGGCCGACACCACACCCATCCCCACCGCCAGGACCAGGGCGAGGACGACATCGATCACGACCAGGCCCACCCCGGTCAGGATCACCCTGGCCGGTCGAACCCCACCCATGACCCCGGGACCCGCCTGCGGCCGCGACGCCCGAAACGGGCCGAGATCGGCCAGCCCCAGGAGCCCGAGGGCGATGAGCGGAAGTCCGAGGAGTGACAGCAACGTCGATCAACCCTGTGCCACGGGCACGGTTTCCTCGTCGAGTTGACGGTTGAGGGTGAAGATGCGACCCATCACCGGCAGCGTCAGGACGTTGAGCCCGTGCAACAGACCGACGATCAACAAGATCCCTCCCACCCGTATCGCCGTTCCCTGGAGCTGGGCGGCGTTGACGGTGTCCTCCCACCCCGACGATGGCTCGAACTGCACCGTGAACAGGATGTACGCCGAGAAGATCAGGTAGTAGGCGATGTCCATCAACACGATGAAGCTCTTCCCCGTACGGGGATTGGCTCGGAACACGTCGGCCGCGTACGACTTGCCGAAGCGGCGGATGAACGGGCCGAGCCAGATGGCCAGCCCGACCATGACGACGAACCAGATCGCCTCCAGAATCCACCAGTCCATGATGAGCACTCCTTGTCGTTGATCGATGGTGGCGACGGCCACCGCGAGGGCGGCAGCCACGAAACAGACCACGGCGCCCGAGCCGCGACGTCTCTGGGTACGGAGCCGTCGGTCGTCGGCCAGCGTGAGGCGCACCCGTTCGAACAGATCTCCGCTGTCGGTCACCGCGTCGGCTCCGGCTTCGAGCGCGCCACGCAACCGTTGGTCGAGGCTCACGGGATGACGGCTTCGGGCTCGACATCTTCGGCCAACGAGTTCTCGAGGGCCCGCATGCCTCGGGTCAGATGCGTCTTCACCGAGTTCCTGGACAAGCCGAGCGTGGAAGCGATGTCGTCGATCCCCAGTTCGTCGTAGTAGCGCAGGATGAGGCAATCCCGTTGGCGGGCGGGCAGGGTACGCAGCGCGTCCAGCACCTGCTGGTGCTCCTCGGCCACCACGACGGAGTCCTCCACCCCGGCGACCCGCTGGTCGAGCGGCAGCCGGTGGCGCAGCGATACGAGGCCCCGGCGATTGTGGTCGCGGGCCAGGTTCAAGACGATGGACCGCAGGTATGCCCCGGCCTTGTGCGGCTCTCGAATGCGATGGGCCGACCGTGACAGGCGAATGAAGGCCTCCTGCACCAGGTCTTCGGCCGCGTTGCGGTCGTCGACGAAGAGTCGGGCCATGTGCACCAGCCCCCGAGCGTGCTCGTGGTACATCGCCTCGACGAACGCGTCGCGGTCCGCTTCGGCCGAGACCGACCCGGCCGACGAGACGACCGTCAGTGGGGTGACCTCGGCCATGGCGAGCAGCTCGTGGAGCACGCGCGCACCCACGGCAGTGGTCATCACACGAGCTTCCCACGATGCCGCGTCGGTGGCGACCCGAACGTCACTCCTCGGAACCACACACCGCCAGGCCGTAGACCCGGGCCCGCGTGTTGACATCGTGGAAGGGATCGGTCTGTTCCATCGCCTCGCGCTCGGCCGACCCGCCTTCGGCCGCCGCATCGGAAATCCGGACGGCGTCCTCCAGCGCGGTCTCGAAGTCGTCGTAGAGCCGCTCCAACTGATTCTCGTCGCCCTCGGGTGCCGCCAGCGCCCGGAGGTCCTCGAGCGAACCGCCCCAGACGTCTGCCAGTTCCGTCATCATGGCCTGATAGGCCACGAACACCGAGTCCGACGGCGGCTCGGTCTCGGGATCGACGCCCTGCTCCTCGAGGTCGGCGTAGAACGTCTCGAACAGCGGTTCCAACTGGTCATTCGCCCTCTGGCAGATGGCGTCGGCCTGCTCGACATACTCGGGCTTCGACAGGGCCTCGGCGTCGCTACCGCACGCCGCCGCCGCGAGCGCCAGCATGACGAGCAGGGGGGTCAGCTTTGGAATGTGGGGCATGTCGTCTCCTCCTCGGGAGGCCATCCGACGCTCGGAGCCGGGCGGCTCGGTTCTGGGTGTGCACCTTCACCACCTACAGACGGACCAAGGACCCCAGCGGGTGACAACCGTCCGCATCTTTCGCAGCGTTCCGGGTCGAGATGATGCAGACTGGACGGAGAAACCTCGTGCCGATCGACACCTCACAGGCCCGGCGATTCCTGTGCGACGGGCTGGGCCTGAACGCCGCGCTCGTCGAGCCGGCCGGGTCCGGAGCCTGGTCGCAATGCTTTCGCTTCTCGGCCGCGATCTGGTGATTCGATTCGGCTGCCATGTCGCCGACTTCGAGAAGGACCGATTCGCCCAACGCTTCAGCGAGCAACGGCTCTCCCCGTGCTCGAGGTGCTCGACATCGGCGAGGTCGACGACGGGTACTATGCGATCTCGACCCATGCGCCGGGCTCCCCGGTGGAGGAGTGCCCCGATCGCTGGTCCACGCCGACCTGATCAACGGCAACGTCCACGTGCAGGGAGACTCCATCAGCGGCGTCTTCGACTGGGGATGTGCCCTCTACGGCGATCATCTGTACGACCTGGCCTGGCTCGAATTCTGGAGCCCCTGGCATTGGAACCTGGACGTGGGCCGGCTGCGTCGCGCCCTGGGCCGAACGTGGCGGCGCAACGGCGGTGAACCGACGGGAGCGAACCGACGCCTGCTGGCGTGCCACCGGCACATCGGACTCGACCACCTGGCGTACAGCGCCCATCTCGGCCATCAGCGCGCCATCGTCGACGTGGCCCACCGGATGCGCACCGTGACCGCCGAGTTGGCGCGCTGAGTCGCGCCTCGCGCCTACTGTTCGGGGATGACGACCCGGGGAGATCATGTGAGTCGCACACCAGTGCTTGCCGTCCTGTTGGCCCTGGCCCTGGCGGCCGGGGCCTGTACGTCCTCGGGCGACGAATCCGACGCGGTCGGCACCGACGAGGGCAGCACCACCAGCGGCGCGGCGCCCACGAGCCGGTCATCCACATCCGGCACGGACACCACACCCAGCAGCTCCACCACCCTGGCCCCGCTGACCGCGTCGTTCCGAGGTGTCACCGAGGACACCATCGAGATCGGCGTGGTCGTGTCGGACCTGGAGGCCCTGCGCGAGCTGGGCCTGGTCGACATCAACCGCGGCGACGAAGAACTGGTGTGGCGGACCTTCGTCGACGAGGTCAACGCGCGGGGCGGCATCAACGGTCGCATGCTGAACCTCACCTGGGCCCCGTACGTGCCCACGCAGGAGACCAGTGCGTCGGAGGCGTGCATCCTGCTCACCGAGGATGTGGGGGTCTTCGCGGCCCTGGGCGGCATTCGGGGCCCGGCGGCGTCGGTCAACAGCTGCTTCCTGGCCGACCACGAGACGATCATGGTCGGTGGCACCCAGACTCCGGAACTGCAGGCCACGGCGGTGGCGCCGTGGATCAGTGACCAGATGTCGGCCGACCGGAAGTACTCGGGCGGCATCGCGCTGATGGACCAGGAGGGACTGCTCGACGGCACCGTGGGGCTCGTCTACGACTCCACCGAGCAGGGGCTGGTGGACGACGTCATCCGGCCGGCGCTCACCGATGTCGGGGTGACTCCCATCGAGGGCGTGCAGGACATCCCGCCCGGCGACCTGGCCGCAGCCGAGGCGCTGTTCCCCGTGATCCTCGAGCGCTTCGAGACCGAGGGGGTGGACACCATCATCCTGGTGCAGGCGGCGATGAACCTGGGTGCCGGCCTGTTGCTCGACAACGGCTTCGACGGCCAGATCCTGGGCCTCGATCCCACCAACCAGGTGTCGGCTCTGGGCGGCTACGACGAGCGGCTGCCGTCGGAGTTCGACGGCATCATCGGCATCACCGGCGCCTCGGTCGACGAGCGCTGGGAGATGCCCGAGACCCAGGCGTGCGTCGACCTCTTCGAGGCAGCCAACCCCGACATCGAGGTGCTCGAGTCCACCCAGGTGCCCGAGGGCGAGGCCGATTGGGCCGTGCCGGTGGTGGAGGGCTGTCGCCACATCGCCCTGTTCGAGGCGATTGCCGGCAATGCCGGCGTGGACCTCACCAACGAGTCCTTCGCGGCGGCGCTCGAGAGCCTGGGCACCTTCGCCCTGCCCGGCCAGCCGTTCAACAGCCTGGCCGTCGACAAGACCGACGCCGACGACTCGCTGCGCCTGGGCATCTTCGACTCCACCCTGGGCGACGAGGGTGACCTCGCGCCGTACACCGAGCTGCGCGCCATCGGGTGAGCAGGTGAGCCCGACGTGGCGAAATGGCCCGGGCTCGCTGCGGTCGGCCTGATGCCACCCGGTGCGAGCGGTGGGGTGACGGACCGGATCGAGGTGGGTGGCGTCGGCTTGTCCTATCGCCGATGGGGCCGTCCCGGCCCTCGGCCGGCGGTGCTGCTGCACGCGCTGGGCGAGGAGGCGGGTGCTTGGAAGGATGTCGGCTCGGTGCTGGCTCTCGACCGGCCGGTGTACGCCTTCGACTGTCGTGGCCACGGCGCCAGCGACCACACGCCGGACTACTCGTTCGAGCTGCTCCGCGACGACGTGGCCGGTGCCGTCGAGACGCTCGGGCTCCACCAGGTGTCGATCGTCGGGCATTCGCTGGGTGGGATGGTGGCGTACCTACTGGCTGCGAAACGGCCGGCCTGGCTGACCCGGCTGGTGCTGGAGGATGCGCCAGCGCCGCTGCCGGTCGTCCCGCCCCGCCCCACCCCACGGCGTCCGAGCGCCGACCTCCCGTTCGACTGGCAGGCGTTGGTCGAGCTCTACCGCCAACGCGACCAGCCCGATCCGCAATGGTGGGCGGCGCTCGACCAGATCGAGGTGCCCACCCTGGCGATCGGCGGAGGAACAACGAGCCACGTCGACGAGGATCAGTTGGCCGACATGGCCCGGCGGATCCCGTCGTGCGCGCTGACCACGATCGACGCCGGCCATCACATCCACCAGAACCGCCCCGACGAGTTCCTGGCTGTGGTCCGGCCGTTCCTCGCCGGCGACGACGGCGGGCACTAGCCAACCCGCGGTCAGTCGAGCAACGAGCGATCGACCATGGCCCGATCGAGATCGCGAACCCCGGTGAAGGCGATGACGTCGCATCCCGGCGCGAGCGCGCCGTCGGTACCGAGGTTCGGTCGATGGCCCGGAGCATCCCGACGTCGGCCTCCGACCCCGCCTCGGGCTGGAAGCGACAGACCACACCAACCTGGTCGACCACCCGGATTGCGGCGGTCATCGTTGATCGAGCGACCGCTGCATCAGCACCAGGTCAAGCCACCGATCGTGCTTGCGGCCGATCTCGTGGAGTCGGCCGACGGTCTGGAAGCCGAGCCGCTCGTGGAACACAATCGACTCGGTGTTGTCCCCGTCGATGCCGGCCACCATCACGTGGGCGCCCGCCGCTCGGGCACGATCCATCAGCGCGAGCAGCAGGGCGCGACCAGCGCCCCGGCCCCACCACCGCTGGTCGACGTGTACCGAGTGCTCGACCGTGAACCGGTAGCCCGGCCACCGATGCGAATCTCGGAAATCGCCGTAGCTGGCCCACCCGATCAACTGGTCACCATCGACGGCGACCAGCACCGGCCGCCCGACGGCCTGCTGCGAACGTTGCCACGCCAGTCGCTCCTCCACGGTGTGGGCATCGTCGGTCCACTCGATGGTGGTGGTCTCGAGTAGCGCGTTGTGGATCGTGGTCATCGCCGCCACATCGCCGGCGACGGCATCGCGAACCCTGATCTCCATCGCCCCAACCTGTAGCAGGCTCCATCGCGGTTACAAGTTGCGGGGCGGGGGAATCAGCGGTGCAGGTCGACACCGCGGCTCGTCAGGATCCAGTCGGCGGCGTCGGCCGCTGGGGAGTGGCGCGACCGGAAGCCGGCTCGGTCCAGGTCACACCTCCACCGAGCCGCAGGGGATGTTGGTGACCACGCCGGCGTGCTTGATGCGCAGCAGGTACGAGTGTCGGCCGGAGGTGGCGGTGGTGTCGATGTGGGCGTGCGCGGGGCGGCTCACCTTGGTGAGGAAAACGCCGTCGCGGCGCACGATGTAGGTGTCCTCGCCCGGCCAACCATGCCACCGCAGCTCGACGTCGCCGTCGGCGCCGACCCCGGCCCTGCACCAGTCGGGCGGCGGCACGGTGACCGGTCCGCAGTGAACGTCGCGCACCAGGCCGTTCTCCTTGATCCGGATCAGGTAGGTGTACGAACCGACCCCTGGCTCGTCTCGGTGGGCCAGCCCGCCGTCGAGCACCTTGACCAGGAAGGCGCCGTCGCGACGCACCACGTAGGTGTCCTCTTCGGGCCACGCATCCCACCGCAGCTCGACCTGCCCGTTGGCTCGTACCGTTGTCCGGCACAGCACCGGCGGTGCGGGGACGGTGACCACACCGCAGTCGATGTCGGTGACCACCCCGATCTCCTGCACCCGTACCTCGTACCGGTGCAGGCCGGGACTGGGACGTCGATCGCTGTACGCCAGACCTCCGTTCTCGACCTTGCCGGAGAACTGGCCATCTCGGCGGATCGAGTACACCTGCTCACCCATCCACGAGCCCCATCGCAGCACGACCCGCCCGGACGGGTGCACCGAAGCCGAGCAGGTCGGCGCCGGCGGGCCCGGGTCGTCGAACAGGACCTGGTCGTACACGGCCACGTGTGGACGAGCGGCCCCGTCGATCTGCGTGAAATCGCCGGTCGCGACCAGCCCCCACGGCGAGGGATCCAGATCCCACACCCCGAACACGCTGTTGGGGCGGGGGATCCAAGCCACCAGCCCGCCGGTGCGGGAATCGAGCGCCATCAGTCGCGTCCGGCCATCCGCGGCGTCGGCGTAGTCGAAGTGCCCGCCCACGTAGAGCACGCCGTCGCTCTCCAACAACGCCTGTGAATCGGACTCGTGGTCGTACTGCCACAGGAGGGCGCCGTCGGAGACACGGACGGCACGAGTGCGGTTCCCCCCGATGGAGGGCGGCCCACCGACGGCCATGAACAAGGTCGACTGGTCTTCACTGAGGGCCAGGTCGAGCACCGTGTACGAGTTCTGGAAGTTGATGGGCAGCGGCCGTCGTCGGCCATCGGCTGCTCGCACCCGCGCCACCCGGCCCGTCGCCGGCTCGCTGCCCAGGCTGGTGAAGCTGCCCGCCACGTACAGCGTCGACCCGTTGGCCGACAGCTTCAGATCGCGCACCCGGCCGTTGGCGTTGGCGAACCAGGTGGTGAGCACGGCGTCGTGCTCGAGGGCCGCCAGTCGGTGCCGGGGTCGACCGCCGATGTTGCGGAACTCGCCGCCGACGTACACCCGATCGCCGCGCACGGCCAGCGCGAGCACGGGCCCATCGACATCCACCTGTCCGGCCAACAGCGCCCCGGTCACGGGGTGGACCTTGGCGAAGTTCCGACGGGCCACCCCGTTGACCGTGGTGAACTCGCCGCCGACGTACACCCCCGACCCATCGGGTGCCGCGGCCATGGCGTGGACCGGTCCGTTGGTGTCGACCTGCCAGCCGTGGTCGACCAGGCGAGTGGTCATGTCGATGGCCGCCGCGTTGCGATGGTCTCGGCCTCCGGCTCGCCAGAAATCCCCTCCGAGGTACAGCCGGGTGGTCAGAGACGTGGACGCCCGCACGGTGCTCCCGGTGCCGTCGTCCACCCCCTGTGTCCCGATCGGTCCGTGGGTCGGCACCGCGGCGTCGGCCCTGTCGCCCAGTGCCACCAGCGCCAGCACGACGAGCCCGGCGACCGTCCACCACCGGACGACCCGCATACACGCTCCGTCGATCACCATCGAGCCCTTTCGGCTGATTCGAGGGGATTTGACGCTTGCTCCGACGGTAGCCAACCACGCCCAGCCGGCCAAGGGTCGTTCGGCTCGTTCTCGACGGGTGTCAGGCCGACGAGCCCGACCCGATCAGGTGCGCCGACACCGCCGCCGGGTGACACACCGCGACAGGCGATCAGATCCACGGCCGCCCTCGCCCCACCCCGGACACGAAGCGGAGGTCCCAACTACACGTCGACGACGCGGAGTCCCGGACCGGAAATCGCTTCTCAGGCCTGGGGGCTCACTGGAGCGGACGACCGGGCTCGAACCGGCGACCTCAACCTTGGCAAGGTTGCGCTCTACCAACTGAGCTACGTCCGCGGGATTGGCCAGCGTAGCAACCCGCCGGGCCAACCGGACAGCTCGGGGACGGGATCCGTGCCCGTCAGTCGCCCAGCGCCTCGGACACCCCGAGGGCCAGCCGCTGGGCCGACGACCGGTCGATGATCTCGTCCAGCGTCGCCGAGTCGTTGGCATCGACAATGACGATGGTGGCCTGGTCGCCGTCCTGCCAACCCGACACCTCGAGGCCCTCGGCCAGGAGGAACTCCACAGCATCGGCCTTGAAAGCTCGATCGCTGGTCAGCACCAGCCGCTGGTCAGTGAGCGCCACCACCCCACCGGCACCGTTGAGCCGACCCACGGCCAGGTCGCGCACCTGCTCGCCGTCGCGCAGCACCACCGACAACACCGCCAGCGCGGCGCGCGCGGATTCGGCCGCGGCCGCGCTGAGACGGCCGACCAGGTCGGCCAGGCCGTGCGGATCGGGCGCCGCGTCGGCCTCGTCGACGGCCGCGGTCGGGCCGGCCAGCTCGTCACCCGAGGGCGGCGCGGGCGGCCCGTCGGTCTCGATGTCGGACTCAGTGGTCTCGGCCACCACGGTCTCCTGGGATCGGGGAAGGGACGCCAGTCGGAAGCAGAGCTTACGCCGACTCGGCCGGCGGACGGAGATCGATGCGCAGCACCAGCACGCCGTCGTCCACCGAGGCCTCGGCATCAGCGATGATGGCGAAGTCCTGGTAGTCGAGCTGGGCCTGCTCGATGAACATCTTGCGCTCATCACCCCCGACCGGTGGCAGGGTGCGAGTGCGAACGGCTGCCGCTCGCGCCTTGAACCGTTCGATCATGGCATCGATGTCGCTCTGGTCAGCCACCGATCACTCCTTCGTTGACTCGTTCGCTCGCATCGGTCGGTTCCGGTAGGGGATCGTCGGGCGGCACCGGTTCGAACAGCTCGCCGGGATCGGGCCCGTCCACCGGCGCGGTGCGGGCGGCCAGCACCCGGGCCCGGCGGGTCGGTTGGGTGTGCCACCAGAACAACAGGGTGAGCAGGGCCAGGGACACGGCGATGATGAGCATCCCGATGACGGCCCGGTCGATCCGATTCTCGTTGGCCGAGTCGCTGATGCGGACCTTGGCCGCATCGCCCTCGCCCTCGATGTCGCGTTCTTGCCCGGCCACCGGCGTGAAAGCCCCCAGGACCAGACCGAGCACCAGGACGAGGACAGCCAGCGCGGTGGCCTTGTTCCTTCGATCTCCGTGTTGCCTACGCACCCTGAACCGCACCCTCAGCCCCGACTCCTCCGAGGTCGCCAACCTACAGCGGACGCGGCTCATGAGTGGTGTCAGCGCTGATGAGCGGGACACCAATAGGTGGTGCGACCACCCACCGTCGACCGAGCCAGGGGCGCGCCGTCTCGGGGACAGCCCGCGCCCGGGCGGCGACTGGCCTGCAGATCGCCGGTGTGGGATCCGCCGCGTTGGGCGAGATCATCGAGCACGCGGCGCAGTGTGCGGTGCAGGCGACGCAGCTCGGTGGTGTCGAGCGAACCGGCCTCCCTCTCCGGCGACAATGCGGCCCGCCACAGCGTCTCGTCGGTGAGCAGGTTGCCCATGCCGGCCAACCGGCCCTGGTCCATCAGTCGGGCCTTCAACGGCGCCGTGCTGGCGCCCAGGACGTCGCGCAGCCCGGCCAGGCCGATGGACCAGGCATCGGGACCGAGGCGCTCGACGTCGGGGTCCAGCTCGACGCCACCCAGCCGTCGAGGATCGCGCAGCACCATGGTGCCTCCATCGGCGAACGTGACACCGAAGCGATCCCAGGCCGGGTCATCCCGATCGCTCGAGTACTCCAGCCGTTCGATGCCGGCGGCCCCGTCCACCAGCAAGCGCCCGGTCATGCCGAACCGCAACCCCAGCACCGCTTCGGCCTCCACGTCGAGCAGCAAGAGCTTCCCCCGGCGACGAGCCGCCCCGAATCGGCGACCGACCAGCGACACGGCGAGCTCCTCCCGCTGGGTCCCGCCCTTCAGGAACCACGCATCGTCGGCCTGCACCGACACCACCTCGCGCGCCAGCGCCCGAGCCGCGGTGCGACGGTACGTTTCGACCTCGAGGATCTCGGGCACGTCGGGTCAGGCGGCGCCACGGGCCCGGTCGAGGGCCTGGAGCAGATCGGCCTCCAGGTCGAGGGGGTGCTCCAAACCGGCCGAGAGGCGGACCGTGCCCGGTCCGATGCCCGAGGCGTCGAACTCCTCGGGGGTGAGGCCGACGTGGGTGGTGGAGGCAGGATGGGTGACCAGGGTCTCGGGCCCACCGAGTGAGGTGGCCAGCTGGGCGATCTCGGTCGACTCCACGAACACCCGGCCGGCTTCGAGCCCGCCGACGATGTCGAAGGTCAACAGGCCGCCACTCATCTCCATCTGCCGTTTGGCCAGGTCACGCTGCGGGTGTGAGTCGAGGCCCGGGTAGCTCACGTTCTCGACCAGGGGATGATCGCTCAAGAGCTCGGCCAGGTGCTGCGCCGTGGACGTCTGCTGACGCAGCCGCACTCCGAGGGTGCGCAGACCCCGCAGGCCGTTCATGGCGTCGAACGGCGCGGCATTGGCGCCTTGGAGCACGGCGAAGCTCCACAGCCAGGTGAGGAGCTCGTCGGTTCCGGCCACCACCCCCAACGTCGCGTCGTTGTGACCGGCGATGGCCTTGGTCGCCGAGTGGAGCACCAGGTCGACGCCGTACTCGAGCGGGCGCTGGATCAAGGGTGTGGCGAACGTGGAGTCGACCATGGTGATCGGTCCCTTGATGGCACCGAGCTCCTCCAGGTCGACGATGCCCAGGCGCGGATTGGCCGGCGTCTCGGCCACGACCAGCATGGTCTTGCCGGGGATGATCGCCCTTGCGAACGCGCCGGGTTCGGTACCGTCGACGAAGGTGACATCGATGCCGAAACGCGGGCAGGCGGTCTGCAACAGCAGCTGGGTGCCGGCGTACAGCTGCTTCTGGGCGACGATGTGGTCGCCCTTCGAACACAGGCCCAGCACCACCGCACTGATGGCCCCCATGCCCGATGCGAAGGCCCGGGCCGACTCAGCCCCCTCGAGGTCGGCGATGGCATCCTCGAAGGCAGCCACGGTGGGGTTGCCGTACCGTGTGTAGAAGCGATCGGCGCCGGCTTCGGTGGCCATGCGCCGACCTTCCTCGACCGTCGGGGTCACGAACGTCGTCGTGGCCCAGAGCACCGGGGCCAGGGCGGTGTCGTTGCCGCCCCTCCCGGCCCGGATGGCCCGCGTCTCCAGCCGTCGTGAGGCGGCGGCTTCATCGGTCATGAGGGCTCCTTGCCGAGGAAGTCGGTGATGATCGGACCCAGCTCGGCGTGCTCCAGCAGGAAGCCATCATGGCCCTGCGGACTGTCGACGACGTGGTACTCGTGGCGGACGCCGACCGCCTCGAGGGCCTGCACCAGCTCGCGCTGTTGGCGCGGTGGGTAGAGCGCATCGGAGCTGATCGAAGCGACCAGAACGGGCGCGGTGACGCGCGCGAGGGCGTGTCGCACCCCGCCCCGCCCTCGGGCCACGTCGTGGAGGTCCATCAGTCGATTCAGCAGCAGATAGCTGTTGGCGTCGAACCGGCGCACCAGCTTCTGGCCATGGTGGTCGAGGTAGCTCTCGACGTCGAAGCGGCCCCACAGGCCGAAGTCGCCGATGCGGTCGATGGTGGACCGCCCGAACCGCTCCTGGAAGACCTCATCGGTGCGGTAGGTGATCTGGGCGATCTGGCGGGCCACGGCCAGACCGGCCGCCGGCCCGTCGCCGGGATCGGCGTGGTAGTAGTCGCCTCCGCGCCAGCGCGGGTCGAGGACGATGGCCAGGCGTCCGACGGCACTCCACGCCACCTGCTGGGGACTGGCCGCCGCGGTGGTGGCCAGAGCCACCACCGTCCGCACCCGGTCGGGGTACATGATGGCCCATTCGAGGGCCTGCATCCCGCCCATGGACCCGCCCACCACGGAGTGCCAACGGTCGATCCCCAGGTGATCGGCGACGCGGCGCTGGGATCGCACCACATCGCGCACCGACACGACGGGGAAGGCCGAGCCGTAGGGCCGACCGGAGGTCGCATCGACGCTGGCCGGGCCGGTGCTGCCCTGACATCCGCCGAGGACATTGACGCACACCACGAAGTACCGGTCGGTGTCGACGGCCTGCCCCGGGCCGATGAAGTCGTCCCACCAACCCTCCGCTCCGTGGCCGTGGGCGGCCAGGCCCGCTGCGTGGGCGTCACCCGTGAGGGCGTGGCAAACCAGCACCGCGTTGTCGGCCGCGTCGTTGAGCTCACCCCAGGTCTCGTAGGCCAGCTGCGCACCGTGGAGCACGCCGCCGAACTCGAGGGCGAAGCCCCGATCGGACGGGAGGTACAGGAACTGGCGTCGGCCGGGCGGGTCGCCGGGTTGCCATGCGCCGGTGACCGGGAGATCGGCCGGCAATCGGGTGTCGAGCACGCGGCGGGCGATCACGGCGGGGTCGTGCAGAGTCAGCACGTCAGCCGCTTCGTCGTTGTCGACGGGTATCGCCATGTGCTGCCTCCTTCTGTTCGGAAGGGGCGGACTTGGTGCCTCGTGGAGATTCAGACAGTTCGTTGCCGGAAGGCCACATCCCCGCCGAAGCGGGCTGGCACCTTGGGTGTCCGTCCCAGGTTGCCGGACGCTGCGAGGATGCGGCGCCGCTCATGATGTCGTTTCGTTGTGTTACCAGAGGACCACGCTAGCGGCCGCGACGCAAGCCGACACCCGGATCGGCCAAGCCCGCCCGCCGCCGCCACCACTCGGCGACGGCCGGCGCCGAGACACCCAGGATCCGGTCGGCGCCGGCGGCGGTCTGGATGAGAAGGCTGCGCCACCGGTCTTCGGCCGCCGCCTCCTGCGCCCGGCGGGCCAGCCGGGCCACGCTGCTCCACGGACTCGGATCGTCGAGGCCAGGGAGCAGACGGACCTCGCGGGCGGCCAGCTTGATGACACCACGATGGCGACCGGTGCCCAACGTGTGGGCGGCGGCCCAGGCGCTGATGCTCGGGGCCGACAGCAGTCCGGCCACTTCCCACACGAGGTCGGGGGGTGGGATGACCGCCAGAACCGGAGTGAGCGGCATCAGCGTGCCGTCCGGATCGGCCACCACCTCGATCACCGGCGTCTGCGTGGCCACCAGAACCTTCGGCACCAGGAGTCGGTCGGCCCAGGCAGCCACCTTTGCGCCGGACCGACGCAGGACGGCGAGATCGACCCGGGGATCGTCGTAGTCGCGACGCTGCACGCGCACCGGCCGCCGGTCGGGGTCGAGGCGCAACGGCCCGATGCGACCGGCGGTCACCACCCGAGGTCCCGGACCGCCCTCACGGGTGGCTGCGGCGATGGCGTAGTACTCGTCACGAAATCCGGCCATCACCTCTGCCCGCTCTCCGAGGGTCGTCGACGCCGAGGGCCGGGCCGGAGGTATGCCCACCAGGGGAGCAGCCAACGACGCGAGCTCGCCGGGACTCGACGGGGCGGGCGCCGTTCCCGCTCTGGCGACGCCACGACCCTGGTACCGCGTCACCGGGCCGAGTCGGCGCGACCGCTCCACGATGGGTGCACAGACCTCGACCGCGGCGCCGAACACCCGCTCGGTGGCCACCCACAGGCCCCGCAGGCACGTCTGTTCCAGAAGTCGGCGCCGCACCTCGCCGGCATCACGGGCAGCCAGGAACGACAGCGGCTGCACCAGCACCATGTGTCCGTCCGCTTCGAGCAGCCCCAACCCGACGAGCAGGAACAGGGCAGAGGAGTCCACGTAGGGCCCGCACGCGTCACCGAAGCGCTCGCGCAGCACCTGACGGGCCTCCACGGACGGCGCGGTGTCGCGCGCCAGCGGACTGAGGAAGGGTGGATTTCCCACCACCAGGTCGAAGCGGTGGGACCACGGGGGCGGGTGTCGCAGCGTGTCCGCCACCACCACGCGGTCGGGCGGGCAGGGGGCACCGGCCCACAACGACAACGCGGTGCGGGTCACATCGACGGCGAGGGGATCGATGTCGGCCCCCCACAAGCGTTCGGTCACGATCGTCGCTCGGGGCAGGCCCGTCCGGGTGAGCAGGTCGGCCGCGGCCAGCAGGAACGCCCCGCCGCCGACGGCCGGGTCGCACACTCGACCGACCGGTCCGCCGGGGCAGGCCACCTGGACGAGACGGCGAGCCACATCGTCGGGCGTGTAGTGACTGCCGCGGCGGCGCCGGGTCGCGGTGGCCTGACCGTGCTCGTGCAATGACCCCAGCAGCTCGACCGACACGGGCAGATCTCCCACCACGGCGTCGTCGGCCACCTCCAACAGCGAGGGGGCCACCAGCGCCTCGGCATCGAGGCCCGCCCGGCGCGCGATGGTGACCGCCACACCGCCGATGACGTCGGCCGAGGGGGGTCGACCGATCGCGTGCAGCAGGTCGTCGATGGCGGTCATGGCCCGCGGTCCGGACCCACTCAGCGCAGGTGGGCTGCGGCGCGCCCGGCATAGGGCGGCAGGTCGAGATAGGTGCGGATGCCAGGCGGCGCGGCCACCACGGCGGGCACAGCACTCACGCAGTGCGTCGCCGTGGCGACGATGCCCGGGTTGCGGGCCAACCCGGCGGCGACGGATTCGGGGTGCCATCCGTGGATGGTGACGCTCGTGGAGGGGTCACCGGTGATCTCGATCTCGAAGCGCTCGCCCTCGGGCCCGAACGTCCAGGCCGGATCGAGGTGCTCCTCGCCCATGAACCAGTTGGTGCGCACGGTGATGACCGGCTCACCCTCGACCGTGCCCTCCCAGCAGAACTTCTGGGCCGCCACCCGACCCGGAGCGATCGGGCCGACCGGCGAGTCGATGGGGGCGGTGGCCACCGCCACCTCGTGGCCGACCCGCAGATCGGGATCGAGGGCGAAGCCCAGCTCGTGGGCGACCATGGCCACCGATTGGCCGAAGCCATCGCCCAACACGGCGGGCATGATGCCGGCGGTCGCCTCCTCGGGCGTCCGGCCGAACATCATGACGTCGCCCACCACGTCGGGCGCACCATAGGTGCGGATGTCACTGAACTCCTCGGCCCGCACATGGGTGATCGACTGGGACAGGGCCGACACCACCAGTGGGAGCCGCTCGGTGACCCCGCCGGGATGGATTCCCGTGCCGTGCACACTGGTGCGTCCCTCGGCGCAGGCGGCCTCCACACGGGACTCGTCCCGGCCACCGGGGAAGAACCAGCCGAGCGGGGTGACCACGTTGGCCCCCGAGGCGAGGATGCGCACCACCATCGACGGATCGGCCAAGAGGGGGGCGTAGATCACACAGTCGGCCCCCACTCCGAGCAGCTGGTCGACGTCGGCGGTGGCGATGACTCCCACCGGGTCGATACCGGCGAGGTCGCCGGCGTCGCGCCCGACCTTTTCGGCATCGTGCACCCAGCACCCGACCAGCTCGAGCTCGGGGTGGGCCACCACCCCGGCGATGGCGGCCCGCCCAACTCCCCCGGTGGCCCATTGGATGACGCGGATGACCATGATGACTCCCCTTGCGTGCGCGTTGCTCGGGGAGTATCGCACCGAATGGCACCCCCCGGTCGCCCGGCCACGGGCTGACGCCGACGCTCAGAGCGCGAAGATCTTGACCCGCACGCTGGTGGGGCGGGTGTTGCCGCCTCCGATCATCGTGATGTCCTCGGCCCAGTCCGTGAGGGGCCGGCCGTTGGCCCGGTCGAGCAGGATGTGCACCTCCACCGATTCGCCCGGCTTGAGCTGACCCTCGGCCGGGTTCACCTCCAGACCGGACCCCGCCTGCACCGACAGCAGCCAGTTGGCGGCACCGCCACCGTTGTTCACCAGCCGCAGGGTCTCGAACGTGGAGGCATCGCGGAACTCGATCAGGTCCTGCGAGGGCTGGATGAGCCCCGGGCTGTCGTAGACGATCAGGTCGGGATCGGGCTCCTCGGGCACCCACGGTTCGCTGGTCGTCGAGCCCTCCGGTACCACGGTCGGGATCGTGATCTGAAAGCCGAGCGAGGTGGGTGGGATCGTCGGTCGTTCCTGCGCCGCGGGCTCCGCGGGCCCACCCCGTCCCAACGCGAAGACCACCCCTCCCCCGATGAGCAGGGCCATCACGACGGCCACGGCGACCAATTTCCGGCTGCCTCCACCCGCCGAGGCGGGCGGCTCGGGCTCGATGCGGCGCCGCGACGGCAGCGCCCGCTCGGCGGCGGCGGCCAGACTGGCGTCCACCGGGAACTCGGCCACACCGAACCGACCCCGCGGCGGGGCCGGGCGCGGTGGAGCCGCGGCGGTCGCCGCCAGGTCGGGCGCGTCACGCGCGGCGTTGTGGCCAGAGAGAGGCACGACCTGCCAATCGGCACACCGCCAGCCACGTCAAGGCTTCCCTCCGGCGGTCAGGCATTTGATCCGATGGGCCTATCGCGGGCCGCCGGCGGGGTCAGCCCGCTCCCGACGTCAACGTCAGCTATCGCTCTGGTGCCCGATCTCCTCGGTGACGAGGCGCACGATGAGCTGATCGAGGGCGAGCACGCTGTAGTCATCCACGTCGAACTCGGGTCGTTCGGTTCCGGGTCCGCCCCCGGCGCCGTAGGTGAGGAACACGAACGGTGCCCCCGTGATCTGGGCGATCTGGCGGAACACGTACTCACCCGCCGGGTCCAGACCACTCGACGCCACGGGGAACACCTTGATGCCGGCCTCGTTGGCCGCCACGGCCGCGTCGGCGTAGTCGGCCGGGTTCTGGGGATCATCGAGGTGCGGTGGAGCATCGGCCACCAGGAACACCAGGCCAATCGCCTCGCCGGGCCGCCACGCCACCCCGTCGATGGCCTCGGTCAGCGCCTCGTCGACCGCTTCGGGGTTGTCGCCGCCCCCATCGGCGGTGACGGCGTCCAGTTCGGCCCCGAAGGCGACCACGTCGTCGGTGAAGTCGG
>Ga0224505_10000790_pt1 | contig 21184 bp, 17 predicted proteins | sample SF_Jan12_sed_USG_FD_169102 | JGI IMG/M metagenome (GOLD analysis project Ga0224505, IMG submission 169102) | Sediment microbial communities from San Francisco Bay, California, United States - SF_Jan12_sed_USGS_4_1 | ecosystem: Environmental > Aquatic > Marine > Sediment | place: USA: California... | reverse complement strand
GGCCGATATGCATCGGTGTATCCGCTGCCTCCTGGGTGAGGAACAATGCATCCATCCCGGTAAGCTGCTGCAGCGGGTGAGCGGACATAACAGTGACCTCCCTGGTTGCGGTTGGAGCAAATGAGCGGTTGCGGTTTCGGCGCGCCAGACTTTATGATACATAATATAATCTATTACAGTATTTTTATGTAATACTTTTAGCGCACCCCCGCAAAGGATTTACAACACCGCGGTGACACACAATACTGGGGGCCGGGGCCCGCCCGCGGCGAGACCGCACCAGACAGGTATAAAACCAGGTGACTTTTATGAGTGAAGCAGTCGTACAGTACCAGCTCGTTGGCGACATCGGCATTATCCGCATCGACAATCCCCCCGTTAATGCGCTGTCCCACGCCGTAAGGGCCGGGGTGATGGCCGCGCTGGACCAGGCCAGGACTGACAACAGCAAGCTGCTGCTCATCGCCTGCGCCGGGCGCACTTTCATTGCCGGCGCGGACATTACCGAATTCGGCCAGACCCCCAGGGAACCCGGGCTGCCGGCTGTTATTGCCGCGATCGAGAATTTCCCGAAACCCGTACTCGCCGCGTTGCACGGCACTGCCCTGGGAGGCGGCCTGGAGGTCGCCCTGGCCGCTCACTACCGCTGCGCCGTGCCCGGCACCCGGCTCGGCCTGCCCGAGGTCAACCTGGGCCTGCTGCCCGGCGCCGGCGGCACCCAGCGCCTGCCGCGCCTGGTGGGTGTGGAAACCGCGCTGGAGATGATGATCAGTGGTACGCCGGTCACCGCAGGCCGGGCCCTGGAACTCGGGCTTATTGACCGGCTGCTGGAAGACGGTGATGTCGCGGAGGCCGCGGAGGCCTACGCGCGGCAGCTGGTTGCCGACGGGGCCGCTGTCCGCCCCACCGGGGCGAGGGTGGTGGCCGCCCCGCCCACAGCGGATTTCTTCGACACCTACCGCGCCGGTATCGCCCGCAAGACCCGGGGCCTGATAGCGCCGGGCTTCATTATCGAACTGGTGGAATTCGCCTGCCTGCACGATATCGAACAGGGCCAGAAGCTGGAGCGGGAACGCTTTGTCGAATGCCGCAACTCGCCCCAATCCGCGGCCCTGCGCCATGTGTTCTTTGCCGAGCGCGCATGCGCCAAACTGACCAATATCCCGGCGGACACCCGGGCACTGCCGGTCAAAACAGTGGCGGTCATCGGCGCGGGAACCATGGGTGGCGGTATCGCGATGTGCTTCGCCAACGCCGGCATACCGGTCACCCTGGTGGAGACCAGCCAGGAAAACCTCGACCGGGGCCTGGGAGTGGTGCGCAGTAATTACGAAACATCGGTCGGCCGCGGCCGTTACACCCGGCAACAGGTCGATACCATACTTGCCGGCATTCGCAGCACCACCGACTACGCCGATATCGCCGGGGTCGACCTTGTCATCGAGGCGGTATTCGAGAATATGGCGGTCAAGCAGGAGGTGTTCCGCAAACTCGACGCCACCTGCAAGGCAGACTGTATCCTGGCCACCAATACTTCCTACCTGGATGTGAACGCGATCGCCGCGGCAACGGGTCGCCCGGAGCGGGTGGTGGGCGCGCACTTCTTCAGTCCCGCCAACGTGATGAAGCTGCTGGAAGTGGTGCGCGCGGAAAAAACCGCCCCGGAAGTCCTGTTGACGTTCATGCAGCTGGCAAAAACCATCGGCAAGATCGCGGTAGCCGTCGGCGTCTGTCACGGCTTTGTCGGCAACCGCATGCTCAAGGGCTACGCCCGCCAGGCCCAGTTGCTGCTGCTGGAGGGTGCCAGCCCCGAGCAGGTCGACGCTGCGATGGAGGCCTGGGGCATGGCCATGGGGCCGCTGGCGGTGGGTGACCTGGCGGGACTGGATATCGGCTACCGGTCGCGCCGCGACCAGGGCATCGAAAGCCGCTCGGTGAAGGAGTCAGCCCTGGCCGACACCCTGGTGGAAATGGAGCGCCTCGGCCAGAAATCCGGCGCCGGCTACTACCGCTACGACCCGGAAACCCGCAGGCGACAGCCCGACCCGGAGGTCACCGCATTGATCGCGGACATCGCGGCGCAGTGGCATGTTGACCGCCGCGCGATTGGCGACGAGGAGATTGTCGACCGGCTCACGCTGGCCCTGATCAACGAGGGCGCCGCGATCCTGGCCGAGGGCATAGCCGCCCGCCCCGGCGACGTGGATATCGTCTACCTCAATGGCTACGGCTTCCCGAAGTGGCGCGGCGGCCCGATGTTCCACGCGGACAGTCTCGGCCTGGAAACGGTTATCGGCAAGCTGCAGGCCTTGCGGGAACTGACGGGCGACCCCTGCTGGGAACCCGCGCCACTGCTGCTGCAGCTGGCCGGGGAAGGCCGCACGCTGGCCTCGCTCAAGCTGTGATGATCCCCGGCCGAATAAATACCCGATAACGCGGGGCAGGCCCTTCCGCCTTACATAATAAGCTGGCCTAGCGCTTGTCGACCACGCGTTTGGCCTTGCCCTCCGAGCGCGGGATACCACCGCTGGCGTGCACCCTGATGGAGGCGGACACGCCGATATAGGACTTGATCCTGTGCCGCAGCGCCTTCTCCGCCTCCGCGGTGCCGCCCGGCCCCGGGCTGCCGCTCATCTCGACATTGACCTCGATAGCGTCGAGGTGGCCCTCTTTCCTGAGCTCGATGAAATAGTGCGGCGACAGTTCCGGAATCGACAGGATCTGCTCCTCGATCTGGGTCGGGAACACGTTCACCCCGCGAATGATCAGCATGTCGTCGCTGCGACCGGTGATCTTGTCCATCCGCCGCATCGTGCGAACGCTGCCGGGCAACAGGCGGGTGAGATCGCGGGTGCGATAGCGGATGACGGGCATGGCCTCCTTGGTGAGGCTGGTAAACACCAGCTCCCCCTCTTCCCCGTCCGGCAGGACCCTGCCGGTTTCCGGATCGATGATCTCGGGGTAGAAATGGTCTTCCCAGATCGTCGGCCCGTCCTTGCTCTGCAGGCACTCCTGGGCCACCCCCGGCCCCATGACCTCCGACAGGCCGTAAATATCCACCGCATCGATATGCAGGCGCTGCTCGATCTCCCTGCGCATCGCGTCGGTCCAGGGCTCGGCGCCGAAGATGCCCACCCGCAGCGACAGCTTGCCGACGTCGACGCCCTGTCTCTCCATTTCGTCGGCGATGTTGAGCATGTAGGAAGGCGTCACCATGATGATGTCCGGGTCGAAATCGCAAATCAGCTGCACCTGCTTTTCGGTCTGGCCACCGGACATGGGGATAACGGCGCAACCGAGTTTTTCAGCGCCGTAATGGGCGCCGAGGCCACCGGTAAACAGGCCATAGCCATAGGAGACATGCACCATGTCGGACGCCGTGCCACCGGCGGCGCGGATCGAGCGCGCTACCACCTCGGACCAGGTATCGATGTCACCCCTGGTGTAACCCACCACCGTCGGCTTACCGGTGGTACCGCTGGAGGCGTGAATGCGCACCACCTGCTCTCTGGGAACGGCGAACATCCCGAACGGGTAGTTGTCACGCAGGTCGGTCTTGGTGGTGAAGGGAAAGCGGCCCAGGTCTTCCAGTGACACCAGGTCGTCGGGGTGCACGCCGTGTTCGTCAAACCTGGCCCGGTACACGGGGCTGTTGTGGTAGGCGTGCTTGAGACTGGCGCGCAGGCGCTGCAGTTGCAGGCTGCGCAGCTCATCCACGCTCGCGGTTTCAATCGGGTGCAGGGGTTCCAGGCAGGGGGTCTTGCGCATACTCCCTCCAAACGGGGTGTTTTTATCATCAGGGTGTGCCAATATAATACAACATTTTGATATGAATCAATCTTTTTGTATCACTTCGGCCCGCATCTGTCCCGGCGAGACTTGTTCCGGATAACGGCCCGGGCATCGCAGGAATGTAAAGCGCCGGCAATCACAGTACTATTGTAGCCAATAGCAGCGGCCCTGCCCGCGCTCGATTAAAAGGGACCCCAACCGTGCCACATCCCGCTGTTGTTAAACGCCTGCTGGCAGATTTTTCCAGCCGCCAGCCGATCCGGACCACGTCGTTGATCATCACCCTGTTCGGGGACGTGGTCTCCCAGCACGGCGGCACCCTGTGGCTGAGCAGCCTGGTCGAGGCGCTGCAACCGTTTGGTATCAGCGATCGCCTGGTGCGGACCTCCGTCTTTCGCCTGGTCAAGGAGGGCTGGCTTGAATCCGAGCGGGTGGGCAGGCGCAGCTACTACCGTTTCACCACCTACGGCAACCATGAATACGAGCGCGCGACCCGCCGCATCTATGCCCTCGAGACCAGGCGCTGGAACGGGCGCTGGCAGATTCTGGTGCCGCTGGATATCGCCGAGAAAAATCGCGAACCCTTCAAGCGCAGCCTGCACTGGCAGGGATTCAGGGCGATCTCCGCCGGCACCTACGCCAAGCCGGGCGACGGGGGCAGCGCCCTGCTCCAGACCATGCAGGAATTCGATGCCACCGATAAGGTGCTGCTGTTCGAGGCTGACAGTTCCGAGCTGTCGTCAAAGCAGCTGCTGCGCAAGCTGGTGCACGACTGCTGGCAGCTGCAGGAGGTGGCGACCGGCTACCGGGAGTTTATCGCTCACTTCAGGCCACTGGACAAATGGCTGCAGCGGGAGCCGGAACTCGACCCGCAAACGGCTTTTATCGCCCGCATCCTGCTGATTCACGACTATCGCCGCATCCTGCTGCAGGATACCCACCTGCCCGATGCGCTGTTGCCGCCGGAATGGCCCGGGGCGGAGGTGTTGCAGCTGATCGGGCGCTGTTACCAGGCACTGGCGGAACCCTCGATTGCCTACATCTCGACAGCGCTGGAAAGCGGCAATGGCAAGATGCCGGCACCGATCGACAGTTTCTGGTTGCGTTTCGGCCGGGTTTCGCCCTGACACCCGTGGCTTACGCTGCACAATCTGGCACCCCGGCGGAATCCGCCGACCTGCAGGGACACTTTCGGCAGCTCAACGCGCTACTGCTGACGCACCAGGCGCTGTGGCGACCGGCGCCATTCTGCCTGCCGGTACTGCCCTGGGAATCACACTACCCCGCACTCACAGCGGCACTGGGCGCATTGCGCGAGCGCGAGCTCGCGGCTCTGGAGACCGACCAGGAAGCCCTGGTTAACTGGCTCTCCCCCTACATCCCGGGGCTCGAACCGGTGCGGGCACTGGACACGGTGCCCGCACTGGCGGCCCGGCACAGCGACTATCCCGCCGGCTTCGAGCGGGATATACCCGGCCGCAAGTGGCAGCAGGTCAACGCGTTTGCCGCATGCCTGGACCCACTCGAGGGCGCCGTGCTGGAGTGGTGCGCAGGCAAGGCGCACCTGGGTCGCGCCATCTGCCAGCGCCTGGGGACACCGGTTACCGCGCTGGAACTCGATGCGGGCCTGTGCGCCAAGGGCAACGCGATGAGCCGGCAGCTGCAACTGGATGTCCACCTGGAACAATGCGATGTTTTATCGCCCGGATCCACTTCCCGCGCCGGGCATACCCGCCACGCGGTGGCCTTACACGCCTGCGGTGACCTGCACCGCCGCCTGATTGCGACGGTGACCGAACGGCGCATGCACAGCCTGCACCTGTCCCCCTGCTGCTACCACCTGACCGCGAGCCCGCAGTACCACCCTTTCTCGCAGGACGGAAAGGATAGCGGCCTGGCCCTGAGCCGGGATGATTGCCGGCTCGCGGTGCAGGAAACCGTGACCGCGTCCGCCGCTGCCGCCCGCCGGCGGGAGAAAAAAAACGCCTGGAGGCTCGGCTTCGACGCGCTGCAACGACAGCTGCGCGGCGTGGACGACTACCTGCCCGTACCGTCCATAGCCGATGTGGTTTTCGAAGGCAGCTTCGCCGATTTTTGCCGGCATGCAGCCGACCTCAAGGCGCTGCCGCTGCCGGCTGCGACAGACTGGCCATACTTCGAGCAGCGCGGCTGGCAGCGCCAGGCCCGGGTGAGCCGGATGGAGTTACCCCGCCACGCGTTGCGCCGGGCACTGGAATTATGGCTGGTGCTGGACCGCGCACTCTGCCTGGCGGAGCAGGGCTACAGCGTGACCGTCGGCACCTTCTGCGCTCGCCGGCTGACCCCGCGCAACCTGATGATCCGTGCCCGCCTCTAGGGCTGCCAGCCACAGGGATGCCGACGGAGGCGAATTATTACTGCGGTTGTCGCTATACTGTGTCCGCAGAACACTCGACGGGGAAAACCGATGAAGACACCAGCTACCTCAACCCTCCTTTCGGCGCTGTGCGGTGCCATGTTATACCTGACCCCGATGGCGGAAACCGCACAGGCCACAGGTGGGCCGGGGACTGATACCGGCGCGCCCGCCGGACAGTACCAGCTCGACCCGACTCACAGCAGCCTCAGTTTCAGCGTCAATCACCTGGGTCTGTCAAACTACGTCGTGCGCTTCACCAGTTACACGGTGCTGCTGCAATACGACCCGGCGCAGCCGGGCAAGTCCTCGGTCACCGCGTCGATCGATCCGGCCTCACTGCGGACCTATTATCCCGCTGACTACCGGGCCTCCCACCCGAATTCAAAATTCGCGAGCTGGGACGAGGATCTCGCGCAAAGTGAAAAGTTTTTCAATGCAGGCAAATTCCCGCAGATCGCGTTCCGGTCCACGGCGGTGCGGTCCGCTGGTCCCGGCTCGCTGCATATTACGGGCGAGTTAACGCTGCTGGGCCAGACCCACCCGGTGGAACTGGATGCCACGCTTGTGGGCTCCACCGCGAGTCACCCGATGCAACCCGGTCGCGCCGCCATCGGCTTTTCCGCTCACGGCAGCCTGGCACGATCGGCCTTCGGCATGGATTCCTTCCTGTCTCCGCCGCTGATCGGCGATACGGTCACTGTCCAGTTCGAAGGAGAATTCCAACAGGCGGGGAACCCGTAAAATGATGACTCCCCGCGACCAGCCCCTGAATCCCGGCCGGATTGTCCCTGGTGTTTCCGACCCGGCGAGCAATAGCCCGGTAAACACGGCAATTTCACCCTTCGACCCGGTCACCATCGGGCCCCTGACCCTGCGCAACCGCTTCATCAAATCCGGCGCCAACGAGGCCATGTGCCTGGACGGGAAACCCACCAGAGCCCTGCTGCGGCACCACAGCGACCTGGCCCGCGGCGGCGTGGGTATGACGACGGTCGCCTATGTGGCGGTGGCTCCGGAGGCGCGCACCCTGCCCAACCAGATCTGGATGCGCCCCGAGATCCTCCCCGACCTGCGCGCCCTGACACAGGCTGTACATGACAACGGCGCGGCCATTTCCGCCCAGATCACCCACGGCGGCTCCTTTGTCACAGGGATGAAGGTGAAGGGCCGCACCATCAGTTCCTCCTCGGGCTTCAACCCGGCGGGCATGCTGAAAGGCAATTTCCTGCAGCGTGCGATGACCGGGGCCGATATGGAGCGGGTGACCGCCGAGTTCGTCGCCGCCGCCCGGCTGGCCCGGGACGCCGGCTTCGACGCGGTGGAACTGCACATGGGTCACGGCTACCTGCTGAACCAGTTTATCTCCCCGCTGAGCAACCGCCGCGAGGATGAGTATGGCGGCAGCCCGGAAAACCGGGTGCGCTTCCCGGCCCGGGTCCTGGCGGCGGTGAAAGAGGCGGTAGGCGACACCACCGCAGTGCTGGCCAAGATCAATGTGGCCGACGGTACCCGCCGCGGCGCCACCGTGGAGGACGGCGTGGTCACCGCGCGGGCCCTGCAGGCCGCCGGTGCCGACATGCTGGTGCTGAGCGGCGGCCGCAACGTCGAATCCACCTGGTTCATGTTCGGCAGCCGGATGAACCGGGAGGAAATCAGCAGGGTGCTGCGGGAACAGGGCGAGTGGTTGACGTCACTGATGATGAAGGTCGCGGCCTCCAGCGAACCCGCTGTAGAATTCCGGGAGATGTATTTCCTCGAGTATTCGCGCCGGATCCGCGCTGCGGTTGAGCTGCCGCTGGCCTACCTGGGTGGAATCAAGTCACTGGCCAATGCCCAACAGGCCGTGGCCGAGGGTTTCGACTGCGTGGTGCTGGCCCGCGCGCTGCTGCACGACCCGGCCCTGGTGAACAAATTCCGCAGCGGTGAGCTCACCCAGTCCGGCTGCGACAACTGCAACGGCTGCGTGGCGTATATCTATCATCCCGCGGGCACCCGATGTATAAGGAATCCGCCCAACGACCTGGCGGAAAACCGCATACCGGCCTCCGCCGGCACCGGCACATAGATCCGACAACCAGGCTTTCACAAGAGAGATATAAATCATGCAGGCCATCGAATCACTGGTTTCCACCCTGTCTGGCTGGGTATGGGGGCCGCCCATGCTCATGCTGCTGGTCGGCACCGGCCTGTACCTCACCGTCCTGCTCAAGGGCATGCAGTTTCGGGCCCTGCCCCACGCGTTCAGGCTGATCCTGCAGAAGGATCACGGCCATGCCGGGGACATCAGCCACTTTGCCGCGTTGATGACTGCGCTGGCGGCAACCGTCGGTATCGGCAATATCGTCGGGGTTGCCACTGCGATCACCCTGGGCGGGCCGGGGGCGGTCTTCTGGATGTGGATGACGGGCCTGGTCGGCATGGCGACCAAGTATTCGGAGGCCGTGCTGGCGGTGAAATACCGGGAGCAGGGGGAACACGGCATGCGCGGCGGGCCCATGTATTACCTGGCCAAGGGCGCGAAACTGCCCACCCTCGGCTGGTTTTTCGCGCTGTTTACCGCGCTCGCCACATTCGGCATCGGCAATATGACCCAGGCCAACGCGGTGGCCGGCATATTCGAGTCCACCTTCAGTATCGAGCCGTGGATCACCGGCGTGGTGCTGATGCTGCTCACCGGGCTGGTGATACTGGGCGGTATCCGTTCCATCGGCCGCTTCACGTCCTACCTGGTGCCGTTCATGATCATCGGCTATGTGTCGACAGCGCTGGTAGTGCTGGCGGTGAATGCGAGTGAAATACCGCATGCGCTGTCGCTGATTTTCTACCACGCATTCAACCCGATTGCGGCCAGCGGCGGTTTCGCCGGCGCGGCGATTGCGGCGGCGATAAGGTTCGGCGTGGCCCGGGGCGTGTTCTCCAACGAATCGGGCCTGGGCTCGGCGCCGATCGCGGCAGCGGCCGCGCGCACCAGAGACCCGGTCACCCAGGCGCTGGTGAGCATGACGCAGACCTTCATCGACACCCTGGTGGTGTGCAGCATCACCGCGCTGGTGATCCTGACCGCGACGCCCTGGACCCAGGGGGTGAGCGCGGGCCAGCTCACCAGCCTGAGTTTCGCCGAGACGCTCGGACCTGCCGGGGCGATCATCGTCGCGGTCACCTCGGCGCTGTTCGCCTATTCCACCCTGCTGGGCTGGAGCTATTACGGCGAGAAGGCGGTCGAATACATTGCGGGGGGGCGCGCGATCCGCGTTTACCGTGTGGTTTTCGTGTCCGTGGTCATCGTCGGGGCGATGATGAAACTGGAGTTCGTGTGGAATTTCTCCGACCTGATGAACGGCATGATGGCCATCCCCAACCTGATCGCCCTGTTGATACTGTCCAAGGTGGTAAAACGGGAGACCGACCGCTATTTCAAGGGCCGGGCGCCCTGAGGGGGCACTGGGAAACGAGGGGTCGAACCCGTCAATGCAGGGTCGAACCAGCCGATGTAGGGTCGAAGAGCCCGCTTTATCGGGTATTCATTCGACCATATAGGCTAATGGAGATAACGATCCTTCAATTTATCAAGCTTGAGCTTATCCAGGCGCAGGGCTGATTCATAAAAATGCTCCCTCGATTCGTAGCGCTTTTTAATCTCGTCAAAACAGGCCCTGATATATTCCGGGCGCAGCTCCAGCATGGGCCGCAGCACCTCCTCTGACACCGCCGCCCCCGTACGGTCTTTAAACTCCCTCGACAGGCGTTTGACTTCCTCGTTGATCGGCAGGTACTTGTTGGTCAACAGGTAGTCATTGACTATCGTCTCCTCGCTCACGCCCAGCACATCCAGGATCAGCGCGGCGCCGACGCCAGTGCGATCCTTGCCAGAGGCGCAGTGAATCAGCAGCTGTTGGTCCCCGGCCAGCAGCAACTGGAACATCTCCGCGTACTGGGGCATCTGGTTGATGACAAAATCCCTGTTGATTTCCTCCATGAATCCCGCCGCATCCTCAACCGCGATGATCCCGTTATGCAGGTTCTCTATGAAGCTGTGGGAACTGCCCGGGGTGACAGGCAGGCTGGCAAGCACATGAAGGCTTTCGCTACCCAGCCGGGTGGGCTCCAGCTGCTGCTCTACCACCTGGCGGAAATCGCATATCAGGGTCAGCCCCAGGCGGTGGACGTACCTGGTGTCCACGTCGGTCAGCGCGGATAATTTACTCGAACGGTAAAGCTTGCCCCATTTCAGGCGCCGGCCGTCCCGGGCCTCGTAACCGCCCAGGTCCCTGAAATTCGGCGTCCCCTGCAGGTTCAACTGGCGCTCGGCCAATATAACGCCCTCGCCGCCCGCTGACTCCAGGTAGAAGTAGTGCCTTACTTCCTTGTCCGGGTTTGGAACCAGAACTTCTGTTTGGGTTGTCCAGGCTATCGGCGTGCCGAGGTCACTGCCGGCGTAATAGCGATCCGGGCTATCGGCCATATACACCGCAACCTTCTGGCCGGGCTTCGACAGGTGCCAGCGCACCAGGTAGTTGCCATCCCGGTTGCGTTCGACGTGACAGGCGCTGAGGTCAAACACGGGATTCCCGCCTGCCGATACGCCGGTTCAAGGCTTGCCGTGGCCAGCAGATCGGGCAACAGCCGCTCCAGCCGCATGATTGCGGCCAAAGCCAGATCGAACTGCTCTGCACCTGTTGCACGCTCTTCCGCTTCCTCCGGGTCGGTGCTGGGACCCACGTTGAACATGAGCCAGCTCAGCCTGTCGCCCACAATACAATGAAACGGGGCCGTCCTTTAATCGGCTTCTATCGCTCCGCAAGCCTCACTATAGGCCGCCCGCATCTGCCTGAACAGGCCCTGCTGGACAGTCGCCGTAATACCAATCCAGGCCGGCGACCCCAGTATGATTTCGCAAGCCGGATCCAGCCTGCGCGCGGACTCCCGGTCCATCAGAACCGGGACCGGCGCCGGATCGCGAGATCGACCCCGGCGCATAACACCTTGGTATGCGCTGGCTTTGCCGCAAGGGAATGGCTGGACATGAAAGCGCTTATCGCGGATGCAACTCCCGGATCAACGCCGGTATTTCGCTCGGGTGCAGCACTGTATGCCCGGGATTGATCCCCAGTTCAGCATCCAGCGGTTGCTGGTGCTGGATCCAGATGGAGGTGATCCCGCTGTTGTGGGCGCCGGCGATATCGGTCGCCAGGCTGTCGCCCACATGGATGGCCTCGTGTGCCTCGCAGTCGGCGAGCCTGAGGGCTTTATCGAAAATAGACCGCGCCGGCTTTTGCTCCGGCTCCTGGCCGCCGATAATAATGTGGTCGACATAGTCCGCCAGCCTGACGGTCTCCACCTTGGGCACCTGCGAAAACTCCGGCCCGTTGGTAATCACCACCAGGGTGAAATACCTGCGGGCCTCGAGCAGGAATTCCCGTATGCCGGGGTAGAAGTCAAAGGCCTCCAGGCGATCGCTGTCAAATTTGCGCTGCAGGGCCTGGGCTGTCGCCTCGCTGACATCGGTCACCCCCTGCGCCGCCAGCAGGTCGCGAATCAACTGCAGGCGAAACGCGTTTTCGCCCCGCTCCCTGATAATCGGCAGGTAGCGTTCCCGCTCGCTGTCGCTCCAATGGCGATAGATACCTTTGACATAGGCCCTGGCCACACCCTGGCCGTCAAACGCGGCCCCGTAACGGCCCTGCAGCGCCTGCCCCATTAATTCCCGGGCCCGCTCGTTGGCGCTGAAGGTATCGCACAGCGTCTCATCCAGGTCGAGCAACAGGGCTTTAATCATACGGGGCTCCGGGTTAATTTTGTGTATCATGCCATAAACACCGATTAAACTGGCGACGCCATTGCAGTCACCGCTCACAGGAGTTCCACCGATGACCACAAAACTGGGCAAACTGGGTGTCTGGTCTTTCATAGACGATATGACCGCCCCGGAGGCCGTCCGCTTCGCACAGCAACTGGAACAATGGGGCTACGCGGCCCTGTGGATACCCGAGGCAATGGGCAGGGACCCGTTCTCGATCATCAGCCATATGGCGGCCAGCACCGAAAAACTGGTCTTCGCCACCGGTATCGCCAATATCTACGCCCGCGACCCGATGCTGATGAACGCGATACACAAAACCGTCTCCGAACTGGCCCCGGGCCGCTTCATACTGGGTCTGGGCGTATCCCATGCGCCACTGGTCACGGGTGTGCGCGGCCACGAATACCAGAAACCCGTCACCACGATGCGCAACTACCTGGAGGCGATGGAGAAAGCAGTATTTGCTGCGCCACAGGCTCCGGAACCGGCACCGATACTGCTGGGAGCCCTGCGCCAGAATATGCTGAAACTCAGCGCCGAGAAGGCCAGCGGCGCCCATCCTTACTTCGTGCCCCCGGCCCACACCGCCTGGGCCAGGAATATCCTGGGCCCGGATGCGCTGCTGTGCCCGGAACAGATGCTCCTGCTGGAAACGGATCCCGACAGGGCCAGGACTGTCGCCAGGGTCCATATGGCTATCTATCTCGGCCTGGACAACTACAGGAACAACCTGAAGCAATTCGGTTTCGAGGATGCCGATTTCGCCGACGGCGGCAGCGACAGACTGGTGGATGCGATTTTTGCCTGGGGCGACGAGCAGGCGCTCAGGCAGCGAATCCAGGCCCACTGGGATGCTGGCGCCGACCATGTCTGCATCCAGGCCTACGCTGACGAAGTGCAGCGGGGACCGGATCTGGCCCTGCTGGAACTGTTGGCTCCGGTGAACAGCCCGTCATAGCCACGGCCGCGGCCAACCATCCTGCAAAGAACTGAGGGCCTCACATGAGCCATATCCAGACCGTTGTCTCCTTCGACATGCGCGCCCCCGGCTTCGGCACACCCACCAGGGAACTCTACGCCGCCGCGCTGGAGATGGCGGCGTTTGCCGATGAGATCGGCGTCGATCGCATAGGCCTGATGGAACACCACGCCTCCGATGACGGCTACCTGCCCCAGCCCTTTGTGCTGGCTGGGGGAATCGCCGCCAGGACAAAAAATATCCGCCTGATGCTCGGCGCAGTGATCCTGCCATTGCACGACCCGGTCAATATCGCGGAGCAGATCGCGATACTCGACCTGATGAGCAACGGGCGCCTGAACGTGATTTTCGGCGCGGGCTATGTGCCGTCGGAATTCGCCATGTTCAAGGTGTCCCTGCGCGACCGCGGCAGGTTGCTCGACCAGGGCATCGATATCATCCTGCGCGCGCTGAACGGCGAGGCGTTCGAGGCGGATGGCCGGCAGATTTTCGTGCGCCCGCTTCCGATCCAGCGCCCCGAGGACATTATCCTGGTCGGTGGCGGCGTAGAGGCCTCGGCAAAGCGCGCGGCCAGGTTTGGCCTGGGTTTCGCGCCGATGAGCCGCGCCCTGCTGCCGGCCTATGCCGCTGCATGCCGCGAACTGGGGCGTGAGCCGGGGATGCAACTCGGCCCATCCCCCGGGCTGCCCATGAGCATTCACCTCTCCGAGGACCCGGAGCGATCCTGGGCAATCATGGAAGATCACGCGCTGCACGTGGTCACCGCCTACGCAAAATGGGCGGAGCAGGAAAAGCAATCCAACTCGCCCTTCAAGGGCATGCTCAACCGCGAGGCCCTGCGCAAGTCCGGCATGTTCGCCGTCTGGACGCCGGATGAACTGCTGGAAAAAACGGTGCTGGTCGCGGAGAACGGCGGCTTCGGTTTCCAGCCCCTGCTGGGAGGCCTGTCCCCCGCCGAGGGCTGGAAGAGCCTGGAACTGCTGGAGAAGACTATCCCCCGGCTCAAGGCGCTTGGCAACGCCGGCCAGCCGGGCGCCTGACCGGTTCGAATTCAGCGCAAACTCCACCGCGGGTTGTCATTGTGCGTCAATTTTTTTGTAGGGCCGGGTCATTGCCACTCCCGGCCACGGCGCCCATACTTTCGGCCTGTTCTCGATGGAGAACACCAGTGAACTGCAGGTGGCCGTCGCCGACCTCGGATTGCAACTGCACGCCGGCGACAGCCATGTTCCGTTCAATACCCGCAATTTTTGAAGACCACGGCCACGTGAAACGCCCGATACCAAGCGCAGTGCTTGCCACTGGCGCTCATCCCGCCCGAGGATGACACCAAGGAGATAGACATGTACCAGTTCAGCGAAAAATCCAGGCACTACCAGGCACAGCTCAAGGCGTTCATGGAAGAGCACATATACCCCAACGAGCACGCCTACGAAGAGCAGCTGGCCAATTCCAAAAGCCGCTTCGCGGCGCTGCCGATCATGGACGAGTTGAAGGCGAAGGCGCGCGCGGCGGGGCTGTGGAACCTTTTCATACCCCCGTCCCTGGCGCAGTACAGCGACCATGAAGGCCTGAGCAACTTCGACTATGCGCCGCTGGCGGAGATAATGGGCCGGGTACTGTGGTCGCCCGAGGTGTTCAACTGCAACGCCCCGGATACCGGCAACATGGAAGTGTTCATGAAGTATGCCACCCCGGAACAGCAGGCGAAGTGGCTGCCCGCGCTGCTGGCGGGGGAAATCAGGTCCTGCTACGTGATGACCGAGCCACAGGTCGCGTCCAGCGACGCCACCAACATCCAGTTGAGCATTGTCCGCGACGGCGACGAGTGGGTGCTGAACGGGCGCAAGTGGTTTGCCACCAACGCGATGTATGAGCGCACCCAGATCTACATCGTCATGGGCAAGTCCGACCCGGACAACCCCAATCGCCACAAGCAACAATCGCAGGTACTGGTACCCCGGGGCACCCCCGGCATGACCCTGGTGCGGCCACTGACCACGCTGGGCTACGACGACGCGCCACTGGGCCATGCGGAAATCAATTTCGAGAACGTCCGGGTCCCTCTCGGGAACATGCTGCTGGGTGAGGGCCGCGGCTTTGAAATCGCCCAGGGGAGACTGGGGCCGGGCCGCATGCACCACTGCATGCGCCTGATCGGCGCGGCCCAGCGCTCGCTGGAGCTGGCCTGCAAGCGGGTGGTCACCCGCTCCACCTTCGGCCGCACCCTGAGCCAGCACCAGTCAGTGCGCGAGGACATCGCCAAATCCTTTGCGGAGATCGAAATGGCCCGCCTGCTGGTACTGAAATCCTGCCACAGGATGGACGAGGTTGGCGCCCAGGAGGCTCGCGATATGATCGCCGCCAGCAAGATCAGCGTGCCGCTGATGGTGCAGAACATCATCGACCGCTGTATCCAGGTACACGGGGCCGGCGGCCTCACCGGCGACTACTTTATGGCGGAGGCCTTTAACTATGCGCGCTGGTGTCGCCAGGCGGATGGGCCCGACCAGGTCCACCTGATGGCCCTCGGCAAGCAGGTGATCAACGCTTACTGTGACTGACCGGGGCGCGACCCGGGGCTCGGGCCGCGGCCACCGTTGAAAAACGAACACTGATCTTCAAGGCTGAGTAAGGAGTATCAAAATGAGTGAAGCATGGATTATCGACGCCTGCAGGACACCCCGGGGCATCGGCAAAAAAGGCAAGGGCGCGCTGGCACACCTGCACCCCCAGCACCTGGGTGCCACGGTGCTCAAGGCCATCGCGCAGCGCAACAAACTGGATACGGCCCAGGTGGATGACATTATCTTCGGCACCAGCTCCCAGCGCGGCCAGCAGGGCGGCGACCTGGCCCGGATGGCGGCGCTGGACGCCGGGTACAACACCCTCGCCTCCGGCGTGACCCTGGACCGCTTCTGCGGCTCCGGTATCACCGCGGTCAACATGGCGGCGGCCAGCATCATGTCCGGGATGGAAGACCTGGTGATCGGCGGTGGTTGCGAGATGATGTCCACCTTCGGCCAGGACCCCACCCAATCGCCTTTCCTGGACAGCGACAACCTGCACCTGCGGGAGCAGTACCCGCAACCGCACCAGGGCGTCTGTGCCGACGCGATTGCGACCCTGGAGGGAATTGACCGGAACGCGGTGGACTCCCTGGCGGTGGTATCCCAGCAGCGGGCGGACCACGCGATCAAAAACGGCCACTTCGACAAAAGCCTGGTACCGGTCTACAACCTCGACGGCAGCCTGGCCCTGGCTCGCGAGGAATTTCCCCGGCCCCAGACCACGCTGGCGTCACTGGCGGAGCTGAAGCCCTCCTTCGAGGCGATGGCCAACTACCCGCTGAACGACAGCGGCGTTACCTTCGGCTCGGAGATCCGCCGGGCCTACCCCGACCTGGTGATCAACCACGTCCACCACGCCGGCAACTCCTCCGGGGTGGTGGATGGCGCCGCGGCGATATTGCTGGCCTCCCCGGACTACGCACGGGCCCACGGCCTCAAGCCCCGCGCCCGCTTTGTCGCCATGGCCAACGTGGGCGACTCCCCCACGTTGATGCTGAACGCACCGGTGCCGGCGGCCCTGAAGGTGCTGAAAAAGGCCGGGCTGAAACTGTCGGATATCGACCTGTTCGAAATCAACGAGGCTTTCTCGGTGGTGGCGGAGAAATTTATCCGCGACCTGAAGCTGGACCGCGACAAGGTGAACGTCAACGGCGGCGCGATGGCGCTGGGCCACCCGATAGGCGCGACCGGTTCCGTGCTGATCGGCACCGTGCTGGACGAACTGGAGCGACGCGACCTGCAATTCGGCCTGGTGACCATGTGTGCCGCGGGCGGCATGGCGCCGGCCATTATTATCGAGCGGATCTAGCGGCAGCCAGACAGGCCGTTACGCCGGCATCCGGGCGCGAGGACCCGGGCGCTGGCGGCACTCGCCGCAAAGCCGGCAACACCCGACCTTTTCAAAAATCGCTTGTCAGCGATTCAACAAATTCCGGAGAAACCAAGATGGGTTCAATGACAGGCAGGGTTGCTGTGGTAACCGGGGCCAGCCGCGGGATCGGCAAGGGGATTGCGCTCGCACTGGCCGCGGAGGGAGCAACGGTTTATGTGACGGGGCGCACGGTCGCGCCGGGAACGAGCCCGCTGCCAGGCACCGTCGGCGAGACTGCCTCGGCGTGCGATGCGCGCGGTGGCAAGGGTGTCGCCGTGCAGGTGGACCACGGCAATGACGAGCAGGTGGCGGCGCTGTTCGAGCAGGTCAGGCGCGAACAGGGGCGGCTGGATATACTGGTCAACAACGCCTTCGCGCTGCCGGATGACCTCACCGACCCGAACCCCTTCTGGGAAAAGCCGCTTTCCAACTGGCAGATGTTCGACGTCGGCGTGCGCTCGAATTTTGTCGCCGCCTGGCATGCCGCCAGAATCATGGTGCCGCAAAAATCCGGGCTGATTGTCGCCATCTCCGGCTACACCGGCGTGAGCTACACCTACGGTGTCCTGTTCGGCACCAGCAAGTCCGCAGTGGACCGGATGGCGCGGGATATGGCGATCGAACTGAAGCCCCACAGTATCGCTTCCATCTCACTGTGGCAGGGATTGACCATGACAGAACTGGCAAAGCGCAACCTGGCAAACATCGCCAACCTCAAGGACGGGGCCGCAACCCAGGTCAGGGACAGTTGTTCACCCGAATTCCCCGGGCGGGTGATCGCCGCCCTGGCCAACGACCCCGGTGCGATGAGGCACTCCGGGGGCACGCTGATCACCGCGGAGCTGGCCCGGGAATACGACATCACCGACATCGATGGCAAGGTGATCCCCTCACTGCGGGAGACACGGGGCGCCCCGATCTGGGCACCGGTCTGAATGATGCATAGGTGATCAGCTGCCAGGGACCCCTGAGCGGGTCACCTGCGGTAGCGACGGCCCGGTTCAGGCCGGAAACAGCATGGCCTCGATGCCGGTGCCAGCCAGCAGAGTGTCGATGCGGGCGCGATCACCGGCACCCAGGGCCCGGTAGCGTTCGTTGGTCCACTGCAGGCACTTGGCCTGGTAGGGGAAGCTCTGCTGGGTCCAGGGTGCGCCATCAATTTCGGCCTCCCAGGTTTTCTCGCCCGCCTGCACCGCCCTGGCGTTGGCAAGCTGAGCCGGCGCGTAGACACGGCCGATCTCCGTCAGCAGCCCGCGCAGGCTGTCCGGCTGGTCTTCCACTGCGACCCAGTCGCTGTCCTTCGGCTCGATGCCGCTCTGGTCCCGCATATGGTCGACCCAGGCCACCGTGCGGGGCGACACCTCGTGGGCGATGGCCCGCGGCGTGGGGTCGAAGCCCACCAGCTGGGTCAGCTGGCCATACAGGCCGAAATCACCCGCCGCGGGACGACTGCCCAGCATATACTTCTGGCTGGCCAGGTGGTTCTCCATGGCCGCGAGGAAGCGCCGGTAGCTGGCATCGATGACCGGTGCGGTGGTGTCGTTGGAACCCACCACATACAGGCGCCCGATCTGGCGCCCGGCCACCCACTCTTTGGACTGCTGCCACTGTTCCCTGGGCATACTGACGTCCATTCCAAATGGCAGCAGCGTGCCCGCATTATCCGCATCCTGCTCTGGATACCAGCGGTAGTGGAACATGTACTTGGTGCACCACTCATCGGCGAAGTCTTCAATCAGGTAGTCGATGAAAGCCAGGGCGGGATCCCCGGGCAGGACGGATCGCCCCGGGTACATCTCCTCGAGCCGGCGGATGATCGGGGTCGAATCACACTGCGCCTTGGTGTCACCACCTTCATCGAAGAAGAAGGTCGGCATGAATATGGGCTTTGGCTGCTCCACCCCGAGGGCATCGCAGACCGGACCTGGCTGCCCCCAGGTTACCGCGTAGGGCACCCTTCTATACCGCATCAGCGCGACCATTTTCTGGGTATAGGGAGAACCGGTACCACCGACGAAACGAACACAATCACCTGGTGCCATGCTGCACCTCCTTATTGACCAGACCAGTATGAGCCTGCAGGGAACAGGCGACTCCTGCAAGGCCGTTTATATTGACACAATTACTGCCGTTATGTAACCGCCCCCGGTCCAGCAGTCCGGTCGGGCTCCATCTGGTCACGCGGCAGGGGCCGGCGCGCCATCATCGGGATACCTCCGGCTAACTGCCAAAGATCGCAAAACGCCGGCCCCGGGGCCTGGGGATTTTCTGGTCGTCGGGCAGGGTGCAGATTCGATTCATTCGTGTCGTGCTACCGTCGGCGTACTCCCAGACCAACTGCTCGCCATCCAGGTAGCGCTTCACAACCACTGGCCCCCAGCCGAAAGCGTGGAAATCCAGCACGCCGTCGTTCCAGATCATACTGGCAGAGGTGCGCGGGCAAAACTCCCGTCCACCGATGATGAAAGGCACCGACCCCTCGGTATCGTCGGTATTGAGACCGGCGGTGCTGTTGGGGCCGTAGTCGTGAATGAGGCCGGCAGTGGTGACAACCACCCGGCTGCCGCACTGCTCCACCCGCTCCACATGGCCCGCGTGCTCCCCCTCCACGCCAAGCCACAGGCCGCGGATATCAGCGGCGCCCTTCGGGAGGGGTTCTGTGCATTGCGCCAGCACGGGCAGCGGAAAATGTGAATAGCCGCAACCGGGCGTATTGCCCTTGGCTATGTCCGCCGCCCGCTTGCCGCTGCCGTCCAGTACGGGCAAGTCGCAGTAATTGATAGCGCTGCCGTCTCCGGCCAGGATGGCCGGCTCAATGGTCAGCGGCGGGCGCGCCGAGAAAAACGCCAGCCAGACCAGCGCCAGCAACAACAGCACCAGCGTGAATGCGATTCGCAGTAGCCATTTGACCACAGGGACCGCCCTCAACTGCGACCGTTAACGGCCAGAATGGCATCGACGCACTGCCCGGGCTGGTCCTGTTGCAGGAAATGGCCGGCGTTCCCGATCGTGCGGTGAGCAGCGCCCCTGCAGCCGGGCACTTCCGCCAGGAATTTTTTATCGCCTCCGGCTGTCACCGGATCATCGTCGGAAAACGCCAGCAGGAACGGTTTGTCAAACCTGCGCAGCACCTCCCAGGCCGCCTCGTTTTCCCCCACTTCCGGCTCGTCGTGAAAAACCGGCACCAGGCTGGGGAACCGGCGGGCGCCGGCCATATAGCCCTGGTCGGGAAACGGCGCGGCATAGGCGGAGATTTCCCCGGCCGACATTGGTGCATGGGAGACCGCGGCCATAACTTCACCAATTTCCAGGTCGGGACTCTCAGCGCAGAATTTCCGCCAGTACAGGAAGCCGGGAATAGCGGTCTTGTCCCGAAACCGCTCACCCAGTTCCCGGGCCTTTACCACGGGCAGGGTCTTGTAGGCCGCTTTCAGGGGGGCGGCATATTGCTCGGGAATCATACCGGTCGGCAGGCCGCCATTAGCCAGCACCACATGTGAAAACCGCTCCGGAAAAGCCGCCACCAGGCGCAGCCCGATGAGGCTGCCCCAGTCCTGGAAAAACACGGTGATATTGCGCAAGTCCAGTCGGGTCAGCCAGTCGCTCATCCAGGCCACATGGCGGGCGTAGGTGTAGTCCTCGACCCTGGCGGGTTTGTCCGAGCGGCCAAAACCCACCAGGTCCGGCGCGACAACCCGGAAACCGGCATCGACCAACGGCGGGATCATATGGCGGTACAGGTAGCTCCAAGCCGGCTGGCCGTGCATCAACAGCACCACATCGCCATCGGCGGGGCCTTCGTCCAGGTAGTGAATACGCAATTGCCCGCCCTCGGTATCATCCACCTGCAGGTATCGGGGTGCGAACGGGTAATCCGGAAGGGCGGCAAATCTTTCGTCGGGTGTGCGCATGAACTCCATGGGGTTTTAATTCCTTGTTATTGCTGTCAGCGGAAGTGATTCAAGAGTAAGTCGATTGTGTTTAAACAGTGTTCATCCATCCAGGGTGCTTCTTGCAAACAACACTACACCAGCATTGCATCCGCAAGTACTTTATGGCATATATAATGCCACTTCAACAAGAATATCACGGAGTTCATGGGGCATGAGCGGAATATCGATCTGGGCCACTGCCCTGCTGGTGTACCTGCTGTTTTATTGCTGGTACGTAGGATTTCGGCGGAAAATCACCCCCGCAGAGGTCGAGACAATCATGGCACTGTTCGTCGACGGTGGTAACTCGACCGAGCAGCAGCGGAACAACCTTCGCAACT
>Ga0224505_10000788_pt1 | contig 21192 bp, 17 predicted proteins | sample SF_Jan12_sed_USG_FD_169102 | JGI IMG/M metagenome (GOLD analysis project Ga0224505, IMG submission 169102) | Sediment microbial communities from San Francisco Bay, California, United States - SF_Jan12_sed_USGS_4_1 | ecosystem: Environmental > Aquatic > Marine > Sediment | place: USA: California... | reverse complement strand
ATACAGCGTCGTAACCACCGGGACCAGGATTAACAGCCCTTCAAAAAAATTCCTGGCCAGGTCATTCATATTGATGTTGTCCCAAAATTTGGGTCGTGTAAATTCCATATCGCCCTACCCCCGTGAAAAGATGAATACCTGCACGCTCATCCCAACTGATTCATGCTATCCGTGAAAGATCGAGAATCGCTCGAAAAACCTGTTACTGCCATAGATAGTGGCTTAACTCTTTGATGGGCCCGCCCCTCACCCAAACTTCGTTCCTCTTCGGAACGAAGCCCCGAAGAGGCGAGGGCGAATAAGGGTGTGCCACCTGAAAGTTAAAATACTAGAGTCTTTCAGGAAGGGAATGTACCCCACCTCCCAAAGTCACACAAGCGCCAGGCAATGTTCAATATGAGGGACGGAGGGTGGTTACAGAGAACGCGGCAATGCAGTACAATCGGCCCAACACATTTTCAGAAGGGAGATCAACCATGGCACAAAGCAGCTCGGGGCCATCACAAGCGGCGACCAATGCCCCGGAAACCGAAATTCTTCATGTCGTGATTCAACGGGATGGCCAGCAAGTCAGCGCCAAGTGGGGACTGCACCCCAATCTTAAAGAAGAGCTGAAACCGGAAGAGTGGAAAGAATTGACTGAAATTATGGGGAAGGTCACTACGCTGGTAGGCAATCGCTTTTCTCAGGTTTTACACCAAGCCGAAGAGGATGCCTCAGGCACGGCCTAAGGCGGACTTCTCTCCTTATTGGCTCTGCGTACTGAAAAATGGTGAGTGATTTTTTTCTTGGATCGCCCCCCCGGTTCTCCTTTAATCTGACACCGTCCGAAACCAAATATCTAAGCTTTTCGGCTAGAGGTAGCTATTATCCCGAAACCACCTGACCGCATCTTCAATAGCTCCCTCAATAGCATTCCGCGGATAATCCAACTCCCGCTGAGCTTTTGAACAATCGTAATGCTGCATATGTGCCATCATTTCCACAAAGTAAGCCGGCACATACGGCGCCCGGCGTAAGAGTGAACAGGCAACCCACTCTCCGACTTTTGATCCCCAGCGAGCAAGGGCAAATGGAATAGGAATGAATGGAGGCGCCACTCCGACCACCTGGGCAATAAGATCATTCAAGTCCTTTTGTGTCGTATTCCGATTTCCCACAAGATAGCGTTCGCCTACCCGACCGCGCTCTGCTGCCCTGATCATAGCCACCGCCACATCCCGCACATCAATCACATTCACCCGACCAGGGATATACACCGGAATCTGCCCTTTCGCCATCATTAAAATATGTGTTCCGCTTGTCGGTCGCTGATCGTAAGGGCCGAAAAATTCTGTCGGAATCACCACCACCGCGGGAATTCCCTGTTGCGCAGACTGCAGGATCTTATCTTCCATGGCGGCTTTTGCCATGAGATACGGATTGTTCGTATATCGTGTTGAAAATTGACAGGTTTCATTGGCCGGATGACCGGCAGTTTTGGGAAATCCCACTGTCGTGAGCGTGCTGGTAAATACCAGACGGTCTATCCTGGCAGCCCGGACCGCCTCTAACAACAAGGCTGTTTCTTTCAGAGCCTGCCCTTTAGCCACTTCAACCGGAATCGTCGCTGACGGATAATAACTGGCAGCTTGATACACCACGTGCATACCATCGCAAGCGCGGCGCAAGGACTCTCCATCATTGAGATCGCCCACCAGGCGCTCGATATCCAGACCGTCAATCGTGAACGTGTTGCTGGAGGATCGGTGCAACACACGAACCTGGTGCCCGTGCGCAAGCAGCGCCCGAACCAAATTGGCTCCTAGTTGCCCGGTCCCACCAATGACCAACGATTTCATAGAAAGCCTCTATCGAGTCATCGTGAAGAAATTATTATTCAGGAGAGTTGCGCCCTCTGCTCGACTGAACAGATGGGGCCTGCAGGCATACAGGATTGCGGTAAAAACACGCCGAGAACTGAATGGGCCCTACTGCCCAAAACCTTGAATAGATTTCCAGGCTTCGTTTCCTGGTAAAGCCAAGGATGAGGGAGCATCTCCGGTTCGAACTAACGAAAGTGCCAAGGGTATCATATTGGAAAAGTCCTGGAAGGTCCCGGTGAGATGTTTGCCGTCATCGGACAGTGTAGTGGTCGATTGCCCCATAGTCCCCAATGCTGTTCGATAGAACATGGCTAATTGATTACCTTGCAATTGCCCTTCTCCCTCTGCGGTCACCATGGATCCCAAGACACTGGTCGTCACTTCCTTCATAATCACCCGCTCTCCGATTTGCTCTAACACATACGAAACGGTCGGTTGACTGGGATTCTGCCAAACACCGCTAACAGTCAATGCGGCCCCTTCTTCTAACGTCGCTTTCAGCTCCCGACGTTCACCCGGTAACAGTTCAACGCTTTTAGACCATGGTCGATACCCTTTCTTTTTGACCATCACCTCATATTCATCGGGGGCTAAATGACTGACCACCAATGACCCTTTAGTGGTGTGGCCAACCAGTTCATCATCGACAAACACCTCGGCATCCTTAGGGGTTGTGGCGACCACCAAAGAGGCCAACATCTTTCCGGCCGATCCAGCGGCATCAGGTTCTCCTGACGAGGGAATATGTGGTTCAGGATCGATGTGAACTTTCCGGGTAAACCCCGGCCAATTTTCAACTGTAAATTGAGCAATTTGCGAAGGCTTGGCATTTCCGAATTGTCCCGTCACTTCCAGCACAACCCCGATAACTTTGCCATCATAAAACAACGGACCTCCTGAGTTACCTTCTTCGACCGGCCCTGAAAACTTCAAAATAGGGCCGTCAAACCCCGATAGAGTCCCTTTGGTCACAGCCCAGGCATTTCCTCCGATCCGGGGAAACCCGATTAAGTGCACTTCTTCGCCCCCATTCAATCGACTTTGGGTATCCCACTCCAAAATCCTTACATCGTCCGGAACATCTCCGCCGACCTTCAACAGAGCCAGGCCTCGAGGATCTCCTCCCTCTTTCTTGACAACCTGCGCAGCAAGTGGTTCCTCCTGACGGGTGAAAAATGTCACCGTGATTGATTGCGGCACTTCGGCTTCATCTTCCACGACGTGGCTTGCAGTCACGACAAACACATGTTTTTTGCCTTGTCCCACAATAAAGCCGGTACCGACTTTTCGACTCTTGGCAAATTGAGCCGTTACTTTAACCACCCCTTTTTTCAGTTCTCCAAGGTCGGGCTGGGCCCAGGTCAATGGAGAAAACATGAATCCACCGATCACCACCAACAATGCTAGAAACGCTCTCATCATGCTTGACCCTCTATATCCTGAAAGATGAAAGTCATGAACGTCCCATCTTGTCATAACCACTTCAAGAAACCAAGAATCTCACCCACGGATCGTACCAGCAGACATTTTGTCTTCTAGCACTTTTCAAATAATCAGGTCACTTTTTAAGCGGACAAATACCCTTTCATTCCCCTAATATACGGGTGGATTTTCACAAATCTTTCAACTCGATTCCTTCTGGTTCTCAAACGCTCCAAACCGACGGAACAATCTGGTTTTTTGTATTGCTGAAGCTTCCGGAACCAAACAACCCGCTGAATTATGCGTCATTCGTTAAGAACCTTTTTTCGTCTTTTCAGCCCTTATCCTGCTTGTGCCTATTTCCTCCTCATTGGAACAATAATTCTAAGTTCATGCGAAACATCATATGTCGCCCCGCCTCCCCTTCCATCCAATCAGATTCAAGATCCTTTAGTGCCCAGGGTTCCTCCTCATCTCACCTCCGAGGCCAGAACCTTGATCTCCCCTCTGTTTATAAGTTCCAGAAATGTCAGCGAAGACATTATTATTGCTGGAAATCAATTATATGAAGGAAAAGGTACCTGTGTGAATTGCCACGGGTGGGATGGAACTGGTAATGGACCTTCTTCGCTTATGGTCGACCCGCCCCCGCGGGATTTCACTGATTGCCGGTTCCACAACGCCAGGTCTGATGGCGAGCTGTTTTGGGTCATCAAAAACGGCAGTCCTGATACAGGCATGGCACCCATGATCCCCGTCCCGATTTCCGAAGAGGAGGCCTGGAAAATTTTAGCCTATCTACGAACCTTCTGCCCCACCTGGGGGAATGGGGCAAAAAGAAATTGAGCCATGACGCGGGGGAGTGGACTGAGAAACCTCCGCTTCACACGTGTTATCCACTTACAATCATCTCGTTAACCTCAAAACGGGATCAGGGCTTTAACTAGTAAGCCGAGAGAATACCAACAATGGTTCAACCGTTCGGGAAAATGATTGAAGGGTTCTTACTGAAGGAGACAAGAACACAGCCCGTGCATTATGGATAGAACTATTTGGAATCTCAAGAAATTTCTCTATAAGCCTGTTGCTTCAGATTCCAACAGACATGAGCCAAATCCAGGCTTTTTCTCAACATGGCTTGATCTGGTTCAGGGTGGTTAGCAGGAACGGGAAAGAGTTGGAGATACATGCTTGAAAGTCCTTTATCCCCGATTTTTTCCAAAATATGCAAAGGATTGGTCGATTGGCTATTGGACCCAAGTTCTCCAAGATAGAAGGGAAAGGTCATACGCGCGGCAAATTTAGCAGTAAAATTGGCTTCAATGAATGCCTTATCCTGAAATAGACTTTCGGCATCTTCCCAGGTCCGACAGATATAACTCCAAGCCGCATATTTTCGGGTAAATCCCTTTTTCAACATGTGCTCGATAGGCGGGGTCTTCATCAATCGTCCCATCTCTTCAATGAACCGTCTGGACAATTCAATCGATCGACGTGAAACATTTGATGAATCCGATCCAATCCGATAGGCCTTCCGCAACAGACTGTTCAGGGAGTCATGCCCCGCATCTCTCAGGTCCGCAAGCACCCATTTCGGTTTTTGATAACGGAATGGATGAAGCATCAGCAGGACAAAGGCCACGTTATCCAGGAGGGCACGACACAGCTCCCAGCGAGCTCCTTTTTGTTTCAACTTTTTTGAAACTAAATCCGAGAGGATGTGAGACAACGCGGCCATTCTTTGTTCGATCATGCCTCTATCAGGAAGTAGATTCACGGCCAGAGTCCGAAAATTTGCCTCGAGCAAATCCCGGTCAAGAATGAACACACCGAGTCCCAATCTGGAAGCCTCGCGTAACCCTTTGAGATCCCGTTTGCCCCCTTTCATTATCGACAAGGCACGACGTTTCGTAAGCCACTCGATATCAATCGCCATCCCCTGCCTTGTCTCGGAAGTGACAGACCGTCTGATTCCTTGATCTGCGATAATCACGGTCAAATCAAGATCCGAAGTTCGAGAACATCGATTTCTCGCCACAGATCCTGTGGCAATTACGGCGAGAACACGTGGGTCTTGTTCAAGAGAGCAGGAAATGTTCCTGGCAAGATTTAAGCGAGTGAGCGTGGCTTGCCTCAGAGGGGGCATGCACAAAATTCTCGAGCGGGCACGTGAATAGATTAGAGAGCAGTTACAAAAAAGTGTCGGTGAAAATGACGAAACTCCCGATCCTTTCCTCCATTCCAAGCCGGATTTCAGAATATCCGTTCAGACTCCAAAGTCCAGCAAACCACTATCCTTATCTATTAAAATTCTTTTGATTCAATTCCTTCATTTTATTGAATTGTTGCATTTGATTAAATTTATTCAGTTGATTCATCTGCAGTTTGAGTTGGCTAAGATCCTTGGTCAATTTGGTGGCCGTAGTTGCCCCCAACCGGCTAAGGGTATTTTGATCAAGGGCTCTCGCTCGTGGGACCAATTGTCCTTTATATTCAAATCCTTGGGTCAACTTGTCTTGATTTAATCGTAATTCTTTCGGGAGATTGATCCGTTCGGCCATGAGAGATTTAAAGGTTCCTTCGGCTCTCATAAGGTCCTGCATTTTCAAACCAAGATTTAATGTTTGATTGAGTACGACATACGCTTCAAAAATCTCGCCCATGCTCCACCTCCTATGGCTATGGTAGTAGACTCAGAAGTTCTCTTCCTACTCCGGACAACGTTCAAGGTATAGCGTGACACCTAAACGTTTCTTCACATCCTCGCAGATTTTTTGAAAGATCCGCTCCAGCCTTTCCTGGGTGAAGCCACTTCCCTCAATCGATTGGTTCAGAATCGAATATTCTTCAGATGACAACCGGGGAAGACGAAAAATCATGGACTCGGCCTCTTTCTCCTTACCGAAAGTTTCACTCATTCGCCGAATCATATATCCCAGAAAATCCTGCTCGGTTTTGGAATGGTACAAAGCTTCAAGGATCAGATACAACCCACCTCTAAAAATGGGACGCTGGGTTCCCTGAGTATCCCACCTACCATGGTTAAAATATGGCAGGTAGAAAAGATTTGCCTGGATAAACGCAGAGGGCTGAACTGTAGCATTTTTCTCATAATGGGGGAAGTCGTCCGCTTCCAAGGAGACTATTCCGCTCTTCCCATCCATGAAGATCCGTCGCCCATGAAAGCGGGTTCTGGCTTGATCAATGCCCGAAACATGCGGAATACCCAACTCACGACATGCAATGCTGAGATGATTCAATTGACTGCCAACTTGTTCAGTCACAATACCGTTGACGTCAAAGATGAGGTCATAGTTCCGCTCAGTCAGAACTTCCAGCAAGGCAATAGTCTTCGAGGAATCGCCAGGGACAAGCCCGCCTCTGTCCGGATCCACAGCTAGCCCCCGGACTATTCCAGGAGCGCAACTCACTCCCTGAGAACTGCTAATGCAGGGGAAGTCAGCCAATTTCCCTACCCTTTCAGACAACTCCCTGGTAACAGGGCGACATTGGAAAATATAGGGAGAACTTGACTTGCCGTGAAATCCAAATTCGACATCTACAGGACCCTTCCATTCCTTAGATGCCAATTCACCGATTCGGGCCAACTCTTGCAGTTGTTCGGTTCCCAGAAAATCTTCCCTTTCAGTTTCTCCACCAGTCACTTCCCAGGTACCTCGGATATCCTTGTTCTTCCGGTAGCAGACCGGCCTTTTTTGACCGGACATCAATCCTTGCCCGCTACCCCGAATCCCTTCGATAAGAATGGCTTCGGGATTCCAATAAAACATGACCCCCGCACCGGTAGTGTTTACGAAGTGCTGAACAATGAGCCCCATGGAAAATTTTGCCTGAGAACCCTGCAATCGCAACCAATATCGAAGAGCTTTCGGCTGGAACAGAGAGCACACACAATTCATCGCGGCCTTTTGAAGAGCGGCCGAACTTGTCAGGCCGGGTTCGGAAAGGAAAATACCCGGGAAAGCCCCATTCTCGGAATCTTCCATCAAACCCGACGACCGGCATATTAATGCCGTGCTTCCCCCTCCCAGCCGGTCAAAGCATCGTTCAAGGTCTTGTGCAAATTCGGAGGGCAGCGAAGTTTCCTGTAGCCGTTGAAAGATATCTGCTCCAAGCTCCAGCACATAGGTTTCTTTAAGAAGGGGCCCCTCTTCCTGTAACCATTGAATACGTTTCTGTAATCCGGCCCGGGCCACTAGGCTCTCGCTATATGATTTTTCGAAAATAAAACCGGGTGGGATACAAAATCCGAGGGAATGGATTCGACTGAGAGAGGCGGCTTTGGCACCGACAAGCTGTCGATCCTGAGCCAGATTATCCGTGAGGGATATCACGAGCTGGTACCCTTCTCATCCGCTCTCGTCGATCAAATTGGTGCTCCAATCCAGGTACAGAGATAATCCATGTGGACCAGGCGCTGTTCCGCATGAATGGTCGGTCGTTGAGGAAAGACCTGCTCCGGTTGAATGTCCTTAGGACAATAGGGGTCCTTCGCGAGCATGGTTTTTTGGCCGGACTGATGAAGCGCATACAAATAGGACCGGGCCGAACATCCCCCTCCGCACTGGGAGATGACCTCACACCCCCGACATCCCTCGATCATGTCAGGATTTGCGTTCCGCTGGCGAAATACCTTGAATTGGGGACTATGGATAATATCAACCAGATCCTGCTTCAGGAGATCCAGCGGCGCTTTGTAATCATGCAGATAGACACAGGGGCTAACGTATATTTCCCCGGTCGGGGTAATGGAATGAATGCGAAAAGATGTCCGGCCGCAAGGGCAACGACGGGCTTGCTGAAAGTCGGTCACTGCGGCCAACGGAGGCTCGCCCAGATCCACGGGACGGCATCGCTTCAGCAAATAGGAAAATCCCTCATAATACATCTCCGGAGGAAGAGCCACTTCCATATGAGCCGGCTCCACCGGTTTGACAGGATTAATCCGGATATTGGCGTCATACCGTTTAGCGAGATCAACCAGATGCTCCAGATGGCCAAGAGAAAAATTCCAATTCATCCCGGCCATAATACACGTATGGGGTTTATGATGCCGTTGGCAGATTTCCAAACTTTCGATGGCCTGATGATACACGTTCGCGCCTCGATTGGCATTGTGCTCTTCCCGAAAGGGGGAATCGAAGGAGACATCCACGTCATTCAACACCTCGAATGAATCTCGATAATGGTGGTACAACCAGAGAAGGGTAATGCCACTGGTGGTCAGACCGACTTGGATGCCGGATTTGACGAGGGCTTCAATAATGAATGGCAGGAGTGTGTCGCGTGGATTGGGCCCATTGGTAAACAACGGCTCATTCCCACCGAGATTCACCGTCTCCACGCCATTGATCTGCAATTGATGCACAACTCGCTCGATCATGGCCCGGGTCATATTTTGTCCCTTCACCCTCGCATTCATGCTGTAACAATGGGTACAACGGTAGGGACAATCATTGCCCAGCGTCCATCCAATATTTTTGATCGTCACCGGGATTTCAGGCAATTCGCCCAATTCATGAGTCGGCCCGGTCTGTAACCGATAATGTTCGAACCGGTCATACAGGCTGGCAATCGGATGGAGAACATCCTGGTAAGCCATCAGGACCTCCTTACATGAATAAGAAATTGAGGCATTGGTAATTCTATCGCTCCTCACCCTCTTGCACTGATCAACGCGAGCAAATCCTGCAGACCTGCCTCGTCCGGGGAAAAACCACCGGACAGACACAGCCCATGCATATTTCTAAAAAACCGCATTTTGACCAAACGATTCATTTCCTGATGGTGGAGAAGACTGGACCACAATCGCACAAGATTATAAATCCGTATTCGCTCTAGAACCATGTTTTCCATCGCATGCAACAAATCATTCATCCGACGATTCAGCTTTGTCACCGCGATCGAAGGCACATTTTCAAGAATTCCCAGTTGTCTACGAACCTGCTCAGAATCACCTCCAAACCGCTCTTCCAATTTCTTCATTTTCGAATCGACAAAGGCATCTGTGTCAAAATCAGCAAAATCCAGATCCTCCGCTTCTAAAAATCCCCATTCCTTTCGGTATATCGAGCGGGCTTCTTCGTAGACAGCCGGGGAAGTCAACCAATTCAGAAGAAGTTCCAACTGCCGTCGGTATAATTGCGTAAACAAGGAAACCTTAGGAGGATGGCATAGATCTTCACACGATTCAGCATCCATTCCGGGAACCAGCTCAAGAGCCTGTTTCACCTGTTCAATTTTTAAGGAAAATTTCAGGGAGTCCAGTGACTGATAGTTGGTCACGGCGTCGACATAGCGCAAGTAGGAAGCTGGCGTTGGAGTCTCCTTGCATTCAAGTGCTCGTTCGAACTCCTCGCTTGTTTGTAGAACTTCCTCCAGGCCCGTCACAAAATTCCTCATGACTTCGATTTGCATAACCGGATCAAAGATGATTGTCTTTGAAATCTGTGCGTTGAGGGCTTGCATCACCGGACGACTGGCCCTCAAAGCTCTCTCGGATATCGCAACGACACAGGGCACGACTTGATTGGAAAGATTATAAATTTGCCCTTGTTTTCTCATTCTGATTTGCAATATTTCCAAAGCCAACCGGGACTGAAATCCGTCGAGTGCAAAGACGACACAGTCCTCATCATCCAAACTCATTGGAGCCAGGTATGTCTCAAGATCCTGAGCGGATTGAATAAATTGTCTCATCCCGACGCATTCCCATGTTAATGAGCCATAGCCTCTTTTTCCGGCGTGACCGAGAATAGGGGCACGCACGAAGATGGCGGCAGAGAAGGCAACCGTTCACGGTAATACCGGATTAACTCCCTCACTGATAAACGGGTATTGAGTTCCCGATACGAGGCATTATTCGTGAGAGTACAGGGGAGGAGTGCCCCCGTAGAGTCGACATATAAGACAGATCGTCCCGCCTCACATGTTTCATGGGCATCACCCCCGAATTGCGTGGTGCGAATAACCAATCGTCCCGCATATTCCCGGCGTTTGGCGGCGATCAGGTCAAACAGCCGGCTGATCCTCTGGGAATCTTCTTTGTACATAAGACAATTGTCCATGAACCGGGCCGGTCGCGTCGTTTCCTGGAAGACATTCGTGATGCTGAGACACCGGATCCCTTGCGCCACCACCCAATCGATGATCGTCTCAATATGATCATGGTTCATCGTGCTGAAGGTCGTAATGATGTTGAGCCGGTCCTTCGGCAGAATACGGATGGTCTCCAGTAATTTGGCCCAGCTCCCTTTCCGCTTAAAAATCCGGTCGGACATCTCTTCATCAATGGATTGCACGCTCAACGATACTTCAACCTGCGGGGTCCGACAGATCAAATCAAATATCGAAGGATGATGGATTGTCCCATTGGTCAAAAGTTTAACCAACACTCCCCGTTCGACGAGGAATTCGAGCAACGATTCAATTCCCGGATAGAGCAGGGGTTCTCCACCTGAAATAAGGAATTTTTCCACCCCTTCCTCTATTAAGACCGTGGCCATATCCATAGCCTGTTGAAGAGGAATGGTCCGGTGTTTTTTTTCGACCAGACAAAAATCACATTCCACATTACAGGCACTGGTGATTTCCCAGAGGACCCGGACTCCCTGACTCTTGATAGCCCGGTAACAACATTTCTGGTCTTCATTCTGGTAAATCGATTGAGTCGCCATCCGATATCCTTAAAAACAGCTCAGATAGAGCCAACGATCGGCCTTCGGCTTTGACAGGTATTCTGAAGTCTTCATTTCGGAGGAATGCGAAAGGACATGTCGAACTGGAAGGGCCATGAGACTATCCCGCCTCCATACCTATCCACAAGGTCAACAAGGAAAGGGTCGTATGGTAGGATACCTCGCTTGGTTTTGCAATTGGTACCCGGATATCCTCATCACGATTTGGAATCAATCGGAGGTCGGAACTGACAATCATGTCCACATCGCTAGCCCTCTATGGTGGGAAACCTGCCGTTTCTCACCCCCCGACGTATTCCTGGCCACCTATTACGGAAAGTGACATTGCCCTGGTTACTCAATTGCTTCAACGCAAGGAACTCTCGTATTACGGCCGTGAAGGAGAAGTTCAGGAACTCGAAGACGCGTTTAAATCGTATTTCAACGTTCGCTATACCCTCGCCATGAGTTCGGGCACAGCGGCTCTTCATTCCGCCTTTTTTGGACTGGGATTGGGACCTGGCGATGAAGTCCTGGCCCCCACGTTTACGTTTTTATCCACGGTCATGCCCATTTTCGTTGTCAACGCCCTCCCGATTCTCGTTGATGCCGAAACGGATACCGGCAACATCGATCCAGTGGACATTGAACGACGAATAACTTCCGGAACCAAGGCCCTGGTCATCACTCACATGCAAGGGCATGCCTGCCACATGCCCGCCATCATGGATCTTGTTCGGAAATATCGCCTGAGGCTCATCGAAGATTGCTCCCATGCTCATGGGGCATCGTGTCAGGGACAGCTACTAGGAACTTTCGGAGACGCCTCTGTTTTCAGTCTCCAGGGCAGCAAGCTTGTGGCGGCCGGGCAGGGAGGCATTCTGCTCACCAACGACCAGGAAATCTATGAGCGGGCCACCCTCTTGGGCCATTTTAAAGTGAGAGCCATGGAAGAAGTGACGAGCGAAAAATATCGAAGATTTTCCGGAACGGGATATGGCTTGAATTATCGGATGCACCCCTTGGCCGCCGGGTTAGCCAAGGAGCAATTCAAACGATTGGACACGTATTTGAAAGGACGGAATGACAACCTGCTCTATCTTTCATCGCGACTCAAAGGCATTCCAGGTATTACCCCTCCCGTCGTGCGCGACTATGTCACGCGGCATGCCTGGTTTACCTATCGTCCATTTTTTCAACCCGATGAGCTGGGCGGATTATCTCTGCAGACCTACTTGAAAGCCCTTCAGGCCGAAGGTGTGCCCATCCAAAAGGCCGCCTCTCAACCCTTGCATGTGGAACCACTGTTTCAGGTTGAGGATGACCACAGTTACACCTATGGCCGGACAACTCCGGGAATCTCTACTCCTGCCCGTCAGCGCTACCAGCAGGGAGACTTTCCTCAAGCTGAGCAGTATGCCCGATCGACCTGCACACTCCCGCCTTTTACCGAACCCATGCCTCAGGTCATGGATCAATTTGCGGAGGCCTTTTCCAAAGTTGCAGAACAGGCGCATCGACTCCAGGAGCGGGAAAAAACCTAGTTGACAGCAGGGAAAAATACGAGATGCTTATGGTTTGGCTTGGAGAAGCATCCGGCAGACTTGGTTCACCTGAGGCGCGAACGAGAAGACTTCCGGACGAAGATAGACTGAAAGCGACCATAGCGATTGATAACGGTCAGCCAAATCCAGAGCTTCCGTTGCATACCCGAATCGCCTGGCAATATCCATCAACGGAAGCGGGCTACCATCCATCCATCCAATTAATACCGATGAAGGCTTGGCCTGCATAGTGAAGGGCCGGCTGGAAAAAATCAGATCGGTCTCAGTTAATTCAGGAATTCGTCGGAGAATCGTTCTTTCCAAGGCCGTTCGGGCTTTGGGGCGAGCAGCCTTTTCCACGAGACTCAGCCCTTGTGGAGAAAGATCCGACATCAGGGACACACGAAACGCTTCCTTATACAAACGCCGTGCGAGAAGATCAGGCATAATAGGCCGCAGACCCCTTGGGGGAGTTGCCTTGTTCCGGGCTTGGGCGGGGAGAACCTGAGCCGACTTTCCAAGTTTTTCTGCTCTCTGACCAATCTTGTTCAGCACCTGCCGTTCTTTGGTTTCAAGCAGTTTCAACAAATCCTCGTCACCCATCCGAAGGAGCTTTGCCTGGCTGAAGGGCCCCAATTCCTGACTGATGGCATGAGTCTCCTTATCAATCAGTCGGATGGCACGATCAAACATCGCATCGGCCGCTAATTTTTCCTCGTGGTAGAACACCTTTTCAGCCAGCTCATACCGGATCCGTTGCAAAGAAATGACTCCGGTGACAACCTCGTGACGGTAAGTCCCCAGAAGAGGATTAAGTCCCAAACGATAAGATTTCTTACGAGTTGGTGGGCGCGGGTTCAGACGTCCAACCGGTTCGGAAACCGTCTCCGAAAGTTTTTCTTCAGGAAGGCAATAGACACAAAGATAATCACCCACTCCTTCATCGAACGTCCGCGACATTCCTGCGCCTAGTGAATCCCTGAGAGCAAAATCCACCAAATCCGCGCTGAACGTGCTGGCGATCAGATCAATCACCAACGGGAAAATGGCCGTTTCCACCTTCCCAGAAACATGTGAAGTCCGAGCCCTCCCCTTCTTCTTGTTGGATCCCTCCGAATCATGCCGAAAATGAAAGAGCCTCTGGACGAGGGATAAATGGGAAATCAAACAGTCATAGAGCTGAGCATGAGAAACATTCCCGCCCCCATACACTGAAGAGAGAGCAGTTTTGAGTTCTTTCCGAATCCATTGGAGACACCATTGCGCACGTTCTGCATTGGCCTCTTCATGGCCGTAATAGCCCAATTGAAATTGAAGAGTATGCCCCAGCGGCAGAAGGGTCATGTCATGAACGAGAGCAAACAACCGGACGACAAGATCCAGCGAGACATCGGGGCCGAGTTGTTCATCTATCTCATCAAGACGCTGACGGTTTCCCGGGGGATCGTAGCCATCGCCAACCAGATCGGAAAAGTTGTTCGAGCGAAGGCGGGTGAGAAACTCAATGGCCCAATACGCCGTCCCTAAACTGTGAGCCAATCGAGTGTGTTCCGCCGTTGGCAAGGCCAGATACCCGAGTCCGATCTGCCGGAGTCCCCTCAGGCGTTGTATTGGTGAAGTCTGCAAAACCGCCATTTCCCCTAAGGATATGGCGTAGTCTTTTCCTGGAAACACACGAAAGCGGTGAACCGGACGGACTAAAACCTGAATGGCTGCAGATTTTTCTACCATTGGTCAATTTTTAAGTGAGAAATCCATTTAACTTATTTTTGAAGATTAAACCAGGTCATCAGGAAATCTGGTTTAAGGATCGGCCCCATGCTCACGAAGCAAGGAGCCGGACGGGATATGATTGGGATTCGCCAGGGCCGTGACCATAAAGGCTGCATCCTTCTCCAGCCATGCTACCCCTGTTCCACCATCAAAAAGATGATTTGTTGAAATTTATGTTGTTCCATCATATAACCTGACGTGGATTTTGTCCCTTTTTTGTAGGGACGTTCCGGTGGAACGTCTTCTTCAATTAATCAAAATTTTTTGGATTGTCCTTATCTAATTTCCATTTTGCGGGATTTTCGAAAATATATTGCCGAATAATCCCTAACGATGGCTCATCCCGAATGATATGTTCATAAAAACTCGACTGCCAGGCAAATTGGTGAAACCCACTCCCACGAATCCGTTTAGTACACACCGATTTAAATTGTCCAATAATCGCTCCCAGAGAATGGGCGGTCAGCCGGCTTTTTGTAGAGACGTCCCGATGGGACGTCATCCCTGGACCCCCGTTGATCACGAGAATCCCATGCAAATGATTGGGCATGATAACCCATTCGTCCAGGCCAACACGTTGTCTGACGGTGGCGGTTCGCCGCCATTCTTCTTCCACGATCAGTCCTGCTTGTGACAGGACCACCGATCCCTCAACAATTTCTCCTAACACACATTGTCGATCTTGCGTACAGATGGTGACAAAATACCAACCCGCCTGCGAATAATCCCACCAAGGAAGGCGAATGGAATGACTCCGGTACCGAGTGTTCAACGATATCCCTTAACGTTCGTACCCCATCAACGACCCTAGACGTCCCACCGGGACGTCTCTACATGAGGCACCAACCCGATTGATTCCCGTCTCGTAGCGACGTGTCGGTGACACGTTCTCTTCGTTCGGTAGAGCCATATCAGTACCACCCTTCATCCCCTACAACCCAATGAGCTTCCTGACAGGCTCGAAGAGAGGGCTGAACCGGATCTGATCAAAGAGGGTTGGTCGAAGATCGCGGGGATTCTGTCGGGTCCCCGTTTTGATATACCCGACCTCCCCTTGCAGATCCACCGCGAGAAGGTGGTTGACGGGATCAACGCTGATGGAGGTAATCTCGAAATGTTCAAGACGCTCTAATGTCAAAAACGAATTATTCTCAATCTTCATAGAAGGCATTCCTTGAGGACTGCGATACTCCACTATTCCCTCAAACCCCTCAGGAATTTTTCGTTCACCCGTGCCCGGATCCTGCCAGGAAAAATCCACAGACTGAACGGGAAGCACAGAGTTGGAAAACAGATTCTTCGGTTGACCGCCTGTTTCTTTCAGGACGATAACCAGTTCCTCATCGTGCCCGAGGATTTCTATCGCGCCGGGCTTGTCCTCATACAACGCTTGATAGGTCAATTCTTGATCCTGTGTAATGGGAAGGGAGAAATCATCCGGAAGCCTTAAACCCGATTCAATGAATTCTACGGCCTGCACGTTGGACAGCACTATCCGCTGTCGGCCTTTTTCGGTCCGCATGGACCAGATGACAGCATTATCTTCCGTGACCTCCAACGTCACAACGGCATCCCGGGTGAGAATAATTCCATCCAGAACACCTGCAACAGGGCCCTTCCCCTCCGTTGATTCGATGGTGACTTCCGGGGAGATTCCCGACTTGTCCGATTCAAATTGAATGGTTCGACCATTTGCCGGCAAGTCCAACCAGGCTTTGGGAGGGTAGCTATCCGAGGCCATATCATAGTCACGAGGATCCGCCACCAACAGTCGCTCAGGGCTCAAGGAAATCTTGCCAATATTCTGAAGGGTCAGGGTGTCAAAGGAGAGCGAATCGGTTAATCGCTTATCTTCCAATTCGGATAGGACCGAAAATTCAATTCTTGCGGTTTGCACATGAACCGTCACATCGGGATTGATACGCAAGAAGGAACTGGCGATAAGCAGAATGGCAAGAACACTACCCACCATTGCCTTGATCCCCAAAAGAGCTACCAGTTTCCCCACCACAGACGCTTTCGTGGAGGAGCCCTCAGGCAGTTCAATCGACTTCCCCTCTAATTTAGCCCGGATGACGCCGAGAAGAATCTCAAATTCTTGAGACCCGGCCGCACCGCCCCATCCAAGAAACCGCAATGATTGAATCCCGGTAAAGGCCAGCGGAATGGCATTGGCCTCCAACATCACCGGGACCACTTTCTCCTCCTTGAGTGCCTGCCTGGCTTCAGCCCGCACCCACCGGGAATTTTTTGCGTGGCCCGTCCATAACACCACCGCACATTTCGCCCCATCCAACGCGTCTTCAATCGTTTTATCCCACTCGCTTCCCACTTGAATCTGGCGATCCCACCAAACGGACAGCCCCGATCCCTCCAACCCCGCAGCCAGCCGTTGAGCGATCGCTCGATCCTCGGCGGCATAACTGATAAAAATATCCTTCATAGCTGACATAACTGAAGGCCGTACTCCCTTTAGGGAACCAGAGAAGGTTGATGGAAGAATTGAATCTCTTTGGAGATGGTTTGATTTGTGGAAAGAGAAAATCCAGTGACCTCCAGTTTGTAAAGGCCGGGTTCCGCATCCTTGGCTTCCCAATGAATGGTAAAGGGACGGCCCGCACGTTTTCTTCTGAAGGTTTGGCTCTCTACTTCTTTTCCTGTGGCTTCCTGAGTAATGGTCGCCATCAGTCGCGCATCTTCACCGGTTTTCAGGGTAAAAAAATACCCATGAATTTTTGAAGGGGGCACGCTGTGATACAGCACTCCGGGCGCCACCCGTTCAATACTGGAGGCCGCTTCGGCATCCAGGCGAATTAGGGCTCCCAGATCGTACAAAGCGAGCCTGGGGGTGAGCTGTTGTAAGACGGGATCAGTCGGCCAGGCAAAAATATTCTGAAACCCTGTTTCCCATGACCGGGCAGGCTGGACTTTGTCCAACCAATAATAGGTGTGATAATCCAACTCCCGAACGGTCAGGAACACATCGTGGGTCTGATCTAAATAAAACTGAAGTTTCACCGAGTTCGGAAAATTTCCAGACGGAAGGGGTTCCTGATAATCCGCCAGAACGGAAATCAATTCCACGTTGCTCCCGCTTACCGGCTTGGATTTGACGCCTTCCTTCCAATTTCCTAGTTGTTCTTGATTCCTGGTTTGATAGTCCAAATCCGTTTGAGCCAGGAGTTGGGAGGAAACGCCTCCCAGGACAACCAGAATCAGGAGCAGTCCTAATGCACACCTTTTCATGACCACGAACTCCTCCTCTTGTTCGTTCCGAATACCTCAACTTTGAGGTCATTCGATTGAAAAACCCGAATGAAGATGCCGGGAAGTCTAACGCGGATAGATTTGTGAATCTAGTGGAAGTCTACCCATAAAGATGGCAATGACAGGTGGGAAACGAGATGAGACTAACCGAAAGAATCCGTATGGAAAAAACATTTAAACAGATTAGGTCCTTCTGCTCACTTCTCACTTTTCACTTGCGCTAACTGTTTACGTTCCCAGCCGCCGCCGACGGCTTTAAAGAGGGACACCATATTGGTGAGCCGGGCGCGTTCGGTTTGGACCACTTCCAATTCAGCAGCCAGCACGATGCGCTGGGCATCCAGGACATCGATATAGCTGACTAATCCCTTGCGATACCGAATGTCCGCTAGCTCCAGCGATTCTCGAGACGCGGCGACTTGTTGCCGTTGACTGGCCAGTTGTTCCTCTCTGGTTTGGAGAGCCACCAGGATATCCGCCACCTCTCGAAAGGCATTGAGGATCGTCTGCTGATAGTCTTCCAGCATCTGCTGGTACCGACTTTCCGCCACTTCCAACCTGGCCATATTGGCATATCCTTCGAAGATCGGAAGGGTGACCGAAGGACCAATCGTCATATTGCGGCTGGCCCATTTGAACCATTGATTAAATTCGCTTGTGAGAAAACCCCCATTCCCCGTGATCGCCACGCTGGGGAAAAAGTAGGCGCGTGCTTCTCCAATTCGGGCATTGGCGGCTTTTAAGGTTTCTTCCTTTTCGAGAATATCGGGACGCCGTTGCAAAAGATCGGAAGGCAGACCGACGGGAATCATCGGTTGGACCACAACGGACCGTAACGGCTTGGGGGACAACACCCGCGTACCCGGATTGGCCCCGGTCAACACTTCGAGTTGATGCAGTTGCACAGCCCGTTGGCGACGAAACTCGGGAATTTGCGAGGCCGTTTGCGCGACAAGTGCTTCTTCCCGTTTGACATCCAGGTCAGAGACCAATCCGGCCTGAGCACGGGACCGGATAATAGACAACGAGTCTTGTTGACTCGCTAAATTCCGCTCGGCAATTTCAACCTGCTCGTCCAACTCTCGAAGACGGAAATAGGTTTGTCCGACTTCGCTGACCAAGGATAAGCGGATGCCACGGCGATTCATCTCGCTGGCCAACGCCTCCGCGGAAAACGCCTCTTTCCCCCGTCGAATACGACCCCATAAATCCAGTTCCCACCGCAGATCGACGGCCGCATTCCAAATATCGAAATTGGCTCCCGGGGGCGCGAACCCTTGCGGCGCTCCCCCTGTCGGAGCCACCAGAATGTTTTCCGATCGACGGTTTCGGGAATAAGCTCCACCCAAAGACAGATTCGGAAACAGCCCGGCGCCGGATCCATAGGCGATCGCGCGCGCCTCCAGTACCCGAAAACCTGCCTGACGAAGATCATGATTGCGATCTAACGCCTCCTCGATGAGCGTATTGAGTTCGTCATTCCCAAAGGCCCGCCACCAATTCACTTCAGGAACATTCCCCACCGTGATGGCAAGACTCGAAGCATTTCCTTCCAAGGTCATGTTATTCCAGTTTTCGGGTACCTTCAGGTCGGGCTGTTGGTATTCAGGCCCCAAAAGGCAACCCTGAAGAGTGAGGGCCACCATCACCACACCTATGAACCGCTTCCAGCACACAGTCTCCCTCATTGGAAAGCAGGAGCTAAACGAAGATAAAGATTCGGCCATTCGAAACAGTCTCATTCGGGTTTCATCATCATTCCAAAGGTTTGAAAAATTTTGCATTGCCGAATCTTTTACAGATCGCCCCCTTGCCATACAACAGGAAGGCTTAAACGGAGGTTCTTCCCTCTTTCCTCTTAGCCTCCAGCATGCGCAACAGAACACTCATCCTGAATTCCAATCACCACACATTTTCCTTCTTATTGTTCTTTTCCTTCCGGCGTATCATCAACCGGATTGCGGTGGCTCGCTGAGTCCACCCAGGATTCCCCTTAGGACCAACCGGATTGCTGGAACGTTCGATATAGACATCGACTTGTTGGCCCACATATACAGAGAAGGCCGGCTTCTCAAACCGATAAATAACCTGAAGCACCCGTGTATCGACCCGCTCCCGATTTTCCCCGGTCAGAGAACGTTTGGGCACAATGTAGGGTTCAATACGATCGAAGGTGAGAGGAATGGCCTTATCCGTAAACCCTTTGAGGTAGGCCACAGCGGGACTTCCCGGCACCACCAACGGCGCATTGACCTCATCGATATCCGCCCGCACCTGCAAGGTCTCCGTGTCCCCTAATAAGATGAGCGGCTCTATGGCATTCACCGGGGCATATTCTCCCGCCCGGACGTTAACTTGAAGAATCGTCCCCGCCCGCGGTGCCCGCACCGTCAGACGATTTATTAGAGCTTGCACTTCATCCCGTTCCGTTTGGGCCAAATAGAGATCAGCCCGCGCCCGAATCAACGCCCGCTTGGCCCCTTCAGCCTCATGCCACTTTCGCTGCACATCATCTTTACTCACGGCCCGACGGTCAGTGACCGACTGCAGCCGCTTCAATTGGTCCTGTAAATCACGAAGCCGGATTTCCTCTTCTGCGATCCGCGCCGCCGCAGAGGGAAGCGAATCGGTCTTGGTTCGCAACTGTGCCCGTAAATCGCGGTCATCCAATTGCACCAAGGGGTCCCCTTGTTCGACATGATCGGCCACTTTGACATGCACCTTGGTCACAAGTCCCGGGACCGGCGGCGCGATCCGGACATTTTCATTCACCGCTTCAATAATGCCTGCGGCGGCCACCGTGACTGGATACGGATTCTGAGGGGGAGCTTCCATCGGTGGAGGTGGAGGTGGTTTCCCACGCGCACCCCACAACGTGGCAATCGTCAGGAGGAGGCCCGCTAAAGCCAGCCAAAAACTCAGTCGCCGAAAGACCATTTAGCGTAGCTCCTTGTGCCCATGTTGGATCTGGTCCACTCGTCCATCTTCCATATGGACAATGCGATCGCCAAATTCAAAAATCCGGGTATCGTGCGTCACAATAATCACCCCACGATCAGGTTGCTTCCCGATGTCATGCAACTGCTGCACAATGCGGTGTCCCGTTTCACCATCCAGGTTCGCCGTGGGCTCATCACATAGAAGCAACTTGGGATCGCCCACCAAGGCTCTGGCAATGGCCACGCGCTGCTGCTCTCCTCCCGACAGTCTGGTCGGCAATGCGTTCAACCGCTCTCCCATACCCATGCTCCCGAGCATTGCCTCCGCTCGAGACAGGGCGTCCTGTTTAGGCACCCCGCGAATCAATAACGGCACGGCCGCATTTTCGACTGCCGTGAGGGTGGGCAATAAGTGATATTGCTGAAAAATAAATCCCAGATGATCACGACGGAATCTCGTTTTTTCGGAAGAGGACAAATCCGGAATGGATGCTCCTAAAATTCGCACATCTCCTTCATCACTTTCTAAAATGCCCGCAATCACCGATAACAGGGTGGTTTTCCCGCTACCAGAAGGCCCCACCAGTAATAAAACTTCTCCTCTCGCCACCTCTAAATCCACTCCTTTCAGGACAGGAATCCGAGTAGCTCCATCTCCAAACGATTTCGTCACTCCTCTGGCTTG
>Ga0224505_10000787_pt1 | contig 21203 bp, 20 predicted proteins | sample SF_Jan12_sed_USG_FD_169102 | JGI IMG/M metagenome (GOLD analysis project Ga0224505, IMG submission 169102) | Sediment microbial communities from San Francisco Bay, California, United States - SF_Jan12_sed_USGS_4_1 | ecosystem: Environmental > Aquatic > Marine > Sediment | place: USA: California... | reverse complement strand
CCGACAGCAGCCACAGCACCGTGCCCATGACATAGACGGCCAGCGCGAGTTTCAGCACAAACCCGCCCCAGCCCGGCAACGGTGTAAATATCGCGCGTCGGCGCAACCCGCGCAACAACAGGCCCGCATTGAGGCAGGCGCCAAGGCTGATCGCCAACGCCAGTCCTGCGTGGCGCAGTTCCCAGATGAACAGCAGATTCAGCAGTTGCGTCACCACCAGCGTAATCACCGCTATTTTCACCGGTGTGCGTATATCCTGTTGCGCATAGAACCCCGGGGCCAGCACCTTCACCGCAATCAGCCCGACCAGCCCGATCGAATAGGCAACCGTGGCATGGCGCGTATTGATGACATCGGTCGCCGTAAACGCGCCGTAGTGAAACAGCGTGGTGATCAGCGGCACGGCCAGCAGCGCCAGTGCAACGGCGGCAGGAACCGCGAGCAGCAGAGTCAAACGCAAGCCCCAGTCCAGCAGCGCCGAGTAAGTCTGGGGCGATTTTTCAGCGTGATGTCTCGACAGACTGGGCAACAACACCGTGCCCAGCGCGACGCCCAGCATGCCCGCTGGAAATTCCATCAGGCGATCGGCAAAATAAAGCCAGGTCACGCTGCCGGTCACCAGAAACGACGCGAAGATGTTGTTGATCAGCAGGCTGATCTGCCCGACGGACACGCCAAACAGCGCGGGCGCCATCTGTTTCAGCACCCGTCGCACGCCCTCATCCCCGAAATCCGGGCGAAACCGCGGCAGCATGCCAATACGCGACAGAAACGGCAGCTGAAACGCCAGCTGCAGCGCGCCACCGACGAATACAGCCCAGGCCAGCGCCTTGATCGGCGGATCAAAATACGGGGCAGCCAGCAGCGCAAACCCGATGAACGACAGGTTCAGCAGGACCGGCGTAAACGCCGGTGCGGCAAACCGGCTCCAGGTGTTGAGGATGCCGCCGGCCAGCGCGGTGAGTGCAATGAACAGTATGTACGGAAATACGATGCGCAGCAGATCCACGGTAAGCGCAAACTTCTCCGGCGTCGCAGTGAACCCGGGCGCACTGATGGCGATGATGACCGGTGCTGCCAGCACACCCAGCGCCGTGACCATCACCAGCGCAATCGTCAACAGCGCGGAGACATGGTCAACCAGATCGCGCGCGGCCGATTCGCCCCGCCGGTTCTTGTATTCGGCAAGGATGGGCACGAACGCCTGCGAGAAGGCGCCTTCCGCGAAAAGCCGGCGCAACAGGTTCGGAATCTTGAATGCAACAAAGAAGGCATCGGTCATCAGTCCGGCGCCGAAAACCCGCGCGATGACCGCGTCGCGTACGAAACCCAGCACGCGTGACAACAACGTCATGCTGCTGATCGTGGCCAACGCTTTGATAAGACTCATTTTTCCTGAATTAAGGCGATGTCCGGAACGGCCCTGCGCGACTTGCGTAAGAGGCGGATTTTCTTTATCATTGCGCCCCTTTGCCGAACGAAATCCGGAGTTTACATGGCCAATACCGCTTCAGCCAAAAAAGCCGCACGTCAGGCCGTCAAACGCCGCGAGCATAATGGCGCACAACGTTCCACGCTGCGCACTGCGATCAAGGACGTCCGCAAAGCAATTGCCGCCGGCGACAAGGCCGCGGCCCGTGCAGTGTTTCAGCGCTCGGTGAGCACGATCGATTCGATCGCCGACAAGGACATCATGCACAAGAACACGGCCGCCCGTCACAAGAGCCGCCTGTCCGCCGCCGTCAAGGCAATGGCCTGACCGAAACATCGATGACCGGCACTGCCGGTCACGTAGTTCGTTGACCAGACTACAACCGGCGGGGCCGGTTCCAGGCACACCCGGAATTGCTTCAGCCGTCAGAGTCAGATCCTCCGGTCGCTTCGCCTTGTGCCGCGCCCGCAGCCTGGGTTGATTGTTCCGCGCAAACTGCTGCGGGAATGAATGAGCCGCCGGGTCGATTTCCCCAGAGACGCGGTCGACCGCCATGCCGCCCGGCCGGAATGTCTCACCGTTTTCCGTAATACCCTAATGACGATTTCGGGCGCCCCGTCGAACATGAAGCAATCCTGATTTTCGTCTGGATAAGTCCAGCAGAACACCCGTTATTTGGCCTTGATTTACTTCGGAAATTTCACTTGCCAAGCAATTCGGGGTTGGATAAGAATAGTCGCATCGGCGGCGTCAGGCCGCCGAGTGCTTTTGTGGAGATCGATGGATCATGTCGCATGTCATGAATACCTACGGCCGGCTTCCCGTTACGTTTGAGCGGGGCGAAGGCGTATGGCTGTGGGATACCGAGGGCAAGCGCTACCTCGACGCGCTCGCCGGTGTCGCCGTGTGCGGCCTGGGTCATGCGCATCCGCGATTCACTGCCGCGCTGCAGGCGCAGATCGGCAAACTTGTCCACACCTCCAACATCTACGGCATCGCACTGCAGGAACAACTCGCCGACAGGCTGGCCGCGCTGTCCGGCATGGACAATGTGTTCTTCTGCAACTCCGGCTGCGAGGCCAACGAAGCGGCCATCAAGCTCGCGCGCCTGTATGGCCACCAGAAGGGTATCGAGGCCCCGGCGATCGTCGTCATGGAACACGCGTTCCACGGCCGCACGATGGCGACATTGTCTGCCACGGGCAGCCGCAAAGTACAGGCAGGGTTCGAACCACTGGTGTCGGGTTTCGTGCGCGTGCCCTATGACGATCTCGAGGCCGTGCGCCGGGTCGCCGAAAACAACCGCAGCGTCGTCGCCGTGCTGGTGGAACTGGTGCAGGGCGAAGGCGGCGTCAACATCTGTCATGACGGCTATCTGCGCGGATTGCGCGAAATCTGTGATGCCAACGGCTGGCTGCTGATGCTCGATGAAGTACAGACCGGAATCGGCCGTACCGGGAAATGGTTCGCTTTTCAGCATTCCGGCGTCAAGCCCGACGTGATGCCGCTGGCCAAGGGACTGGGCAACGGCGTGCCTATCGGCGCCTGCCTGGCAGCGGGTGCTGCCGCGCAACTGTTCAAACCCGGCCACCACGGTTCAACGTTCGGCGGCAATCCGCTGGCCTGCGCCGCAGCCCTGGCCACGCTCGCGATCATCGAAGACGACAAGCTGATGCAGAACGCCGTTATGATCGGCGATTTTATCCGCGCACAGATCGGCGAGAAGCTCGCCGGGCTGTCCGGTGTCCGCGAAATCCGCGGCATCGGCATGATGACCGGCATCGAACTGGACAAGCCATGCAAGGGCATCGTCGAGAAGGCACTGCACGCCGGCCTGCTGATCAACGTCACGGCGGACAATGTAATCCGGCTGGTGCCGCCGCTGATCTATACGCGCGAAGATGCGCAGCACCTGGTCGACAATCTCGTCCCGTTGATCAAGGATGAACTCGTAAAACAGGCCGCGCCGCAATCCGCCGCCGCCTGAACGCCGCGCCGGATCTAATCGATCCGCCGCGCAACGGAACCGCCATGCAACTGCGTCATTATCTACAATTCAAGGATTTCAGCGCCGAGGAATACGCGCATGTATTTGCGCGTGCGAGTCGGATCAAGGACCGGTTCAAGCGCTACGAACCTTATCTGGCGCTGCACGACCGCACGCTGGCGATGATTTTCGAGAAGCACTCAACGCGCACGCGCGTCTCGTTCGAGGCGGGCATGCTGCAGATGGGCGGCTCGGTGATCAACCTGACTTCAAGCGAAACCCAGATCAGCCGCGGCGAACCGATTGAGGACGTCGCGCGCGTGATCACGCGCATGGTCGACCTGGTGATGATCCGCACCTATGAGCAGGAGATCATTGATCGCTTCGCCGGTCATTCCAGGGTGCCGGTGATCAACGGCCTGACCAACGAATATCATCCCTGCCAGATTCTCGCCGACATTTTTACCTTCATCGAGCATCGCGGCTCCATCCGCGGCAAGACCGTGGCATGGATCGGCGACTCCAACAATGTCTGCAACACCTGGCTGCAGGCGGCCGAAGTGCTGAATTTCAACGTACACGTCTCCACGCCGCCGGGCTACGAAGTCGAACCCGAGCGCGCCGGACTCTACGGCACCGACCATTACGAAGAGTTCAAGAACCCCATGGATGCCGTCAACGGCGCCGACCTGGTCACCACCGACGTATGGACCAGCATGGGTTTCGAGGCCGAAAACGAGGAACGAAAACGCGTGTTCGAGGACTGGTGTGTCGATGCCGACATGATGCGCGCCGCAAACAAGGATGCGCTGTTCATGCACTGCCTGCCGGCACATCGCGGCGAGGAAGTCACCGCTGATGTCATCGACGGGCCGCAAAGCGTGGTCTGGGACGAGGCCGAGAACCGCCTGCATGCGCAGAAAGCGCTGATGGAGTTCCTGCTGCTCGGCCACGTCGACTCTTGAGCAAATATCCAATCCTGTGCGCGCATCGCGCAGGTACGGGCCACCCACCCTTTTCACCGTAAGCGATCATGAAAAAAGCAAAGAAAATCAAAAAAGTCGTACTCGCCTATTCCGGCGGCCTCGACACCTCGGTCATCCTCAAGTGGCTGCAGGACGTCTACGACTGCGAAGTCATCACCTTTACCGCCGATATCGGCCAGGGCGAGGAAGTCGCGCCGGCGCGCAAAAAAGCGCGCATGTTCGGCGTCAAGCAGATCTTCATTGAAGACCTGCGCGAGGAATTCGTCCGTGACTTCGTCTTCCCGATGTTCCGCGCCAATACCGTGTATGAAGGTGAATACCTGCTGGGCACGTCGATTGCCCGGCCGCTGATCGCCAAGCGCATGATCGAAATCGCACGCAAGACCGGCGCCGATGCGGTCTCGCACGGCGCCACCGGCAAAGGCAACGACCAGGTGCGCTTCGAACTCGGCGCCTATGCCCTGATGCCGGACGTCAAGATCATCGCGCCGTGGCGTGAGTGGGATCTGCTGTCGCGCGAAAAACTGCTGGCGTACGCCGACAAGCACGGCATCCCGGTCGATTACAAGAAGCGCAAAGGCGGCGCTCCCTACTCGATGGATGCCAATTTGCTGCACATCTCGTACGAAGGCGGCATCCTCGAAGATCCGGCGTTCGAACCGGACGACTCGATGTGGCGCATTACCGCGTCTCCGGAAAAGGCGCCGAACCGCCCGGAATACGTGGAGCTCACCTACGCCCGCGGCGACATTGTCGCGATCAACGGAAAGAAAATGTCCGCGGCACAGGTGCTGACCAGGCTCAACCAGCTCGGCGGCAAGCACGGCATCGGCCGGCTCGACCTGGTGGAGAACCGTTACGTTGGCATGAAGTCGCGCGGCTGCTACGAGACGCCCGGCGGCACGATCATGCTCAAGGGACACCGCGCGATGGAGTCGATCACCATGGACCGCGAAGTGCTGGCGTTGAAAGACGACCTGATGCCCCGCTACGCCCGGCTGATTTACAACGGGTACTGGTTCAGCCCGGAGCGCGAGTTGCTGCAGAAACTGATCGACGAATCTCAGAAGCCGGTCAACGGCACGGTGCGCCTGAAACTCTACAAAGGCACCGTGGCCACCGTCGGTCGCGCGTCGAAAACGGATTCCCTGTTCGATCCCGCAATCTCCACCTTCGAGGACGACAAAGGCGCTTATGACCAGGCCGACGCTGCCGGCTTTATCCGGCTGAATGCGCTGCGGATGCGCATTGCCGCGAATGCGCGCAAGCGTCGCAGATAACGGTGGCCGCCATGCCCAAATTCGACAATGTCTCCGTCGTCAAGAAAGCCAATGTCTATTTCGATGGCAAATGCGTCAGCCATACCGTGTATCTGCCGGATGGCGGACGCAAGTCGGTCGGCGTGATTTTCCCGGCCAAGCTGACTTTTAATACTGCCGAACCTGAGCGCATGGAAATCACCGCCGGCGCCTGCCGCGTCAAACTGCCGGGCGACAGCGAATGGCGGGTCTGCCGTGCCGGTGACAGTTTCAGCGTCGCCGCGAACGCCAGTTTTGAAATCGAGCCGCTGGAGACGCTGCATTACGTCTGCCATTTCGGCTGATCGTGTTACTGAATCCCCGCGCCGGTAACGCCGCTTAGTGCGGCGCACCATCCCACAGCCGCCGCGGCGCGTATAATGCCCGCCTGACCAAGAAAGGGAGGAAACCATGCCTTCGTTCGACATTGTTTCCGAAGTCAATCAGGTCGAAGTACGCAACGCCGTCGACCAGACCAACAAGGAAGTTTCCACGCGTTTCGACTTCAAGGGGTCCGATTCGCGCGTCGAAATCAACGAGAAGGAAAAGACCCTGACCGTTTTCGCCGACGACGACTTCAAACTCAGTCAGGTCCGCGACGTGCTGACCGCCAAGCTCGCCAAACGCGGCGTCGACACCCGCTGCCTGAAACTGAATGATGCCGAAACCATCAGCGGCAACAAAATGAAGCAGCCGGTCACGGTGCGCGAGGGCATTGAGCAGGACCTGGCGAAAAAGATCGTCAAGCTGATCAAGGACAGCAAGATGAAGGTCCAGGGCAGCATCCAGGGCGACGTGGTCCGGGTCTCCGGTGCAAAGAAAGACCTGCTCCAGGACGCCATTGCACTGATCCGCAAATCGATTACCGAATTCCCGCTGCAGTTCAAGAATTTCAGGGATTAGGCCGCCGTGCCCGGATGAAACCCGCGCACCCTGGCGATTGACTTCATATCGTCAAACCCGCAGAATCTTTTTCGCAATTACGGGGTCTTTGGCAGACTCCCCGCCCCCCCCAGACGCCCCGCGTCCAAGTGCTGCCTTCGTGTCAATTCGCCCGCGAAGGAGACATCATGGATACAAGCATCGCCACACAGACTCTGGTCACGCTGCGGCAGCAGACCCCGGCACCACTGGTCATCGACGTACGCCGCGAAGCCGTATTCAAGACAGCACCCGACCTGATTGCCGGCGCCGTACGCCAGGACCCCGCGACCATCGGCGAATGGGCCGGAAAAATCAGAAACAACGCACCGGTCGTCGTCTACTGCGTGCACGGCCACGAAGTCAGCCAGAATGCGGCGAAAGTACTGCGCGAACGCGGCCTGAATGCAAAGTTTCTCGAAGGCGGCATTGAAGCCTGGCGTGCCGCCGGCGGAGATCTGGCCGCCAACGCCAACACCGGCCCGCAGGAACCCGCGTGAGCAATTCCGAGTACGAACGGCCACCGCAGGAAATTTCGTTTGCCGAAGCCTTCCGCTTCTGGCTGAAACTGGGTTTCATCAGTTTTGGCGGCCCTGCAGGCCAGATCGCGATCATGCATGACGAACTGGTCGAACGGAAACGGTGGATATCCGAGCGCCGCTTTCTGCACGCGCTGAACTACTGCATGGTGCTGCCGGGCCCGGAAGCACAACAGCTGGCCACCTACATCGGCTGGCTGATGCACCGCACCTGGGGCGGTATCATCGCGGGCAGCCTGTTCGTGCTGCCGTCGCTGTTCATCCTGATCGGGCTGACGTGGATATATCTCGCATTCGGCGACGTGCCCGCGATTGCCGGCATCCTCTACGGCATCAAACCCGCGGTAACCGCCATCGTCGTCTTTGCCGCGATCCGCATCGGCGCGCGCGCGCTGAAAAACGGCGTGTTATGGGGCGTCGCCGCGGCCGCTTTCATTGCGCTTTTCGCGCTCAAGCTGCCGTTTCCGCTGATCGTCATCGGTGCCGGCGTTATCGGTTACATCGGCGGGCGTGTCGCACCGGAACTGTTCGCCACCGGCGGCGGACACGGCGCCGGAGGAAAAACCTATGGCGCGGCCGTAATCGACGACGACACGCCGACGCCGGCACACGCGCGGTTTCGCTGGAGACGCTTTGCGCTGGTATTGGCTGTTGCACTGTTGTTATGGGGTGCCGCGCTGATATCCCTGCTGGCGCTGTTCGACTGGCAGGGCACGCTGACGCAGATGGGCTGGTTTTTCACCAAGGCGGCGCTGCTGACCTTCGGCGGCGCCTATGCCGTGCTGCCCTATGTCTATCAGGCCGCCGTCGAACAGTATCAATGGGTCACGCCGCTGCAGATGATCGATGGCCTGGCACTGGGGGAGACCACACCAGGCCCGCTGATCATGGTGGTCGCATTCGTCGGCTTCGTCGGCGGCTGGACCACGCAGTTCCTCGGCGCCGACAACCTGTTCATCGCCGGCGCACTGGCGGCGACGGTGGTCACCTACTTCACGTTCCTGCCGAGCTTCATGTTCATATTCCTCGGCGGTCCGCTGGTGGAAACCACGCACGGTGACCTGAAATTCACTGCGCCGCTGACCGGCATCACCGCCGCAGTAGTCGGCGTGATCCTCAATCTCGCGGTGTTTTTCGCGTACCACGTGTTGTGGCCGGATGGTCTGGACGGTCGCTTCGACTGGCCATCGGCCATCATCGGCATTGCCGCTTTTCTCGCGCTGTGGCGCTGGAAAGCCGGCATCATGCCGATGATCGGCGTCTGTGCGGCGGTCGGTGCCGCCTGGACAATGCTGATCTGATCACGCCGCGAGCCCGCTGACCCAGCGGCCGTAAATCCGGTCAGCCACGGCATTCAGCGCACGCAGTTTCGCGGCAATGCCGTCCTCCATTTCGGCGGGCGTCTGCACCGACTCCAGGCGGCCCGCAAGCAATTCAACCTCCGCTGCCCATTCGCGACACCAGGCACGGATCATTGAAGCGGTCATTTCGACATGGCACTGCATTGCGAAATGCCTGCCCATGACGAAGGCCTGATTAGCACACCACGCACTGCTCATGATGCGCGTGGCACCCGCGGGAATCGCAAAGGTTTCACCGTGCCAGTGATAGGACAGGAAATTGCGCAGTCCGTCGCCCAGCCAGTGCCGCGCGTGCGGATGATCCAGCACCTCAACCTGACCCCAGCCGATCTCCTTGACCGCGTTGCGTGTCACTGCGGCACCCAGCGCCCTGGCCATCAACTGCCCTCCCAGGCAATGTCCGATCACCGGCACGTCACGCGCCACCGCATCGCGTATCAGCGCAAGCACCTGCGGAATCCACGGAAGGCTATCGTTAACACTCATGGGGCCACCCATGAAACAGAGGCCGGCATATCCGGCGGCGTTCGCCGGCACCGATGCGCCGACATCTATCCCGATGACTTCAAAGGGAATATTCCTGTTCTCAAGGTACGTGGCAAAATAGGCTGGCCCTTCGACAGGCGCATGGCGAAAAATGGCGACGGGCTTCATGGAGGCATCATGAAAAAAACTGAGTTGGCATATTTCAATATTAAAGCAATCCTTTCAGCTCTCCTGCTCGGCCCGCTGGCGGTCGCGGCCGCGGAAATCAGCATCGTCGGACTGTTCAGCGGCAAGGCGGTCGTCGTCGTCGACGACGGCAAACCGCGCACGTTGTCCATCGGGCAGACCTCGCCCGAGGGCATCAAGCTGCTCGCCGCTGACAGCAGCGCGGCAGTCATCGAATACCAGGGACGGCGGCAGACGCTGCCGCTGGCCAGCGGCTGGCGCATCCGCGGCCCCAGCCTCTCCGCGCCCAGTTCGGCCTCTTCGGTCACTTTGACCGCCGACGCCCAGGGTCACTACCAGACGCTGGGCCAGGTCAACGGCGGGACCGTGCAGTTCCTGGTCGATACCGGCGCGACCTCCATCGCGCTGCCCAGCGCCGAAGCACGGCGGCTGGGCATCAATTACCTGAACGGTGAGCGCGGCTACACGCAGACGGCCAACGGCCGCGCTCGGGCCTACAAGATCAAGCTGGACACCGTGAAAGTCGGTGACATCACGCTGCATGCCGTAGACGCCGTGGTGCTGGAAGGCGATGGACTGAAAATCGCGCTGCTGGGCATGAGTTTTCTCAACCGCACCGACATGAAGCGCGACGGGCAGGCGCTGACGCTGATACGGCGTTTCTGAACCGCAGCTCTGCTATTGGGCTGCAGCTCTACTTGTCGCGATCCCGCTCACCGCCCACCATTGACAGCAGGTGACCGAACTTGGTGCGCTTGGTATCAAGGTAACTGCGGTTGGCATTGCGTGGCGGCACTTCGACGGCAACGCGCTCCACCACCTTGAGGCCGTAATCGGCAAGTGCCGCGACCTTGTCGGGGTTGTTGGTCATCAGCCGCACTTCACGCACCCCCAGATCAAACAGGATGTGCGCACCGGCACGGTAATCACGCATGTCGGCAGCAAAGCCCAGCGCGTGATTGGCTTCAACGGTGTCCTGCCCCTGGTCCTGCAGCGCATAGGCGCGGATCTTGTTGAGCAGGCCGATGCCACGACCTTCGTCAAACATGTAGATCAGCACGCCGCTGCCGGCTTTTTCAATCATCGCCATCGCAGCATCCAGTTGCTCGCCGCAATCGCAACGCTCGGAGCCGAACACGTCACCGGTCAGGCACTGCGAATGCAGGCGCACCAGCGCCGGTTCTCCGGGTTTGATCTCGCCCTTGACCAGCGCAACAAACAGATTGGTTTCCAGGTTGTCGGCGTACACAATCATCTTGAACTCGCCGGCCTTGCTCGTCGGCAGCACGGTCTCGGCCTTGCGTCGGATCGCGCGCTCGTTGTCGCGATAGGCGACGAGATCGGCGATATCGAGTATGCGGATGCCGTGTTTCGCAGCAAAGTGTTCCAGATCGGGACGTCGCGCCATCGTGCCGTCGGGATTCATGATTTCGCAGATCACGCCGGCAGGCTTGAGGCCTGCAAGCCTGGCGAGATCCACCGCCGCCTCGGTATGGCCGCGCCGCACCAGCACGCCGCCGTCCAGCGCGCGCAGTGTCTGCAGCCGGCCGGGCCGGATCAGGTCGGCTGGTTTGGCATTGTCCGCGATGGCCACCGCAATGGTCCGCGCGCGATCGGGCGCAGACATGCCCGAACCCACGCCCTCACGGGCGTCGATCGGCGTTGCAAATGCGGTGCCGAATTTCGACTGGTTGCCGGTGTCGTCAGTGATCAGTGACAGGCCCAGCGTGCGCAAACGGTCTTCGGTCAGCGCCAGCGAAATCAGGCCGCGACCTTCGCTCGCCATGAAGTTGATCGCTGCGGGCGTTGCGCGTTCGGCAGCGACGAACAGATCACCTTCGTTCTCGCGGTCCTCGCTGTCGACCAATATCACCATCTGCCCGCGCCGCACATCGGGCAGGAACTGCTCGATGGTGAACTCTTTGGTGCGTTTGCCGGTTGTTGTATCGGACATGGCGCGGTCACCGACCGCAAGCTTGCGGTATATCGTAAATATTTGATTTTATTCGTATTTTTATCATTCGCTCGATCAAGCGCGCGACGCGATCAGGCGCAGGAACTCGGCCCGGGTGACGTCCTTGTTGAATTCGCCGGTGAACGCGGACGTCGATGCGATCGAATTCTGTTTCTGGATGCCGCGCATGATCATGCACATGTGCTGCGCTTCGATCACCACCGCAACGCCGGCGGGATTCAGGGTTTCCTGAATGCAATCACGGATCTGCACCGTCAGCCGCTCCTGCACCTGCAGCCGCCGCGCGTAGGCATCGACCACTCGGGGCACTTTCGACAGGCCGACGATGCGGCCCTGTGGAATATACGCGACATGCGCCTTGCCGAAGAACGGCAGCAGGTGATGCTCGCACAGCGAATACACCTCGATGTCGCGCACGATCACCATCTGCTGGTATTCCTCGGTGAACATGGCCGAGCGCAGAATTTCCGCCGGATCGAGATCATAGCCGTGCGTCAGAAATTGCAGGGCCTTGGCCACCCGTTCCGGCGTCTTGACGAGACCTTCGCGGTCGGGATCCTCGCCGACGTCCCTGAGCACTTCGCGATACCGGTCGGCAATGCGGCGGATGGTTTCCGGATTGTACTGGTCATTCCTGGCGTAACCGTCCATGACGTTTTCTTCGCGCATGTCCGAATCACGCATATTTTGTACACCGAGGTCGCGCGGCTTCATTGCGGCTTTACCCTGGCGAGCCGCTCACGAATCGAATCGGCAATACCGGCGGCATCCAGCCCGACGCTGGCCAGCTGCAGTGCCGGATCACCCTGGTCGATGAACCGGTCCGGCAATCCCAGTTGCAGTACGGGGACCGTGCAGCCCAGTCTCTCCAGCACCTCCAGCACCGCGCTGCCGGCGCCGCCCATGACCACGTTCTCCTCGATCGTCACCAGCAATGAATGTTTCCCGGCAAGCGCGCGCACGAGGTCCTCGTCCAGCGGTTTGACAAAACGCATGTTAGCCACTGTCGCATCGAATTCGCCGGCGACCGCCAGGCCCGGCGTCAGCATCGAGCCGAAAGCCAGGATCGCGACGCCGCCCGCGCCCTCGCGGCGGATCTCCCCGCGGCCGACCGGCAACGCCTTCATCGCTTTTTCAATCGCCACGCCCGGCCCGCTGCCGCGCGGGTAGCGCACGGCCACCGGCGTATCCATCTGGAACGCGGTATAGAGCATCTGCCGGCACTCATTTTCATCGGCCGGCGCCATCACCGTCATGTTGGGCAGGCACCGCAGATACGTCAGGTCGAAACTGCCGTTATGCGTCGCACCGTCCGCGCCCACCAGGCCGCCGCGATCCAGCGCAAAAATGATCGGCAGATTCTGGATCTGCACATCGTGAATCAACTGATCGTAGGCGCGCTGCAGGAAAGTCGAATAAATCGCGACCACCGGCTTGTAGCCCTCACAGGCGACTCCTGCGGCGAACGTAACCGCATGCTGCTCGGCTATGCCGACATCAAAATATCGGTTGGGGTGCTCCGCTGCGAACCGGACCATGCCCGAGCCTTCGCGCATCGCCGGGGTAATGGCCACCAGACGCGGATCGCGCGCGGCCATGTCGCACAGCCAGTCGCCGAATACCTGGGTGTACGTCGGCTTGCCGCCGGACTTGCCGCCGGCAATGCCGCTGACGTGATTGAACTTGGACACACCGTGATACAGGATCGGATCCACTTCCGCGAGCTTGTAGCCCTGGCCCTTGCGCGTGACCACATGCAGGAACTGCGGCCCCTTCAGGCGCTTGATGTTGTGCAGTGTCGGAATCAGCGCATCAAGATCGTGGCCGTCGATTGGACCAATGTAGTTGAAGCCGAACTCCTCGAACAGCGTGCCCGGCGTGACCATGCCCTTGACGTGCTCTTCGGTGCGTCGCGCCAGATCGCCCAGCATTTTTTCGCCCAGGCCCTTGGCGGCGGCATAAAAACGGCCCGACATCAGCCGCGCCAGATATTTGTTCAGCGCGCCCACCGGCGGTGAAATCGACATGTCGTTGTCGTTGAGTATCACCAGCAGATCAACATCCATGTCGCCGGCGTTATTAAGCGCCTCGAACGCCATCCCCGCGCTCATCGCGCCATCCCCGATGATCGCCACCGCGTGCCGGGGTTCACCTTTGAGTTTTGCCGCAACCGCCATGCCGAGCGCGGCGCTGATCGACGTACTCGAGTGCGCCGTGCCGAAGGTGTCGTACTCGGACTCTTCGCGCCGCGGAAAGCCGGAAAGCCCCTGCCACATCCGCAGCCCCTTCATGGCTTCGCGGCGGCCGGTCAGGATCTTGTGGCCATAGGTCTGATGGCCCACATCCCACACCAGCCGGTCATGCGGCGTGTCAAAAACATAATGCAGCGCAATGGTCAGCTCGACCGTGCCGAGATTCGACGACAGATGCCCGCCGGTCTGACTGACCGACTCCAGCAGATAGGTGCGCAACTCGTTCGCGAGCCGCGGCAGCTGGCTGCGCTCCAGCAGCCGCAGGTCGCGCGGCTCTGCAATGGATTCCAGCAACCCGAAATCCGGCTTGTCGTGTTCCCCGGCTCCTGACATGGTCAATGTTCCGCTCATGGCGCCATTGTCTCAGAACTTGCGCAGCACAATGAAATCCGCCAGTTGTGCCAATCTTGCGCCGCGCTGACCGAACGGCGCAATCGCCTGCAACGCATCCTCGCGCAACTCCGCCGCCAGCGCCTTGGCCTGGGCAATACCCATGGCGCTGACATAGGTGGGTTTGCCCTGCTCGGCATCCTTGCCGGCGGTCTTGCCCAGCGTCGCCGTCGGCGCGTCCGCATCGAGCACATCATCGACCACCTGAAAAGCCAGTCCCACGGCCTTGGCAAATGCATCGACCCGCGCAAACTCGGCCTCGCTGAGCCCGTTGCCGCAACGTGCGCCGAGTACTGCCGCGGCGCGGATCAGTGCGCCGGTCTTGTGTATATGCATGAACTCCAGTTCCGGCACTGACAAGGTCTTGCCCACAGCCGCCAGGTCTATTGCCTGACCCCCGGCCATGCCGCGTGAACCGGCAGCTCTTGCCAGCAGTTTGACGATTTCGAGTTGCGCGCCGGCATCGTCGGTGAGACGGTATTCCCCAAGCAGCTGGAACGCCAGGCTCTGCAGTGCGTCACCGACCAGCAGTGCGGTTGCCTCATCGAACTCGACATGACAGGTTGGCTTGCCCCGCCGCAACACGTCGTCGTCCATGCTCGGCAGGTCGTCGTGCACCAGCGAATAGGCGTGGATGATTTCGACGGCCGCACCGGCCACTGTTGTCCGTTCCGGATCGGCCCGCGACAGTTCACCGGCAGCATAAGCCAGCAGTGGGCGCACGCGCTTGCCGGCACCGAGCACGGCATAGCGCATCGCCGCATGCAGGCGCTGCGGCGCGATGTCGGGCTGCGGCAGCACCTGCTGCAGAAACGCTTCGATACGTTCCTGCCCGGCTGCAGCCCAGGCCTGAAAACCGGTGTTGGTCACAATGTTGGAACGAGCTACTGCTCGGTTGTGCCGAAATTCTTCAGCACGCTGTTTTCCAGAATTTTTACCTGCTGCTGGGCATCCTGCAGCTGTGCCTGACAAACCTTGAGCAGTTCGGCACCACGCTTGTAGGCGGCCAGCGACTGCTCCAGCGGCATCTGGCCTTCCTCCATGGCTTCAACGATTTTTTCAAGCTCCGCCAGCGCGGTCTCGAACGCAGGGGCAGATGATGGGGGTTTGCTGGTTTTGGGCATGGACTGCTCGACCTCGCGGAGAGGTCAGGAAATGTAACGCAATCAGAGGTTTGCGGTCAACGCGCACGCCATTTTCCGCACAGGATCCAATCCGGCAGGCGCAGTCATTCAAGGCAACGCAGCATGACCTTAGCAATGTCGGCAAGCGCGACGCGATCCGGATTGACTTTCCCGACCAGACGCAAACCCTGTATGCCGGAAACAAGAAAACGCGCCAATGAATCCACATCCGCAGAGGCAGCGATTTCGCCTCTGGCCTGGCCTTTTACAAGTGCGTCGCGAAAAGCCGCTTCGATCCGGGCAAGACTTTGCCGCACCCGAGCGGCAGTGGCGCGATCCCGCGCCGCCAGCTCTGCCGCGCAATTGCCGATAAAACAACCGTTACGCCCCGGACCTGCAACGATACGCTCGATCAACTCACCGATAAAGAGTGCAATTGCTTCCCGCACCGGCAATGGTTTCGCCAGTGCCGACTTGATGCGTGCCACCGCCTGCTCCTCATACCGGGCCAGCGAGCGGTGCAGCAACGCCCGCTTGCCGCCAAATGCGGCATACAGACTGGACCGGCTGAGCCCCGTTACGCCACAAAGATCCTCGAGCGAGGTCGCCTTGTACCCTCCGGTCCAGAACGCATGCATCGCGCGCTCCAGCGTTGCATCGCCGTCGAACTCGCGCGGTCGTGCCACTACCGCACGGCCTCCGCTGCGAGTCCGCCCAGCGCCTTGCTCAGATTCGGCACGACAGGACAGTCTTTTGCTGCGTGCCGTGCTGCCAGAAACGCAGGATCGTTGTAACCCAGCCAGACCTGCCCGGCGGCATCCTGCCAGGCGAGCGCTTTCAGCGGCAGATCAATGCCGGCGGACTGCGCGCATTCCATCAACGGCGTGCCGCCCTGCGGGTTGCCGAACACCAGAAGTTCGGTGGGTCGCAGTTCCTTGCCGATCTTTTTTGCACCGGCAGCATGATCAAGCCGCAGGAACACGTTGAGTCCGCGCGCCTTGGCCGCAGCCTCGAAGCGATCAATCGTGTCCTTGACGCTGTGCGCGCTTTTCACCGTAATCAGGCCATCTGCTGCCCATGCGGACAGCGACAGCAGTGACACCAGCAGGATGATGGCGTTACCCAGATTCTTCACATTGACCTCCGCTTCTTCAGTTTGATCAGACGGCTTTCAGGCCGGATACCCGCGCGGCGTCGCTACCCGGTGACACCTGCACCAGGTGCAGTGAATCCGAATCGATTATAGAATGATCGGTCCAGAATGCAACCGGCATGTTCGCCCTTGGATGTTGGCTAAGACAGAATTACGCTGCGGCCCCGGAGCAACCGCGACGAAATCCATCTGTAAGGACCGTTCATTGCCGGCGACTCACGTATAGTCCGCGGCTGCTGACACGCTGCAGGCGTTGTTACGCGCTGCATCGCTCCAGCTTAAACCGACAACACCCGATTTCAGGAATTGATTGATGCACGCCACACTGCCCTTGATGGAGTCCCGCGATTTCCCGGAGATACGCCGGCGACGGCCCGACACGTTGCAGGTGAATCTCGGCTACAAATGCAACCAGAGCTGCCTGCATTGTCATGTCAACGCCGGCCCGACGCGCACGGAAATGATGGCGCGGGAAACCATATTCGAGGTCGTTGCCTATATCAAAGACGCCGGCATCAGGACGCTGGATGTCACCGGCGGCGCGCCGGAGCTGAACCCGCACTTCCGCATGCTGGTCGGGGCCGCACACGAAATCGGCGTACGGGTGATCGACCGCTGCAACCTGACCATCCTGTTCGAACCCGGCCAGCAGGATCTCGCGCAGTTCCTGACTGATCATCAGGTCGAGGTCGTCGCGTCTCTGCCCTGTTATATCGAAGACAATGTCGATCGCCAGCGCGGCAAGGGCGTATTCGGCACCAGCATTCGTGCGCTGCAACTGCTCAATGCGCATGGCTACGGGCAGCCCGGCTCGCCGCTGAAACTCAATCTGGTTTACAACCCGCAGGGCCCGGTTCTGCCGCCGGAACAACAACAATTGCAACGCGACTACAAGCACCATCTGCACGACAGCTACGGCATTGTATTCAACGAGCTTTATGTCATAACCAACATGCCGATCCAGCGCTTCGGCAGTACCCTGGTGTCAAAAGGCCAGTTCGAGCATTACATGAACGTGCTCAAGAACGCCTACCAGCCGGCCAACCTGGATGCGGTGATGTGCCGCACGCTGCTGTCCGTGGACTGGCAAGGCTATGTGTATGACTGCGATTTCAACCAGATGCTCGACCTGCCCATCGCCTGGAAAAACCGGCCGCGCAGCCATCTGCGCGACCTCATCGGCAGCGACCTGACCGGCAACGCCATCGTGGTCAAAGATCATTGCTACGGCTGCACCGCAGGACAGGGCTCCAGCTGCGGCGGCGCGCTGGTTGATTAACCGTTGACACTTGGCAACCGTTTGACTCTTAGCTGACTGCAACCTTCATGATCGAACCGACGTTCGCGGTCTACTTCTGGGGATTCCTGCTGCTCTACGGCGGCGTGATGTACGCGATTTCCCCGCGTTCGCGCACCGATGCCAGTTTTTTCAGCGGCAGCGACGACAGCGGCCGGCCTGCGACGGAGTGGGCGCTGGTGTGCAGCATTTTCATCAGCTGGATCTTCGCCAAGTCGGTGACCAACGCCGCCAATCTGGGTGCGGCCTACGGCGTGGTCGGCGGACTCGCCTACGCCACCTACTGGCTGTCGATCCCGGTCGCGGGCATCGTGATCTACTGGCTGCGCACGCGACATGGCGCCACCGGCCTGGTGTCCTTCCTGATCGGCCGCTACGGCCGGCTCGCCGCGCTCGCGTTCACGCTGGCGATCCTGATCCGGCTCTACAACGAGGTGTGGAGCAACACCGCCGTGGTCGGCGCCTATTACGGCGCTGCAGGCAGCGCAACTTTCATCGCCTCGGCCCTGCTGTTCACCGCAGCCACGCTGGTCTACAGCATGAAGGGCGGTTTGCGCAGTTCAATCGTCACCGACGTGATCCAGGCCGTGCTGTTCGTGTTGGTGCTGGGCGTGGTACTGTTCCTGGTGCTGCCCAAGCACGGTCTCGGCACACTGCTGACGACGGGGGATTTCCGCCTCAATGCCGGCGTCGACCTGTTGCTGGTGGCCCTGCTGCAAGTGGTGTCGTATCCGTTTCACGATCCGGTGCTGACCGATCGCGGCTTCATCACGCGCGAGAAAACGATGCTGCGCGCCATGATCGTCGCCGGCGTGCTGGGGTTCATCTGCATACTGGCGTTCAGCCTGGTCGGCGTGCATGCCAGGCTCGAAGGCCTGCCCGCGGGTGACAACATGCCCGGCGCGGTGGCGCTCGCCTTCGGCACGCTGCCCTACCTGCTGATGACCGTGGTCATGATCATGGCCGCAGGGTCGACCCTGGATTCGACTTTCTCGTCGGTTGCAAAATCCATCGGCCAGGAACTGCCGATGCTCGCCGGGCGCATGCCCGGTGCACGCGCGATGGTCATCGGCATGTGGACCATGGTCGCCTTCGCGATACTCGGCAACCTGCCGATGATCGCCGGCACCGACATCCTCAAGGCCACGACCGTCAGCGGCACGATGGTGATGGGACTGGCGCCGGTGTTCCTGCTGGCACCACTGGCAAAGCATTCACCGTGGAGTTTCCATCTTGCGTTCTGGCCCGGCGTGATCCTGGGCGTCATGCTCGCCATTGGCACGATACCCGGGAGCTGGGCCATCGGCGACGGCAAGTACGCGATGTTGCTGGGCACCAATCTGTACGGGCTGATGATCTGCACTGCAGGATTCCTGCTGCCCCTGCTTGCGCAACGGCTGCGCGCACATCGATGAGCGCGGTCACGCGGCCCGGGCGCGTCTGCCCGCTGCATTACCGCTATCCGCCGGGCACGCTCACGCAGAAGCCCGTGATCGTCGCTGACACGATTTATGTAATCGGCGGCCTCTACGGCAACCGGCCGGCGCTGGCCGCGATCGAACAACTCGCCGCCGCCGAAGCGCAGCCGGTCACCATGGTATTCAATGGCGACTTCAACTGGTTCAACATCGATCCGGCGGGCTTTGCCGCGATCAATACGGCCGTGCTGGCGCACCACGCGCTGCGCGGCAATGTCGAAACCGAACTGGCAGACGACGACGATGCCGCCGGCTGCGGCTGCGGATATCCTGAGTCGGTCAGTGACGCCGAAGTCGAGCGCTCCAACGCGATACTGTCGAAGTTGCGCGCCACCGCACGGTCGCAGCCCGGACTGCGACAACGGCTCGGCGCGCTGCCGATGACGCTGACCGCAGACGTCGGCGGCGTGCGCGTCGCCATCGTGCACGGCGACTGCGACTCGCTTGCCGGCTGGCGCTACGACGAATCCGCACTGCGCAATCCCGGCGGGATCGCAGCTGCCGCCGCCGATTGCACCGCAACCGGCGCGCGCGTCATCGCCAGCAGCCACACCTGCCTGCCCGTAGCGGTGCGCGTCGACACGCCGGCCGGCGCCTGTGCACTGTTCAACAACGGCGCCGCCGGGATGCCCAACTTCGCCGGCACCCGCTTTGGGCTGATCACGCGCATTGCCATCTCGCCTGCGACAACGCCTGCGGCGCTGTACGGCACGAACATTGACGGCATACATGTAGACGCGCTTGCGGTTGCCTATGACCACGCCCAATGGCAAAGTGAATTTTCAGCGAACTGGCCCGGGGGCAGCGCCGCGCACCTGTCCTATCACCAGCGCATCGCCGGCGGACCGGGTTACGGCATCAATCAGGCGATGCGTCAGGGCATCCGCATCAGTGCGCCGCTGCGCAAACAACTGCTTGCAACAGGGGGGATACCTTCATGACCAAAGGCCGGCTGCTGCTGCTCGCGGTGATTGTCGTCGCCGTGATCGCATTTTTCGCGTTCGATCTGAAACAGTTCTTCACGCTCGATTACTTCCAGTCGCAACGCGCCGCCATCGATGCCGAAGTGCAGACGCATCCGCTGCGCACGGCTCTGATTTTCTTCCTGATCTATGTGGCCGTCACCGGACTGTCGCTGCCGGGCGCCGCACTGATGACGCTGGTCGCCGGCGCACTGTTCGGACTGCTGTGGGGAACCGTGATCGTCTCGTTCGCATCCACGCTCGGCGCCACGCTGGCGTTCCTGGCTTCGCGTTTTCTGCTGCGTGACTGGGTGCAGAGCCGCTTCGGTGACAAACTCAAGCCGATCAACGACGGCGTGGCGCGTGAAGGTGCGTTCTATCTGTTCGCGCTGCGGCTGGTGCCGGCATTTCCGTTTTTCGTCATTAATCTGGTAATGGGGCTTACGCCGATACGCACGTGGACCTACTACTGGGTGAGTCAGCTGGGCATGTTCGCCGGCACCATCGTCTACGTTTATGCCGGCACGCAGCTCGGCGAGTTCAGGATTTCCGGCGGTCTGCTGCTGGCGTTCGCGCTGCTGGGCATTTTCCCGCTGATTGCAAAGCGGGTGCTGGACGCACTGAAGGCTCGCAATGTCTATGCCGGCTGGACCCGGCCCGCTCGATTCGACCGCAACCTCGTCGTCATCGGCGCCGGCTCCGCGGGACTGGTGTCGTCCTACATCGCGGCAGCCGTCAAATCGAAGGTCACGCTGGTCGAAAAGCACCGGATGGGCGGCGATTGCCTCAACACCGGCTGTGTGCCGTCGAAAGCACTGATCAAGACCGCGAAGCTGCTGGCAACGATGAAGCACGCCCGGGATTACGGACTCAAGAGCGCGCAGGCGGACTTTGATTTCGCCGATGTCATGGACCGGGTGCAGCGCGTCATCAGGGAAGTCGAACCGCATGATTCGATTGAACGCTATACCGCGCTGGGGGTGGAATGTCTTGAAGGCAGCGCAAAAATTACGTCGCCGTGGAGCGTTGAGATCGCCACAGCTGCCGGCACGCAGACATTGACGACGCGCAGCATCATCATCGCGGCCGGTGCCCGTCCCTTCGTGCCGCCGATCCCGGGCATCGATGAAATCGGCTGCCTGACCTCGGACACGATCTGGGAACTGCGACAACTGCCCAGGCGGCTGGTCGTTCTGGGTGGCGGACCCATAGGCTCGGAACTGACGCAGTGTTTCGCGCGCCTGGGTTCACAGGTGACGCAGGTGGAAATGCTGCCGCGGATCATGATCCGCGAAGACCCGGAGATCTCCGACCTGGTGCTGCAGCAGTTCCGCAAGGAAGGCGTCAACGTGCTGGTCAACCACAAGGCGCAGCGT
>Ga0224505_10000786_pt1 | contig 21235 bp, 17 predicted proteins | sample SF_Jan12_sed_USG_FD_169102 | JGI IMG/M metagenome (GOLD analysis project Ga0224505, IMG submission 169102) | Sediment microbial communities from San Francisco Bay, California, United States - SF_Jan12_sed_USGS_4_1 | ecosystem: Environmental > Aquatic > Marine > Sediment | place: USA: California... | reverse complement strand
GACGAGTAGCCGGTGCCGAAATCGTCGATCGCCACGCGCAGGCCCCGCGCGTGCAGGTCCCACAGAACCGCATGGGCGCGGTCGGGATCGCGCATCGCCGAGGACTCGGTGATCTCGACCATCACCCTGCCCGGGTCGGCGCGTTCGGCTTCCAGTCTGCACAGGATGCGCTCGGCGAGGTCGGGCTGCCAGAACTGACGAGGGGAGAGATTGAAGCCCATCTCGAGGTCGATGCCGACCTCTCGCCACAGGCGGTCCTGGCGCATCATCTCCTCGACCACCCAATCACCCATCGTCTCGATGAGGCCGAGCTCCTCGGCGAGCGGGATGAACTCGTTGGGTGGGATCAACTCGCCATCAGGTGTGCGCCAGCGGAGCAGGCCCTCGACGCCCACGAGTGACTGCGTCGCGAGCTGCACGATCGGCTGATAGTGCAGCTCCCACTCCTCGCGGTCGACCGCCTTGCGCAGCTTCGTCACGAACGCCAGCTTCGTCGCCGAGTCGACGGCCCCCACGGTCGACGCCGCGAACCCTCCGGGCCCAGACGACTTCGACGAGAACATCGCCGCTTCAGCGTGATGCAAGAGCTGCTGCAGGTCGTCGGCGTCGTCGGGGTGCACGCTGATGCCCACGCTCACCGAGAGGAACAGTTCATTGCCGTCGATCTGGATCGGATCGTCCATGGCCGAGCGGATGCGACCGGCGACGGATTCCGCGAAGAGCAGCGGCGCCTGCATGTCGCCCACCTCACCGCGCTCGAGGTCGGCGAGCAACACGACGAACTCGTCACCGCCGCGGCGGGCGAGCGTGTCGGTGTCGCGGATCGCCGAGGTGATGCGTTCGGCCACGATGCCGAGTAGCTGGTCGCCGATCTCGGATCCGAGGCTGTCGTTCGCGAGCTTGAACCCGTCGACGTCGACGAACAGCACCGCTGCCGCCTCGCCCTGGCGCTTGGCGCGCGCGATCGCCATCTCGCCGACCTCGACCAACATCGGCAGGTTCGGCAACCCGGTCAGACGGTCGTGATAGGCCAGGAACGCGATCTGCGCCTCGGCTTCCTTCACGTCGGTGACGTCCTGCATCATGCCCTGCGAGTACTGGAACGAACCGTCCTCGCCCTTGACCATCACGGCATCGTCTCGTATCCAGACCGTGCGCCCGTCCTTCGCGGTCAGGCGGTACTCCATGCGGAACGGCTCACCGGTTTCGTTGTGCTTCGCGACGGCCGCGAGCGCCTCGGCCCGATCGTCGTCGTGAAGCAGGCGTGGCCAGAGCTGATCGTCGGCCATCCACTCTTCGGCGCTGTAGCCGAGCACCCGCTCGACCTGCGGGCTGATGTAGACGGTCGAGGCGACATCGTCGAGTCCGTCGATGTACACGACCGCGGGTGACTGCTCGACGAGCGTCCGATATCGCTGCTCGGCTTCGGCGGCGACGACGCGAGCGCGCTCGCGTGCGATCGCGGACCCGAGGGTGCCCGCAGCCACCTTCAACGCATCGAGCTCGGCTGCCGACCACACACGTTCGCGCGCGCAGTCGTCGAACCCGAGGAACCCCCACCACGATCCCGAGACGAAGATCGGCGTGACGACGCACGACATGATCGACTCGGCCTCCATGTCGAGGAGCTCGGTACCCGAAGCCTGGGAGCGGAGGGTGTGCACGGGCTCTCCGCGCGACAACGCCGAGCTCCAATGGTCGAAGCCGGCCTCATAAGCGTATCGCTGGTTCTCGGGGTCATCGATCGTGGGGTCGATCCCCCGAGCGACCCACTCGTGCAGCTGTGACATCGCGAGCTGGCCGTGTTCGTCGAGCTCGTTCCTGTAGACGTAGACACGGCTGGCTCCTGCAGCCTCGCCCAGCTCACCGAGCACCGAGGCGATCGCGTGGTGCAGGTCGACCTCGGCGAAGCGCTCGGCGGCCACCGCGGTCGCGCGCAGCACGGCTTCCTGCCGATGGAGCGTGTTGGACTGTCGGCGCAGCGTGCGGCTCCGACCGCGAACGACGATCACCAACGAGGAAGACGCGGCCATCAGCACCACGGCCACGACGTCGAGCCAGCGCCTCATATCCGGAGAGCGCGCCACGCCGATCATCAGGGCGACGCCCGCGACGAGCACGACGAGGGCGACCGACATGACGACGCGAGGGCGCTGCCACCACGGGATCACGTCCATAGACGTTCCTTTCGGCAAGGAACGGGCTCGGCTCAAGGTGCTCGTACCGTGGTCGGGGTGGGCGAGGAGCGGGCGCGAGCCGGCCCGGAGGTATCGATCTCGTACGGGATCTCCCGTTGGCGTGTCCCCGTCCAGCGCCCAAGGATGGTGGCATGTCGTCCCGCGATCCCTCGGCTGCACCGGCGCCAGGAGCTTGCCGCGGCCGAGGGCGGCCGCCTCGCGGGCGTGGCCGTCGAAGGCGAACCGGGAATCGGCAAGACGCGGCGGGGCGAAGAAGTCGTGAGCACCGGAGACGGGTTCTTCGTCGGGTGCGACGCCGCCGACGACGCCCTGGCGTGCGCGGTCGCGATCCAACGCAAGCTGGACGAGCACCGCCGGCTGCACGCCTTCGCCCCGAAAGTGCGGATCGGCGTGCACGGGCCGCGCGGAGCGCAGCGCTCGCGGCCGGCGGCGAGATCGTGGCGAGCCGGGCCACCACGGCCGACTCGCGGTTCTCGACGTCCGATCTCCGCCAGGTCACCCTACGGGACACCTCAGAACCGGTTGAGATCGCGACCGTCGCCTCGGGCTGAGGGTTCGAGCGTGCCCTGCGAACCCCGCTCCGTGGTCCCCCCGCGAGGAAGCGTCACCGCACCGGTCGGACACGTATCGCCGCATCGAGCGACGTGCCTACAGACCGCTCCTGAGACCCCAGAGCTCGGGGAAACACCGCTTGTCGAGGGTCGACCGCAGGTAGCTCACGCCGCTGGAGCCCCCGGTCCCCCGTTTCGCGCCGATCTCCCGCTCGACCATCAGCACGTGGAGGTATCGCCACTGCGCGAGCGCCTCGTCGTGATCGACCAAGCCCTCGCTGACGGCGAACACTTCCCCTCGCGCACGCGCCATCTCGACGAGCGACGCGGCTCGAGCCGGCGCGTCGTCATCCGGCATCGGGTACCCGTGCGTTCGCATCAGTGAGACGAACCCATCCCACACGGTGGGCGCCTCGAGCCTGCGCACCAGGCGAGCACGCTCGTCGGAGCCCGGGGCGAGATCGTCGAGGAAGCGTTCGTCCTTCAGACCGCTCACGAACTCGATCTCTCGGAACTGCGCCGACTGGAAACCGCTCGCAGGCGTCAGGACCGCCCGGAACTCGAGGAAGTCCTGTGGCGTCATCGTCTTCAGCACCTCGATGTGCTCGATCAGCACGCGTTCGATCGCGCGCACGCGCGCAAGCAGGTGCCGCGCTCGTTCGGGACGGTCGGCGACCATCGCGTGGCGAGCAGCCTCCAGTTCGAAGAGCAACTGCTTGAACCAGAGCTCGTAGGCTTGGTGCACGACGATGAAGAGCAGCTCGTCGTGCACCGGCGGCTCGCTCTTGAGGTGCTGCAGCGACAAGAGCTCGGGGATCTTCAGGTACGAGCCGTACGTGAGCAATCCCTGGTCGGCCTCGTCGGTGAGCCGTCCGAACCGACGCTGCCGACCCTCACCTTCGCTCATGATCGGCACGGTAGGCAGCGCCAGTCACATGGTCAAACCGTCGCGGCGTGTGAGGATGTGATCGATGAGCGAGGAAACCTCGACGCCGGCACCCTTGGGCACCGAGCTCCCCGAAGGGGTGCGATTCGTCGGTCGCGAAGGAGTGGCATCGCCGAACTGGCTCGGCCCCGATCACCCCACGGACACGGACCTCGACGCCTGCGTGGCGTGCGGGCTGTGCCTGCCTCACTGCCCGACGTACCGGCTGACCGGAGATGAATCGGCTTCGCCCCGGGGGCGCATCACGGCGATGCGAGCCGTCGCCGACGGACTCACGGAGGTCGACGACACCTTCGCTTCCTTCATGGATCGATGCCTCGTCTGCCGCGCATGCGAGGAGGTCTGCCCTTCGCATGTTCCGTTCGGTCGCATGATGGAAGCGGCACGCACCCAGCTCGAGCCCCGGCGCTCGACGGGAGCACGCCTCCTTCGCTGGCTCGGCCTCGACGTCGTGCTCCCGCACCCGACGCTCACGCGGATCGCCGCGGCGCTCCAACCCGCCGCCCGGCCCTTCTTGCCGCGACGGGTTCGCGCGATGCTGCCGAGGCGCTCGGCGCCGTTCGCCCGGCTTCCCGCCGTCACGGCGCCACCGGCCGACGCGGAGGAGCGAGGCACGGTGGCTCTGCTCTCCGGATGCGTCCAGGACCGTTGGTTCCACGAGGTGAACCTCGCGACGATCCGAGTACTCGCCGGCTCGGGCTGGCGCGTCGTCGTGCCGCGCGGTCAGCGATGCTGCGGGGCCCTCCAGGCGCACAACGGCAGGCTCGAAACGGCGAGACGCCTCGCGACCCGGAACGCTCGAGCGTTCGCCGGGATCGATCACGTGGTCGTGAATGCGGCCGGCTGTTCGGCCCACATGCGCACGTACGCGGCACTCGCGCCGGGCGCCGGGTTGCCGTCGCGCGACGTCATGGACTTCCTCTTCGACACTGGGCTTGGGGGCCGCGAGCTCCGGCCCGTCGGCATCGACCGGGTCGCGTACCACGATCCGTGTCACGCGCTGCGCGCCCAGGGCATCAGGGAACAGCCGCGCGTGCTCCTGCGATCGATCCCCGACATGCAGGTGATCGACGTCCCGCACGGCGACACATGCTGCGGTGCCGCAGGTCTCTACAACATCACGGAGCCGGGGCTCGCGGAGCGGCTGCAACGTGAGAAAGCCGAGTCGCTGCGCTCGACCCGCACCACCGTGATCGTGAGCGCGAACCCCGGCTGCACGATGCAGCTGCGGGCGGGCCTCGCTGCGATCGATGTCGAGGCCCGCGTCCTACACCCGATCGAGCTGCTCGACGCTGCCATGGCGTGATGCGTGCCTGCGGTAGGGTCGGACGTCGAGCGCAGGGCGCCTCGGCCGGAGGTGGAACGACATGACCTACATCGGCATCGGGCGGCGATTCGTTGCCTGGTTGATCGACGCGCTCATCACCGGGCTCGCCTGGGTGCCCTTCGCCGACACCCGCTCGGTCGACGGTGTGTACTCGATCAGGTGGGAGGGCATGGACTTCGTGATCCCCATGGCGATCACGTTCGCCTACTTCGTCGCGCTGGAGGGTCTCTTCGGCGCCACGATCGGCAAGGTCGTGGTCGGGATCAGGGTCCGCTCGCCCGACGGCTCCCGCATCTCGTTCGGTCCCGCCGTGATCAGGAACCTGGCTCGCGTGGTCGACGCGTTCCCCTACGTGATCCCCTACCTGGTCGGCGGCATCGCGGTTAGCCGGTCAGAAACGAAACAGCGGCTGGGCGATCGATGGGCCACGACCGTCGTGGTGTTGGTCGGCACCGAGTCCAAGGCCTCGGCGCCGATGACCCGGCCGGCGCTCGATCCATCCGGTCTGCCGTCGCCACCTCCGGGCCGGCCTCCGGTGACCCCGGGCGCTGGCGGATTGCCCCCTCCGCCGCCGGAAGCCTGACCTACCAGCGGGACTCGCTCGCATCGAGCGCCTGGCGCCCGGTGCACTCCGTGCCCACCCCGTACAAAGGGTCGTCACGGCCGACGACGAGCTTCAGGTAGAAGCACGCGCCGGGCCTCGCGCTCACAGCCGCCGCCCACGTCGTGGCATCCGCGTACACGCTGATCTCTCCGAGCCCCCTCGAGGGTTCATCGGGGCCAACCACGCTCAGCGCTCCATCGTCGAGGCGCGCCTGATCGAGGGCTTCGGCATCGGCATCTTCGAACGTGCCGCTTTCCGCGAGCACCGATCGGGCCTGGGCTTCGGCGACACGGAGGTCGTGTTGGGCTCGTCCGATCGTGTCGGCGATCGGCCTGTTCGCGAAGATCTCCACCACGATGATCGCGCTGGCTGCCAGGATCGTCCCGAGCACGATCCAGAAGCCGCGGTTCGAGCCGCGCCGCGCTGCCGGAACTCGCTCTGCGCCGAGCTCCTGTTCATACGCCTCGATGATGTCGTCGTCGTCGCGCATCGCTCCCAGCCTAGCCGCCCTGAGGAGTTCCAGGACAGGCCGGCACCGATTCAGCCTCCCAACGTCGTGGCCAGGTGCTCGAGGCTCTCGAGATTGTGCCCCGACAGGAACACATCGACGCTCGGCAGCGCGGCCGCCATGCCGCGGGCGAGCGGCTCGTAGCGTGGCGACCCTTTGAGCGGATTCACCCAGATGACCCGATGGGCCAGCCTGCGCAGCCGGAACATCTGCGCCTTGAGCAGCTCCGGGTCCCCCCGCTCGAGCCCGTCGGAGCACAACACGACGACCGCCCCACGCAACGCTGCCCGCTGGCTCCACTGTTCGAGCAGCGCCCTCAGCGATTCCCCGATGCGAGTGCCGCCTTCCCAGTCCTGGACCTGGCGCCCGATGTCGTGCATCGCTCGATCGGGGTCCTTCGTGCGGAGCGTGCGCGTCACCCGCGTGAGCCTCGTGCCGAACACGAACGTCTCGACCCGGCGCCCGGCGGCCATCGCGGCGTAGGCGAACTGCATCAACGCTCGCGAGTAGGGCGCCATCGAGCCGCTGATGTCGAGGATCAACACCAGGGGCCGGCGCCGCGCCGTTCGCGCTCGCCAGGCTCGATCGAACGGCTCGCCCTGGGTGCGCAGCGAGCGGCGAAGCGTGCGACGCAGGTCGAACCGATCGCCTTTGGACGCCGGGCGCGTCCGGCGCGTGCGTTCGACGGGCACCCGCAGTCGCAGGGTCCTGATCAAGGCCATCACGTGTGCGCGTTCCTCCTCGGTGAGCTCGTTGAACGACTTCGATCGAAGGACCTCGGCGGCGCTGGCCACGATGCGGATCGACGACTCGTCACCGGGCTCGACCTCGTCGTCCTCGCTCGCAGCGCGCCACTCCGACGCCGGACCGGCGACCTGCGCCTCGAGGTCCTGAGGCAGGCCGCCCGGCTCGGCCTGTGCCCCCTCCGGCTCGGCGGTGGGAAGGTTCAGCTCGACCTGCAGGTCGTCGGTCGTGCGCAGCGAGCGGTACCAGTCGTCGAACGCTTCCTCGTAGGGCCCGAGGTCGTCGTGTCGGGCGATCATCGTCGTGCGTCCTGCCCAGTAGAGGGAGTCGCGGTCGGTCAGGCCGAGCACAGCCACGGCCCGCACGAACGTGAGGATGCGCCCGGTGCCCACGGGGAGCCCACGCGCCCTGAGGTCTCGACCGAAGGCGATCAAGGGCGGAAGCGGGCCCTGGCCGCCGCCGCCGCCCATCGCCGCCCGGTCAACCACCGTCGCCCACGACCTCCCCGAGGCGCGAGGCGACCAGCTCCTGGTCTTCGTGGTCCTTGACGACGGCACCGAGGGTGTCGACGGCGAGCGACTCGGTCAGACCGTCGGCACCGAGGAAGGCGAGGGCGTTGGCCCAGTCGATCGTCTCGGCGACACCGGGCAGCTTCGCGAGATCGAGTTCGCGTAGACGCGAGACGGCTTGGGCGACATCTCGCGCAAGCGACTCGCTCACGTGCGGAGCGCGAGCGCGCACGATCGCGACCTCGCGATCGAGTCCCGGATGGTCGATCCAGTGGTAGAGGCACCGGCGCTTCAACGCGTCATGCAGCTCTCGCGTGCGGTTCGAGGTCACCACGACCGCCGGCGTACTGGCGGCCGCCACGCGGCCCACCTCGGGCACCGTGACGGCGAACTCCGACAGGATCTCGAGCAAGAAGGCCTCGAACTCGTCGTCGGCGCGGTCGAGCTCGTCGACCAACAGCACCGCGCGCTCGCCGGCGCGGATCGCCGCGAGGAGCGGCCGCTCCACCAGGAAGTCCTCGCCGAACAGATCCTCGACGTGGGTGGCTGCATCGGCTGCATCCATCGCGCGGACCGCGATCAACTGCCGGGAGTAGTTCCATTCGTACAGCGCTTGCGACGCGTCGATGCCTTCGTAGCACTGCAGCCGGATCAGATCCCGACCGAGCAGATGCGAGAGCGTCTTCGCGACCTCGGTCTTGCCCACGCCCGCCTCGCCCTCGAGCAGCAGAGGCTTGCCCAGCGACAGCGACAGGTAGATCGCGGTGGCCAGGCCGCGGTCGGCCAGGTACGTGTGATCCTCGAGCGCTCGCTGGAGCTCGTCGACCGAAGTGAACGGGAGCGGGCGCCGGCTCATAGGAGCATGCTAGCGGTAGACCGATGGCCCGCGCGGCGAGCCGGATCGGAGCAGCCGTTAAGAGGAACGGCCGATCCGGTCCCTGGAAGAGCGAGATGCGCGAGGTCGCCATCAGCGTCGAACCGGGCTCGGGGTATGAAGCCCTCTACAGGGAGCACGGGGATCGCCTGTGGCGGTCGGTGTTCCTCTACTCAGGCGATCGCGACGTCGCGAGCGACGCGGTGGTCGAGGCGTTCGCGCAAGCGATCGCGCGCGGCGACGAGATCCACTCACCCCTGGCCTGGGTGACACGGGCCGCGTTCCGCATCGCAGCAGGTGACCTTCAGGAGCGACGCAGGACGATCCAGCCGATCCATCCGGTGCCCGAGCCCGCCTACGACCTGCGTGAACTCGAAGTTCCACTCGCGCCCGAGCTGGCTCGGCTCTCGCCCAAACAGCGGGCAGCTGTGATCCTGCATGACGTCGAAGGATTCCGTCTGCAGGAAGTCGCGGAACTCATCGGATCCACCACCTCGGCCGTCGGCGTACACCTCCATCGGGCGCACCGCCGACTCCGAGCGATGCTCGAGGAGAGCGAAGATGCGTGACCTCGACGCCAAACTCCGAGCCGCACACGCGATCTCGGGACCAGATCTGTGGGATCGGATCGATCGACGCGCGAACGAGTACCTGTCTTCGGCTCCGACGCGGTACCCGATCGACGACCGGCCGAGAGCCGGATCACTCCCGCGGTGGCCGACCGATCGGCTGATCGCAGCTGTGGTGGCGATCGCGATCGCACTCACCTCGACCGTCGTGCTCGTCCGCGTGCTGCACTTCGAGCCGCGCTCGGCGCAACCGGCCGAGGCGAGGGCCAGCATCACGACGCAGATCGAGGTGGCGAGCATCCCCTTGTCGATGGCCTTCGCGGAGAACGCTGTGTGGGTCGTGAGTGCCGAGGACAGCTTGCTCCAGCGGATCGACCCCGACACGAATGAGGTGGTGGCCGAGATCCGGGTCTTCGGGCCGAACCGGCGCCCCAATGAGATCAGGAGCACGCCGGGCGCGATCTGGGTCACCTCGGAGGAAGGTGGGGTCACGCGGGTCGATGCGGCGACCAACGAGGTCTCCGGACGCTGGCCGATCCATGGCGACTTCGTCGATTGGACGCGCGGCTCGATCTGGATCTCCAGCCCAGACCGCGGCCAGGTCATCCGCATCGACGCTCTCTCCGACGAGATCGTCGCGCGCATCCCCGTCCCACACCGACCGACCGGCCTGCTCGCCACCGACTGGGCGGTGTGGGTCGTGAACGACGATCCTGCCAGCGACCGGGAAACCCTCACCCAGATCGATCCGAGGACGAACGAGGTCCAGCAGATCGTTCGCGTCGGCGGCGAACTGGCCGAAGAGATCGTGTGGTCGCCCGACGGGACGATCTGGGTCGCGGGATGCATCGACGACCGCCACGCCTGCGCGTGGACCCCGCTCGGGATCGACGCTACCTCGGGCGAGATCGTGCACCGCCGGCCCGTGACGATCCCCGGCAACACGGAAGACTGGCATTCACCGTTCGACGTTCACACCGCTGGTGACGGGCGGCTCTGGGGCGCGGTCGCCGACTACTACGAAGGCCCGAGCGCGTCCAGCGGCACCTTGCTCGAGATCGACCCAAGGAATGGCGAAGTGATCTCGGCAACCGACGTCGGGACGTTCATCACCGACCTCGCGTATGGGTCGGGAAGCGTCTGGGCGGCTGAGGGAACCGCGGACCAAATACTCAGGATCCAGCCGGGATCCTGACCTGCCCGCGGAAGGAGGAGAGCGATGGAGGCACGTAGGAAGCGCAGCGTGGGGGTTGGCCTGGTCGCGCTCGGACTCGCCGTGATCGTCGCGGTCGCCGGCGCGCAGCTCGTCGCGGCAACACCTTCCACAGGCGGAGCGGCGAGCACGCTGCTCGCGCAGGGCGCTACCCGGAGCGCGGCGACCGCCCGGGTGCCGAACCATACCGACGTCGTGATGGTGCAGAACACGTTCCCCCCTGGCTCGTCGTCAGGCTGGCACTCGCACCCGGGCTTCACGGTCGTCGTCGTCCAGTCCGGCGAGATCACCTTGTATCGCGAAGCAGTCGACGGCGGGCGGTGCAGGGTCAAGACGTACGAGGCCGGGGACACGTTCTACGAATGGCGCAGGGACGCTCAGAACGGCATCAACGAAGGATCGGCGGCGGCGCAGCTGTTCGTCACCTTCTTCAAGGTGCCGCCGGGCGGGTCCGCTCGGATCGACCGGCCCGATCCCGGGAACTGCCCGGCGTAGCGGTGGCGACGAGACGAGGGGGCGGCGGCACCCACCTCCTCGTCTCGCCTCCCGCTAGGACTTGGCGTCGTCGCCCTGGGCCGTCCGCGACACGCCCGGCACCGGGGGCATCCGCAAGCCGCGCTCGGTCATGCGCGCGGTGATGCGTTCGCGGAGCAAGCGCTCGGCGTCGAGGCGATGCCCCGGCGTCGTCTCGGCGATCGTGCGCACGACCTGGGCGAACTCGGTGAGTTGCACGACCCCGACCACTTTCGGGAGTTCCCGCAGCCAGGAGTGCAGGGGCTCGGCTTCGGCGAGCTCGACCAACAGCTCTTCGATGACCGCGCGCACGTTGTCGGGGTCCTCGGACAGCGCGACCCGAACGTCGACGATCGCCCGACCCCAGCCGCGCGTCTTGTTGCTCGTCACCTGGATCGAGCCGTTCGGCACGATGCTCAGCGTGCCGTCGTATTGGCGCACCGAGGTGATGCGCAGCGTGAGGCCCTCGATCGTGCCGTTGACGGGCCCGCCTTCGGTCTGCAACTCGACCACATCGCCGACGTCGAACTGGCCCTCCAGCGCGAGGAACACTCCCGCCAGGGTGTCTTTGACGACGGTCTGGGCACCGAACCCCAGGGCGACCCCGACGATCCCCGCGCTCGCGAACAATGGGCCGAGCGGAACCCCGAACGCCGACATCAAGTAGAAGGCGACCACGAACCACACGACCACCTGCAGCGTCGTGGCGATCAGCCCGAGGACGGTGGCCGTGCGCCGGCGTCGGGGCCCCTCGATCGAGTCGTCGGAGACCTCGGCCGCACGCCGATGTGCCCGGCGCACCCAGATGCGCAGGGCAACGTTGATCGCGATCGCGATGAGGACCGAGATGCCCACGCCGATCGCGATGTCGCGCCACCACTCCCCCGAGTAGCGGACGGCATCGGTCGCGACCAGTCCCATCACGCCGGGAGCATAGCGAGCCTTCTCGGGGTGCCTCGCCGGTCACCGTGGCCGAAGGCACCGCTGCCAGCGCCCCGAGTCGTGCCGACCCTGCTCGCGGGACTCGCGGGAAAGGAGATCTATCGAGCTCGACCGGGTGCCGGAGCGAACGGCGCCCCGTGTCCCGGCACGATCAGGCTCGCCAGCTCGAGCACCCGGGCCCGGTGCGCATGCAGCGACTCGAGGTCTTCGGCGAGGGGATCGGTCTCGGACGTCTCGTCCCACCACAGATGGGTGAGCGCGACGGTGCCGGCTTCGGTCTTCACGAGTGTCGTGATGTCCTCGGCGGTGTGCCCCGGCGTGGCCATGAGCCGCACATCCTCGGAGATCTCGGCACCGTCGGCCTCACGGTCCGTCCAGATGTCCCCCTCGTAGATCGCCCAGACGTCGTGGACCCGAGCGTTCGGGAACAACCCCACGTTGATCGTGTGGTCCGGGTGATGGTGGCTGAGGATGACGTCGGTGACGTCGGTCGGCGCGAGCCCGAGGTCCGCTAGAGGGTCAACGATGTCCGACGTGCTCGGCACCATGCCCGGATCGACGATCGCCACGAGGCCCTGGTCGCGAACACAGCTCACGGTTCCGGCCACCCGCTCGTTCGCGTAGCCCACGAACAGCACATCCACGCTCGCCACGCCGAACCCCTCGGACTCGCCGGAGCGTTAGCCGAGGGTCTCCTCGAGCGCCCGCCGGACCAGAACCTTCGACACCTCGCGCCGGTACTCGGCGCTTCCGAAGGCATCGGAGGGCGGCGCCGCGCCTTCATCGGCGCGCGCCGACGCGGTGGCCGGATCGGCGCCGCCTGCGAGGGCCTCCTCGACGCCGGCTGCACGCAGCGGCGTCTCCCCCATGTTCGTGAGGGCCACGGCGGCCGAGCCGTTCTGCTGCACGGCCGCCACGCCGACCATGGCCCAGTCGATCGCGCGGCGGTTGAACTTCAGGTAGCTCCAGCCGCCGCTCGTCTTCGGCACCCGGATCTCGGTCAACACCTCGTTCGCGGCGAGGTCTGCCTGGAACAACCCCTGGAAGAAGTCGCCCGCCGCAACGGTGCGCGTCGCGCCGGCTGCGGCACTGATCGCGAACTGAGCGCCGAGGGCGACCATCACCGTTCCCATGTCGCCGGCCGGGTCGGCGTGCGCGATCGATCCCCCGATCGTGCCCACGTGGCGCACCTGTGGGTCGCCGATGCGGCTGGCGGTGTCGGCCACGATCGGAGCCACCTGCTGCAGCAGCTCGCTGTTGGCCACATCATGGTGTCGCGTGAGCGCCCCGATCGCGACCATGTCTCCATCCTCTCGGACGTACGACAGATCGCCGATCCGTGAGATGTCGACGAGCAGCGAGGGCTGCGCCAGTCTCGTCTTCATCAGTGGAAGCAGCGAGTGCCCGCCCGCGAGGATCTTCGCGTCGTCGGCCCCGCCGAGGAGCTCGATCGCGTGATCGATCGACTCGGCTCGCGCGTACTCGAAAGCCGCCGGGATCATGCGGCACCTCCTTGTGCGTCCCGGATCGCTCGCCAGACCCGCTCGGGAGAGGCGGGCTTGTCGATGTGGCTCACGCCGAGATGCGACACGGCGTCGATCACGGCGTTCACGACGGCGGGTGGGGAGGCGATCGTGCCCGCCTCACCGATGCCTTTCACGCCGAGGGAATTCGTCGTCGAGGGCGTCACCGTGCGGTCCTGGGTGATCGACGGGATCTCGACCGCGGTCGGCACGAGGTACTGCGTCATCGACGAACTCATAAGATTGCCCGACTCGTCGTACAGGGCTTCCTCGTAGAGCGCCTCGGCGACGCCTTGTGCGACACCGCCCTGCACCTGCCCTTCGACGATCATCGGGTTGATCACGTTGCCGCAGTCGTCGACCGCCACGTAACGCATGATGTCGGTCTTCCCGGTCTCGGTGTCGACCTCGACCACGCAGATGTGGGTGCCGCCGGGCCACGTGAAGTTCGGCGGGTCCCACACGGCCGTGCCCTCGAGCATCGGCTCCATGTCCGCGGGCAGCGCATGCGCGTGCCACGCCGACGCCGCGAGCTCGGGGATCGTGCGGGCCTTGTCAGGCGCCCCGCTCACTCGGAACGCTCCGTCGGTCCACTCGAGGTCGTCTTCGGCGACCTCGAGCTCGTGGGCCGCGATCGTGCGAGCCTTGGCGCGGACCTTCTCGAGTGCCCGCGCGACGGCCTCGGCTCCCACGCTCGCCGAACGCGAGCCGTACGTGTCCATTCCGAGCCGTGAAACCGAGGTGTCGCCGTGCAGCACCTCGACGTCGTCGGGCGTGACACCGAGCCCGTCGGCCACGATCTGTGACCAGGAGGTCTCATGACCCTGCCCGTGGGGCGACGTGCCGGTGCGCACGACGACCTTGCCGTCGGGCCGGCATTCGATCTCGGCGGCGTCCCAGCCACCCGCCACATACCGCAGGGCACCGAGGATCTCCGAGGGCGCGAGGCCGCACATCTCGATGTAGCTCGACAACCCGATGCCGAGCTGCTTCGTGTCACCGCGATCGCGCCGAGCCTGCTGCTCCTTGCGCATCTGGTCGTACTCGGCGAGCTCAAGCGCCCGGTCGAACGTGGGCTCGTAATTCGCAGAGTCGATGCTGAGACCCATCACCGACGCGAACGCTTCGGCCGAGGGCGGCAGGAAGTTCTTCCGGCGAACGTCGGCGGGGTCCATGCCGATGCGCCGTGCGTAGGCATCGACCAGCCGTTCGATCACGAACGTGGCTTCGGGCCGGCCCGCTCCCCGGTATGCGTCGGTCGGCGTCGCGTTCGTGATGATGCCCTTGAACTCGTACCAATAGGCCTTGGTGTCGTAGGGGCCCATGTAGACCCATCCGCCGAGCTCGGGGATACCGGGTGTCAGCAACTGGAAGTACGCGCCCATGTCGGCAAGCTCGACGAACTTCATCCCCTGGATCTCGCCGTCCTCGGTGCCGGCGAGCGTGCAATCGTGCAGCACGCCACGGCCGTGGATCGTCGCGACGTAGTTCTCGGGCCTCGTCTCGATCCATTTCACCGGACGACCGATCGAACGGGTGAGCGCGAGTGCCAGCGCTTCCTCCGCGTACACGTTCAGCTTCGAACCGAAGCCACCACCCACGTCGGGCGCGATGATCCGCAGCTTGGACTGCGGGACACCCGTCGCGATGGACAGCCCGACGCGGCAGATGTGGGGGATCTGAGTGGCCGAGACGAGCGTGAACTCGCCGGCGGCGGGCGAGCCGTAGGCGAGGCACCCGCGGGGCTCGATCGCGTTCGGGATCAGCCGTGGCTGCGTGAAGCGCTCCTGCACGATCACGGGTGCCGAGTCGAACACCGATTGGTCGCCTCCGCCGCCGTGCGACCAGTGCACGACGACGTTGGTGCCGAGATCCTCGTGGATGACGACTTCGTCGGTGGCGGCTTCCTCGAGGTCCGTCACGGCCGGGAGGTCGCTGGCGCTGACCGTGACCATCTCCGCCGCGTCTTCTGCCTGCTCCCGCGTCTCGGCCACGACCACCGCCACGGCGTCGCCTGCGAAGCGGATCTTGTCCTTCGTGAGCGGCCAGTGGGTGGGGATCTTGATGTCCTCGGTGATCGGCCACACCATCGGCAGGGCCGCCGGGAAGGCTGTTTCGAGATCGGCGGCCGTGTAGACACCGACCACGCCGGGCATCGAGGCTGCGGCGGCGGTGTCGATCGACTGGATCGTCGCGTGCACGTGCGGCGGGCGCACGAGCGCCATCCACACCATGCCCGCCATCGACTGGTTGTCGACGAAGTTGCCCTGTCCTGTCAGCAGCTTCGCGTCTTCCTTGCGGAGAACCGGGCTGCCGACGTATTGCTCGGTCGCGACCATGTCCGCAACGCCCCCTCAGGCTCTCGTCGTCTCCGGCGCGCCGCTCATCGAGCCGGCGGCGTCGAGGATCGACTTCACGATGTTCTGGTACCCGGTGCACCGACAGAGATTGCCCTCGAGGGCCTCGCGTACGTCTTCCTCGGTCGGGGTCGGGTTCTCCTGCAGGTAGCTCGCGGCCGCCATCACCATGCCGGGCGTGCAGTAGCCGCACTGCAGACCATGATTGCGGTGGAAGGCGTCCTGGATCGGGTGCATCGTGTCACCGTGGGCCATGGCCTCGATCGTGGTGACGTCGCGGCCGTCGGCCTGTGCGGCCAGCATCGTGCAGCTCTTCACCGATTCGCCGTCGACAAGGACGGTGCAGGAACCGCACGTCGACGTATCGCACCCCACGTTGGTTCCGGTGAGTCCGAGCGTCTCTCTCAGGAAGTACACGAGCAGCGTTCGCGGCTCCACGTCGGCCTCACGAGACTGCCCGTTCACGGTCACGGACACGTTCGTCACGGACGGATCCCCCTTCCCGCGGCGGTGCATGCGTGGACGGAAACTCGGTAGGGCTCGAAGTCTAGGCCAGCAGTGGAAAACGCGCGAACCGAGGACGGAGCGCAGTTCGCGGCGGGGTGCCGTCTACCAGGCTGGTTCGCGGGCGCTCAGCGCTTCCGTGCCGGTGCACGTCTCGCCGGAGCCGTAGGAGACGCCATCGCCGGGTGCGAACCGCAGCAGGTAGCAGGTTCCCGACGGACCCATCACGGCGGCTCCCCAGGCCGTGCGTGTCGACGCCACGCTCACGACGCCCGGAGCCCGGGACGGGCCATCGACGAAGATGAGCGCGGACTCGAACGGCCTGAGATGCCCCGGCCCGGCATCGAGGAAGCTCGCCGACCCGCTCGCAGCCTCCCGAGCGGCGTCCAGCGCCGTGCGGGCGTCCGCCCTGGCGGTGCCGTCGATCGCGAGCGGCCCGGCGATCGGATCGATGGGCGCGGTCGCATCAGCCGTGCCCGACATGGTGGCGACGAGGGCTGTCGAGGCTTCCGCTCGGGACGCGCGCTCGACGCTTCGCCGCTCGCTGTCGATCACCCACCTCGAGAACGAGCCGAGTCCCGCCAGTGTGAAGAACACCACGAACCCGACGGCGATCGCCCGCGGGTTGAGGCGGCGACTGAGCGGCACCGGAGCCGCACGGAAGTTGAAGGTCTGATCCATCCCCGTGCTTGCTATCGGCGCGCCGTGAGCGCGGATGAAGGCCCCCGGGAAACAGGGCGTTCCGCGGTCGCCGCTCACGGCCGGCTGTGCGACCATCGGAACGTGAGCGAGATCACCGATGTTCTCGCGGCGATCGAGTCGCTGGCTGCCAAAGGCGAGCGCATGGCGCTGGCCACGATCGTGGCGGTTCGCGGATCGACCTATCGGCGCCCGGGAGCGCGGCTGCTCGTGCCCGAGGAGGGGGCGCCCATCGGCAACATCAGCGGGGGGTGCCTCGAGGGCGACGTCGCCGACATGGCCCGGATCGTGATGAGCGAGGGCACGGCCCGTCTCGCCGGCTGGGACCTCACGGCCGACGACGACGCCGTGTGGGGACTCGGCCTCGGCTGCAACGGAGCGATCGAGGTGTTCATCGAACCGGCTGATCAAGCAGCCGAGGTCGCCCACGCCCTGCGCGCAGCCCTCGAAGAGGAACACCCGATCTGCGTCGTGACGGTGCTCGAGAGTGAGGACGACACGGTCACGCCGGGGTCGCGCATCGTCGTGCGGCCGACCGGCGATCCGGAAGGCACCCTCGGCCTGCCCGTGGTCGACGCCGAGGCCATCGCAGCGGCCCGCGAGTTGCTCGACGCTGAGCACTCCGAGGTCCGGACGTTCGAACACGGCGTCCGCGCGTTCGTCGAGGTGCTGGAGCCCCCGCTGCGTCTGCTCGTGTGCGGCGCCGGACACGATGCGATCCCACTCGTGCGCGCCGCCACCGGCATCGGCTGGAGCCCCACCGTCGTGGACGACCGCCCGGGCTTGCTCAACCACGAGCGATTCCCCGAGGCGGCCGGGTTCGTCCACGTCAACGCGCCCGAGCACGTCACGAAGACCGCCGAGATCGATCGGCGCACACATGTCGTTGTCATGACACACAACTTCCTTCGAGACAAGGAGTACCTGCGTTCGTTGCTGGACTCCGATGCCGGCTACATCGGCATGCTCGGTCCGTCGGCGCGCACGCACCGCCTGCTCATGGAGCTCGCCGAGGAAGGCGCCGAGATCACCGACGCCGACCGTGAGCGCATCCACGGCCCTGCGGGCCTGGACCTGGGCGCCGAGGGTCCCGAGGAGATCGCCCATGCGATCGTCGCCGAGATCGTGGCCGCACGACACGGCCGGGCCGGTGGATTCCTGAAGGAACGCCCCGGTCCGATCCACGACCGGCCGGCGCCGGGCACCGAAGCTCGCTAGACACCCAGCATCGTCTGCCCCGTGTCCCCGGGATGGGCGGGCACGTTCGAGCATGCCCGCGCGGAGTTGCCCGTTCTTCTGACCCGTGCGATAAGTGAGTGCTGCCGTCGGTTGGCGACGACAACACCGAAGGGGGAACAGCACCCATGTTGCCTTCCAGTTTCGAGTACCACCGGCCGACCACCATCGACGAGGCGCTCGAGCTGCTCGCCTCACTCGGCGACAACGGCAAGGTCTTGGCCGGCGGCCAGAGCTTGATCCCGATGATGAAGCTGCGCTTCGCCGCACCAGCGCATCTCGTCGACATCAACCGCATCGGCGGGCTCGATTCGATCGAGGAGGTCGGCGACGAGCTTCACATCGGAGCGCTCGTTCGCCACAAGCAACTCGCCCGGTCGGAGCTGATCACCTCGAAGTACCCGATGATCGCGGCCGCCGCCCCCCAGATCGCCGACCCACTCGTCCGCAACCTGGGCACGATCGGCGGATCGCTGACGCATTGCGACCCCAGTGGCGACCTTGGAGCCGTGATGCTCGCGGCGAACGCCCGCGTGGCCCTGAAGAGCAAGGACGGCGAGCGTGAGGTGCCGGTCACCGAGTTCCTCGCCGACACCTTCCAATCATCGATCGAGCCGAACGAGCTGCTCACCGAGGTCCGCATCACTTCGCCGACGGGGGCATACGGCGGCACCTACCTGAAGCTCGAGCGCAAGGTCGGCGACTACGCAACCGTCGCCGTCGCCGCCCGTCTGGGCATGGCCAACGGCTCGATCGGCGTCGCCGGTATCGGCCTCACGAGCGTCGGACTCACCAACATCAAGGCGACCGCCGCCGAGGAGGCGCTGGTGGGCCAGGCACCGAGCCAGGAACTCTTCGCCGAGGCCGGCCGACTCGCCGCAGCCGCGGCGAGCCCGGTCAGCGACGTGCGCGGCACCGATGCGTACAAGCGACACATGGTCGAGGTGTACGTGCGGCGCGGGCTGACCCGTTCCGCCGAGCTGGCGGGCGTGGCCTGAGACCGCCGTGGATCCGGGGGGACGAGACATGGAAGTGACCATCACCGTCAATGGCACCGCACACACGCTCGACCTCGAGCCGCGACAACTGCTGGTGCACGTGATCCGAGAACAGCTCCGCCTGACCGGAACGCACATCGGCTGCGACTCAACGAGCTGCGGCGCCTGCACCGTGCTCTACGACGGCACACCGGTGAAGTCGTGCACCCTGTTCGGCGTGCAGGCCGACGGCGTCGAGATCACGACCGTCGAGGGCCTGCTTACCGCAGCAGGCCTCGATCCGATGCAGGCAGCGTTCAAGGAGCACCACGGGCTGCAGTGCGGGTACTGCACACCCGGCATGATGCTCGTGGGCAAAGCCCTGATCGAGGAGAACACCTCGCCCAGCGACGACGAGGTTCGCACCGCGATCAGCGGGAACATCTGCCGGTGCACGGGCTACATGAACATCGTCACGGCGATCCAGGCGGCTGCTGCTGCAACGACCGACGCGCCGGCGAATGCCTGACGCTTCCTGAGGAACACGACACGGAGGAGCCACGCACATGGCCACCGAGACCGAAGAGATCAGAGGCATCGGGCACAGCGTTCGTCGCAAGGAAGACGATCGCTTCATCCGCGGTCGAGGCAACTACATCGACGACGTGCAGCTGCCCGGCATGCTGCACATGGCGATCCTGCGGAGTCCGTATGCGCATGCGAAGCTCAATTCGATCGACGCGTCGGCGGCGCAGGCCATGCCGGGGGTCGTGGCGGTGGTCACCGGCGAGCTGATGGCCCAGCACAACCTCGCCTGGATGCCGACCCTGTCCGGGGACACCCAAGCGGTGCTCGTCACCGACAAGGTTCGGTTCCAAGGCCAGGAGGTCGCGGCGGTGATCGCCGAGGACCCCTACGTGGCCAAGGACGCACTCGAACACATCGAGGTCGACTACGAGCCGCTCGGCGTGGTGGTTTCGCCGCAGCAGGCGGCCGCCGACGGCGCGCCGGTGATCCGCGACGAGAAGGAAGACCAAAGCGACAACCACATCTACCACTGGGAGTCCGGCGACAAGGACGCGACCGACCAGGCCTTCTCGCACGCCGATGTCGTCGTTTCCCTCGACACCCACTACCCGCGCTCCCACCCCTCGCCCCTGGAGACGTGCGGGTGCGTCGCCGACGTCGACCCCGCGACCGGTCAGGCCACCATCTACATGACCTCGCAGGCCCCGCACGCGATCCGAACCGTGTTCGCGCTCGTCGCGGGCCTTCCCGAGGAGAACATCCGCATCATCAGCCCCGATATCGGGGGCGGCTTCGGCAACAAGGTCCCCGTCTACCCCGGCTACGTCGTGGCCACGGCGGCCTCACTGCTGCTCGGAAGGCCCGTGAAATGGATCGAGGACCGCACCGAGAACCTGATCTCGACGGGGTTCGCGCGCGACTTCCACATGCACGGGGAACTCGCCCTGAAGAACGACGGCACGATGCTGGGTCTCCGCACGTCGCTGCAAGCCGACGAGGGTGCGTTCCACGCCGATGCTCAGCCGTCGAAGTTCAAGGTGGGGTTGTTCCACATCGTCACCGGCAGCTACGACATGCCGGCCGCCCACGTTGCCGCCGATGGCTACTACACGAACAAGGCCCCTGGGGGCGTCGCATTCCGATGCTCGTTCCGTGTGACCGAGGCTTCCTACATGATCGAGCGGCTCGTGCAGAACGCGGCGTACGAGCTCGATATGGATCCTGCCGAGATCCGCAGGAAGAACTTCATCGACAAGGACCAGTTCCCGTACGAGTCGGTGACGGGCTTCGTCTACGACTCCGGTGACTACCACGCGGCGATGGACCTTGCGCTCGAGAAGATCGACTACGCGGGGTTCCGCGAGCAACAGAAGCGCGAGCGGGACGACGGCAAGCTGTGGGGCATCGGGCTCGCGTCGTTCACCGAGGTCGTCGGGGCCGGCCCTCACAAGGACTACGACATCATCGGCATCAAGATGAACGACGGCGCGGAGCTGCGCATCCACCCCACTGGCAAGGCGATCCTGAAGATCAGCTCGAAGACGCAGGGCCAAGGTCACGAGACGACGTTCGCCCAGATCGTGGCCGAGGAGCTCGGCATCCAGCCGGAGGACATCAAGGTGCAGCACGGCGACACCGACAACACCCCCTATGGCCTGGGCACGTACGCCTCACGCTCGACGCCGACGGTCGGCGCGGCCACCGCGATGGTGTCCCGGCGCGTCGGCGAGAAGGCCCGCAAGCTCGCCGCGCATCTGCTCGAGGTGGATGAGGCCGACATCGAGTTCAACCGACCGAACTACACCGTCAAGGGGGCCCCGGAGCGCGCGGTCACGATCCAGGATGTCGCGTTCGCCGCGTACACGAACTTCCCCGACGGCATGGAAGCGGGGCTCGAGGGTTCCTTCTACTAC
>Ga0224505_10000785_pt1 | contig 21237 bp, 16 predicted proteins | sample SF_Jan12_sed_USG_FD_169102 | JGI IMG/M metagenome (GOLD analysis project Ga0224505, IMG submission 169102) | Sediment microbial communities from San Francisco Bay, California, United States - SF_Jan12_sed_USGS_4_1 | ecosystem: Environmental > Aquatic > Marine > Sediment | place: USA: California... | reverse complement strand
GGGGCCCCGTTGATCGAGACGTTCCGAGTGGCCTCGGCGACGCTGAGTGCCGCCCCGAGCCACGGGTCCAGGGCTCCCACCGATTGGTTCCCGTCCGTGGACGCGACCAGTGCCTTGCCGGTGCCCTTGACCCGCAGGACGGCCGCCCCGTGACCGGGTCCCGCGACGGTATCGGCCCCGACCGTCGAGTCGTACTGCTCGAAGACGACTCGCCGTGAGGCCAGGTTCGGGGAACCGATGAGACCGAGGAGGACCGCTCCCGGGTCCACGCCCCGCTCGGGCAGGCGATCGATCGGCTCGCCGGGCGCGCCCGGCGCAGGGGCCGGCCGACGATGCGGAGGCGGTGATGCCACGCGATCGTGGACGATGGCGTCACTCGTGAGCGCCCGCGCAGGCACGCGCGCGATCTCGTCGCCGCCGGTCGTGATCGCGATGTCCCCGTCCGAGGTGACGCGGCCGATGATCGCCACCGGGAGACCCCAGCGCTCGCAGACCTCCCGGACGGCGTCCCATCGGTCGGGGCGGACGGCCGCGCACATCCGCTCCTGGCTCTCCGAGATCATGACCTCGAACGGCTCCATGCCGGCCTCCCGCCGCGGGATCGCGTCCAGATCGACGAGGATGCCCGTTCCCGCACGATCCGCCGTCTCGGACGTGGCACACGTGATGCCTCCGGCGCCGAGGTCCTGGAGGCCCTCGACCAGTCCTCGCTCGATCAACTCCAGGCTGGCCTCGATGAGCAGCTTCTCGGCGAACGGATCGCCGACCTGGACGCTCGGGCGCTTCGAGGGGTCGTCGTCCGTGAACGTGGCCGACGCGAGGACCGAGGCTCCACCGATCCCATCACGGCCGGTCGCCGAGCCGAACAGGACGACCAGGTTCCCCGGGCCGGGCGCCGCGGCGAGCGTCAGCAGGCGCTCCTCCATGAGCCCGATCGCCATGACGTTGACGAGGGGATTGCCCTGGTAGGACGGATCGAACACGAGCTCGCCGCCGACCGTCGGGACCCCGACGCAGTTGCCGTAGCCGCCGACGCCGCGGACGACGCCATCGACGAGGTGGCGTGTGCGGGCGTCGGACGGGTCGCCGAAGCGCAGGGCGTCAAGGACGGCGATCGGTCGCGCCCCCATCGTGAAGATATCGCGCAGGATTCCTCCGACGCCCGTGGCGGCGCCCTGATACGGCTCGACCGCCGAAGGATGGTTGTGGCTCTCGATCTTGAAGGCGACCGCCAGCCCGTCCCCGATCGAGATCACGCCGGCATTCTCGCCGGGGCCGGCGACCACGCCCTCGCCGCTCGTCGGGAGCGTGCGAAGCAGGGGCCGTGACGACTTGTACGAGCAGTGCTCGCTCCACATGACGCTGAACATGGCCAACTCGAGGTCGTTCGGATCGCGACCACCGAGCCGCGCGCGGATCGCGTCCAGCTCGTCGTCCGTGACGCCGAGTCGACGATGCAGCGGCTCCACGGGCAGATCGGCGAGGGTCACGAGGCGTTCACCACGGCCGGCCGCGCGTTGGCGGCTCGAGCGGCACTCTCGACGAGCGACCGGATGATGCCCGCTCCGTCATCCGAACCCAGGATTCCCTCGGAAGCGCGCTCCGGATGGGGCATCAGGCCGGCGACGTTGCCGTTGGGACTGATCACGCCCGCGATCGCGTGGACGCTGCCGTTGGGGTTCGCGTCGCGATCATCCTCGGCGGCGCGCCGGCCGTCGCCGTGCACGTAGCGGAAGAGCACGCCTCGGTCGCGTTCGAGCCCGTCCAGGGCGGCGGGATCGGCGAAGTAGCAGCCCTCGCCGTGGGCGATGGGCATCCTGAGGGGCTCGCCCGCTGCGGCGAGCGCGTGGGTGAACGGCGTGTCCAGGCGCTCGGCGGCGATGGCCACGTCGCGACCCAGGAACCGCAGCCCTCGATTCCGCAACAGGGCCCCGGGTACCAGCCCGGCCTCCGCGATGACCTGGAAGCCGTTGCAGATCCCGAGCACGAGGCCGCCGTCGGCAGCGAACGCGGCGATCGACCGCATCACGGGACTGAATCGGGCGATGACGCCGGCGCGCAGGTAGTCGCCATAGGCGAAGCCGCCCGGTAGGACGACGGCCGCGACGCCATCGAGCGACGCCTGCTCGTGCCACAGCGAGACGGCCTCCGCGCCGGCCAGACGCAGCGCGTGCAGCGTGTCCCGATCGCAGTTGCTGCCGGGGAAGATGACCACGCCGACACGGACCGTCACGCTGGGCCCTCCTCCGCCGCCTGGGACGAGGCCGAGGCACCGACGACGGACGACGCGGCCGCGAGCGGCTCGATCGCGTACACCTCGATGAGCGGGTTGGCCAGCAGTTCGGTCGCCAGCCGCTCCACCACGCTGCGCGCCGCCTGTTCGTCGGCCGCCTCCACGGTCAACTCGACGCGCCGGCCGACGCGGACCGCGCTCACCCCTTCGATGCCGAGGTGGCCCAGGCTCCCCTCCACGGCGCGCCCCTGTGGGTCGAGGATGCCGGGCTTGGGAGTCACGTTGACGGCGAACCGGTGGGTACTCATCGGGCGATGACGTCCTCCGCGAGATATCGATCGAAACTGGCCCCGGTGATCCGTTCGTACGCCTCGAGGTAGCGCCTCCGGGTCCCGGCGACGACCTCGGCAGGGAGCGCCGGACCGGGCGCCGTCTTGTCCCACGTCTGTGATTCGAGCCAGTCACGGACGAACTGCTTGTCGAAGCTCGCCTGTGGGCGACCCGGAACGTAGGCCGCCGCATCCCAGAAGCGCGATGAGTCCGGGGTGATCGCCTCGTCAACGAGCAAGAGGTCGTCCGTCCCCGGCCGAAGTCCGAACTCGAATTTCGTATCGGCAAGGATGATGCCTGCCCGCTCGGTGATGACGGCCGCATGCTCGTACAGTCGCAGGGCCGTCGCACGGACCCGTTCCGCGAGCGGGCCCCCGACGGCCGCGGCCATCGTGTCGAAGTCGATGTTCTGGTCGTGCTCTCCGGCTTCCGCCTTCGTCGCCGGAGTGAAGATGGGCCGGGGCAGCCGATCGCTCTCCCGCAGGCCGGCCGGCAAGGTCAGGCCGCACACCGCTCGGCGATCCCGGTACTCCTTCCAGCCCGAACCCGCCAGGTAGCCGCGGACGACGGCCTCGATCGGGATGACGTCGGCGCGTTCGACGATCATCGAACGTCCTCGGAGGTCGGGGTCGTCCACGTCCGTCGCCACGAGGTGGTTGGGCACGACCTGTGCAGTGGATCCGAACCAGAATCGCGACAGGCCGGTCAGGACCTTGCCCTTGTCCGGGATCGTCGTCGGCAAGATGACGTCGAAGGCGCTGATCCGATCGCTCGCAACGAGCAGGAGCCGGCCATCCTCGAGGTCGTACAGGTCGCGGACCTTGCCGGAGCGCAGGAACCGGTCAGCCAGCATCGGGGGTCTTGGCGCTCGGGGTCCCGGACAGGACCGGGTCGGCGGGACCCGACGCCGGGGAAAGTCGGTCCAGTCGCTCGATGACCGCGTGGACATGGCGGAGGAACGCTGCCTCATCGAAGCAGGCGTCCAGGTCGGTGAGGGACAGCTTCTGGGCCACGGCCGGGTCGACGGCCACCAGGTCGCGCAACGGGGTGCGCTCGTCGGCGGCACGGAGCGCAGCGCGCTGGACGATCGCGTAGGCCTCCTCCCGGCTGATCCCGGCCTTCTCCACCAGGACGACGAGGACGCGACTGCTGGCGTGGAGGCCCAGCCCGCGGTCGATGTTCTCGCGCATGCGCTCGGACCGGACGAGCAGACCGCCGATGAGGCCGGTCATCCGGACCAGCATGTAGTCAAGAAGGGTCGTCGCGTCGGGAAGGATGACCCGCTCGGCCGAGGAGTGGCTGATGTCGCGCTCATGCCAGAGCGGCTGGTCTTCGAGCGCCGTGTGGGCATATCCACGCAGCAGGCGTGCCATGCCGGCGATCCGCTCGGCCAGGATCGGGTTGCGCTTGTGGGGCATCGCGCTGGAACCCTTCTGGCCGGTGCGGAACGGCTCCTGGAGCTCGCCGATCTCCGTGTGCTGGAGATTGCGGACCTCGGTCGCGATGCGCTCGAGGGTGCCGCCGATGATGGCGATCGACGTGAGCAGCGCGGCGTGCCGGTCGCGCTGCACGATCTGGGTGCTGACCGGATCGACGTGCAGGCCGAGTTCGGCGAGCACATCCGCCTCGATGTCCGGCTCCAGGTGGCTGTAGGTGCCGACCGGCCCGGAGATCTTGCCGGTCCCGATCTCGTCCACAGCCGTGGCGAGGCGGGTGCGGCCCCGATCCACTTCGAAGGCCCATCCGGCCAGCTTGAGCCCCATGGTCGTCGGCTCCGCGTGGACCGAGTGGGTCCGCCCCATCATCGTGGTGTCCGCTTCGGCTCGGGCGCGCGCGACCAGGGCGGCGATGAGCGCGTCGGCGTCCCGCAGCAGGAGCACGCCGGCTGCTCGCAGCTGGATCGCCAGGCCGGTGTCCACGACGTCGCTGCTGGTCAGGCCCAAGTGCAGGTAGCGGCCCTCCGGCCCGACCGATTCGGCCACCTGCGAGACGAAGGCGATCACGTCGTGATCGGTCGTCCGCTCGATCTCGGCGATCCGCTCGACATCCACCGTCGCCCGCGCCTCGAGGGCCGCGAGGGCCTCGCCCGGTACGCGACCGCGGGCGGCCTGCGCCCGGGCCACGGCGAGTTCCACCCGAAGCATCGCCTCGAAGCGGGCCTGCTCGGTCCAGATCGCACCCATCTCGGGCAACGTGTAGCGACGGATCATGGGCCCGCCTCGACCGACGATCCGGGGGTCGGACCGTCGGCGAGAGCGTCGGCGGCGATGTCGCGTCGCCGCTGGGCTCCATCGAACACGATCCATTCGGCGGCCCGGTCGGCCACGTCACGGGCGGCGGCCAGGTCGTCCCCGCGACCGACGACCGCCAGCACTCGGCCGCCCGCGGTGCGGTAGCCGCCGGTCGCCGACCGGACCGTCCCCGAGTGGAAGACCAGTGCCCCGTATACCGCGATGCGGTCCAGGCCGATGATGGTGTCGTCATGCCGCGAAGCCTCGGGATAGCCGGCCGCCGCCAGCACGACGGCGACGGTCGCTTCGGGCAGGACCGGCAGCCGAGCTGCGTCCGGAGAGGGCACGCCGGCGGCCGCCAGGCGACCACGCGCCGCGGCGAGCAGCCACGGACCCAGCGGTCCCGCGAGGCGCGGCAGGATGGCCTGCGTCTCCGGATCGCCGAACCGCGCGTTGCACTCCAGGAGGACCGGCCCGTCCGCGGTGAGCATCAAGCCGGCGTAGAGCGCGCCACGGAACGGCGACCCGCGCCGCGCCAGCTCGGCCAGGATCGGGCGATGGAAGCGGTCAAGCAGCCCATCCGCCGACGCGTCCGGAAGGTCGGGCAGCGGGGAATACGCGCCCATCCCGCCGGTGTTCGGGCCCGCATCGCCATCGCGGAGTCGTTTGTGGTCGCGCGAGATCGGCAGGGCCACGGCCTCTCGGCCGTCGCACAGCGCGATGAGGCTCGCCTCGCGACCTTCCAGGCGCTCCTCGATGACGACGGGGCCTGCGGTCACGGCGACCCGGATCGCTGCCACCGCCTCGTCGATGTCGGACGCGACGGTGACGCCCTTGCCGGCCGCCAGGCCATCCGCCTTCACCACCACCCCGCGGCCCGCGGCCTCGAGGCTCCGGGCGAAGTCGATCGCGGGGCCGGCGTCGTCGAAGGCCCCCGATCGGGCCATCGGAACGCCGGCTGCCGCGGCGACCTGGTGACAGAACGCCTTGCTGGATTCGATCCGGGCTGCGGCGGCGGTCGGTCCGAATACCGGGATGCCGTCCGCTGCGAGAGCGTCGGCCACGCCGGCCGCGAGCGGTGCCTCCGGCCCCACGACGACGAGTTCGGCCACGGTCGCCCGGGCCGCCGCGAGGACCGAACCCGGGTCGAGCGGATCCACGTCCGGCAGTCGCCGCACGCGGGGCAGGGCGGCCATCGCGTCCGAGCCGGGGGCGACGATGACCTCCTCGACGCCAGGCTCCGCGCCCAGCTTCCAGGCCAGGGCATGCTCGCGACCACCGGCCCCGACGACGAGGATCCGGGTCGGCGTCAGGGTCGACTCGCCGCTCATGTCGGGATCCCCGAGCGCTGGCGCATCGGCCGCCAGGCGCGCTCGATGGTCTGGGTCCGCTCCGGTCCGACGGACACGAGGACGATCGGCACGCCCGCATGCTGCTCGATGGCCGTCACGTACCGCCGGGCGTTCTCCGGCAGGTCGGCGAGCGAGCGCACGTCGTTGATCGGCTCCATCCAGCCGGCGAAGTCCTCGAAGACGGGCCGCGCACGCGCGAGCGCCGCGCCGCTGGACGGCCAGGTCTCGACGCGGCGGCCGTCGATCTCGTACGCGACGCACACCCGCAGCGGGTCCACACCCGAAAGGATGTCCAGCTTGTTGAGCATGATGGAACTCACGCTGTTCACGGCAACGGCGTAGCGCAGGGGCACGGCATCGAACCAGCCCACCCGCCGAGGTCGCCCGGTCACGGTCCCATATTCGTGGCCGCGCTGCGCGATCCCGGCCCCGATCTCCTCCGTGAGCTCGGTGGGATACGGCCCGGCGCCGACCCGCGTGGAGTAGGCCTTCATGACCCCGATCACCTCGTCGACCTGGAGCGGACCGATCCCCCCGCCGGTGCACGCGCCGCCCGCGACCGGATTGGACGACGTCACGAACGGGTAGCTGCCGTGATCGAGGTCCAGGAGCGTCCCCTGGGCGCCCTCCAGCAGGACATGCTGACCGCGCGCCAGGGCCGCCTGGACGAGCCAGGTCGTGTCGTCGAGATGGTCGCGCAGGCGCTCGCCCCAACGGGCTGCCTGCGCCACGAGCTCTTCGACGGTGAACGTCTCCGCGTCCATCGATCGCAGCAGCAGGTTCTTGTCCGGAAGGACGCGCTCGATCCGCTCGCGCAGCACTGCCGCGTCGAGCAGGTCCTCCATGCGCAGGCCCAGTCTCCACGCGCGGTCCCCGTAGGTCGGGCCGATGCCGCGCCCTGTCGTACCGACGGCGGCTCCCCCGAGTCGCTCCTCGTTGGCGCGGTCGAGAGCCACGTGGTACGGCATGATCACGTGCGAGCTTCGGCTCACGCGGACGCGCCCGACGTCGATGCCGCGCTCCATGAGCATGTCGAGTTCGGAGATCAGGGTCACCGGATTGACGACCACGCCGTTGCCGATCACGGACGTGATGTGCGGATACAGCACGCCCGAGGGCGTGAGCCGGAGCTTGAACACCTCGTCGCCCCGGACGACGGTATGGCCGGCGTTGTCGCCGCCCTGGTAGCGAACGACCATCGCGGTCTGCTCCGCGAGGAAGTCGGTCGTCTTGCCCTTGCCCTCGTCGCCCCACTGCAGCCCGACGATCACGGTGGCCGGCATCAGGCAGGGCTCCGCGGACCGGTCCGTACATCCTCGCAGGGGGAAATGAAAAGGCCCCCGGCCTCGTGGCCCGGGACCCGGATAGACGACTCCCTCGTCGCGCCGCCGATGTCACGGCGGACCGCCGGCTGCTGGTCGCTCGGGCGCCTCGCGGGACGGCCGATGCGCCCTTCACGCGCGATGGCTGGCCTCCTGATTCGTCGGATCGTCCCGGTAACCCTTCCGAGACGGCCGGAGTATAGCAGTCGAGACCGGGCCCGAGCGCTCGGGATGGGCTCGAGACACCCGCCGTTCAGCGGTCGACGGGGTACGACCGGCGCCGCCACGTCGGTACGTCCGGCGGGTCCGCTCCGCACGCGCTCACCGGTAGCCTTCAGGCGTGATGCGCCTCATCGGGGTCCTGGCGCTCGTGGCTCCGGTCGCGCTCGGGATCCTCCTCATCGCCGCACCCGGTTCCCCCCTGCCGGGTGGCCCTCCCGGCCCGCTGGTGGCCGCGGTGGCGGCTGCCGCGGCAGGCGTGAGCCTGACCGCCCTGGTCGTCGCTGGCTACCTGCGGTTCCGGTTCGACTCCATGGTCCGGGCCGCAGAACGCATCGCCGCCGGGGACTACACGACCAGCGTGACCCCCCGCCGTCATGGCCTGGAGGCCCGCCTGTCGCGAGCCGTCAACGCGATCGCCGACGCCCTCGCGGACACCCACGATCGCGCGACCATGGATCGCCTGACCGGCGTGGCCAACCGGCCGTCCGTCGTCGCGGCGCTGTTCTCCGAGGTGGAGCGCGCTGGACGGTACGAGCGGCCGCTCTCCGTCGCGTTCGTGGATATCGACCACTTCAAGTCGATCAACGACACGTACGGCCACGCGGCCGGTGATGTCGTGCTGCGCGGGGTGGCGCAGACGATCGGGGCGAACCTGCGGGCCAGCGACCTGATCGGACGTTACGGCGGCGAGGAATTCATGATCATCCTGGCCGAGACCGGACTCGAGGAGGGGTCGGTCCTGGCCGAGAAGCTGCGGATGCTCGTCCAGCGCCAGCGCTTCGTCGTCGACGGCCGGCACGAGATCTCGGTCACCATCTCCATCGGCATCGCCGGTGGAACGGGACGCCTCCACATGGAGGACCTCGTTCGCGACGCGGATGCCGCGATGTACTCGGCGAAGTCGCTCGGGCGGAACCAGACCTACATCTTCGCCGAACCCGATGACGATGCCCGGGTGCCCCGCGCTCCGATCTCGGCTGCCGGTCGCGCCTACGCGGTGGAGATCGGCCAGCGCGCCCGGGACGCGGCGACGGAGGCGCTCACCTCCGCACTCGTTCCGCTCCCCCACTACGGCGGCCGTCCATCGGCGCTGATCGCGTCCATCGTCGTGACCCTCGCGCGCCAACTGCAACTGCCGCCAGCCGAGGTCGATCGACTGCGTATCGCCGCGCTGCTCCACGACGTGGGCAAGATCGCGGTCCCGCCGGACATCCTCGACAAGCCGTCGGCGCTGACGTCCACGGAGTGGCGGACGATGGTCCAGCATCCGCGGATCGGCCAGGTGATCCTGGAGCAGGCGGCGGCGCTCAAGGATGCTGTTCCGATCATCCTCCATCACCACGAGCGTTACGCCGGGCGAGGCTACCCGTTCGGCCTCCGCGCGACCGAGATCCCGCTGGGGGCCCGGATCGTGGCCATCGCCGACGCCTACGACGCGATGGTCCATGACCGCCCGTATCGCGCAGCAAGGTCCCACCACGAGGCCATCGCCGAGCTGCGCAGGCACGCGGGGACCCAGTTCGACCCGGAACTCGTCGAACTCTTCTGCGACCTGTATGGAGCCCGCCCACCGGAGGTCGAGGCTGCCGCCGTCGAGACGGCGGCGGGCACGCACCGGCGCAGAGGCGGCCCGCTCGAGATCAGCAGCCCGGCTCGCGATGGTCGTCGTCGGCGATCGGACATGCGGCCGACGGACGCTGCCGCCGACGGCCCGACCTCGATCCGCTCGACCGGTGAAGCGCCGTCGTCCCAGACGATGGCGGCGGATGGTGCCCTGGGCATGTCGGGCTCGAGCAGCCCGCTGCCGGCAGCCGCGAACTCACGACGCCTTCCGCGACGGCCTCCGGTCGGAGACTGACGAGAGGTCCGGCGAGACTAGGCACCCAGGCCGACCCCCGTTCCGCAGGATCGCACGCAGGTGCAGCTCATCGCGCGGGCCCTCCAGTGCGGCCGGTGCGCCATGAGACCCGGCGAGTACGGCGAAGAGTCACTGCGAAGCGCCTGATACGGGCGCGTGCATGAGGGTCCGCTAGGGTCACCATGTCACCCGCCGGAGACGCAGGGTCGGGATCGGCGCAGCCGCCCGGCCGGGAAGGAGAACGGACCGTGAACAAGGTCCTACTGACGGGGCGCCTCACGCGCGACCCGGAGATGCGTAGCCTGGCCAGTGGCAAGAGCGTGACGACGTTCACCGTCGCCAGCAACGAGTTCATCGGCGGCGGGCGCGAGAAGGCGGAGTACCACCCCGTGGTGACATGGGATCGTCTGGCCGAGATCGCCGGCACGTACCTCGGGAAGGGCCAGCAGGTGGCGATCGAGGGCCGCCTCCAGACGCGGTCATGGGACGACGATCGCGGCCAGCGGCACTGGAAGACGGAGATCGTCGCGGCCCATGTGGAGATGCTGTCCGGTCGCCGCAAGAAGGATTACGAGGCACAGCAGGCCGCCGACTCGCTCGTGGCCCAGGCTGATACCTACACGGAGGGCCCGCCCACCGAGCCCATCCCCGAAGATGCCGGCGCCGACCTCGACCTGGCAGATGACGAAGAGGCCGCGGCCTGACCCACGCCCCTACCAGGATCGGCGGCGGCGCGGCCCCCTACGCGTCGCCGCCGCCATCATCCAGGACGGCGCTACACCGATCCCCTTCAGCCCTGGGCACGGTACAGGCGCCGACGCGGGATCCCGGTCTCGGCAGCGACACGTCGGGCGGCCTCTCCGCGCGCGGTACCCGCCGCTACCAGCCGCTCGACGGCTTCGAGCGCCGACGACAGCTGCTCGGTATCGCTTGCGGCGTCACCCGGCGGCCTCGACAGGGCCGCGCCGGGCGAGCCGCCCTTGATCCCGCCGACGACGATGACGATCTCGCCTCGGCTCGGGATCGTTCCGTCCGCCGTCGCCGCGGCCAGATCTCGGAGAGGAGCGCGGACGATCTGCTCATGGATCTTGGTGAGTTCACGGCAGACGGCGCCAGAGCGCTCGGGGCCGCAGGCCGCGGCAAGATCGTCGAGCGTTCCGGCGACGCGGTTCGGGGCTTCGAACAGGACGCAGCCGCGGGTATCTGCTGCGATGCGCTCGAGGTGATCCCGTCGCGCCCGGCCCGAGCGCGGCAGGAAGCCCTCGAAAGACCAACGCGGCCCGGCCAGCCCGGATGCCGTGACCGCCGCGAGCACCGCTGACGCTCCCGGGATGGGCACGACGCGGCCGCCTTCGTCGGACCATGCGCTGACCAGGTCCTCCCCGGGGTCGCTGACGGCCGGCGTGCCGGCATCCGTCACGAGAGCGAGATCGGACCCGCTCCTGAGGTGATCCAGCAGGGTGGCCAACCGGCCCGGACCGCTCTTCGCATGGAAGCTCGTCAGTCGGGCCGTCAGCCCGTGGCGATCCAGCAGCCGCTTGGTGAGCCGGGTGTCCTCGGCGGCGATGAGCGGCACGTCCCCAAGCACCTGGAGCGCGCGCAGGGTGACGTCCGAGAGGTTTCCGATCGGGGTGGCCACGACATAGAGGACCCCACCGCCCGTCGGGCGCTCACCCTGGTCCACCGCACCGGAGCGATTCACCCCCGCGCCGAACCGGGCCGCCGCCGCGGATAGAGGTAGTCCACGCCCGCCGTGCGCGGCCCGAGCTTGGCGATCGGAGGCATCTGGCGCTTGAACTCCGAGCCCGCCACCATCCTGTCCGCCCGGTCCACCAGCTCGCGGGCGAATCCGAGCGCGACGACCTCGTCGACCGAACGCCGCTGGTCGATCCGCCAGAACAACAGCCGGTCCAGTTCCGGATAGCTGAACCCGGCCTCCGCCTCGTCGGTCTGTCCGGGCCACAGATCCGCCGATGGGGCCTTGCGGATGATCCGGTCGGGCACGCCCATCGCCGCCGCCAGCTGGCGCACCTGGCTCTTGTACAGGTCCCCGATCGGGTTGAACGCGCAGGCATTGTCGCCGTACAGCGTCGTGTAGCCGATGAGCCCTTCGGTCTTGTTGCCGGTACCGACCACCAGGCCGCCGGACGTCACCGACCGGTCGTACAACACGGCCATCCGCATCCGCGCCATGAAATTGCCGCGGCGCAGAGCCGAGGCATCCGTGTCCGGGCCATAGAACGCGTCCACCATCGGACTGATCTCGACGAGCTCCGACGCACAGCCAAGGCGCCGGACGACCTCTTCCGCGTCCGCACGGGACGCCGGCGCTGACGTCCGATACGGCATCAGCACGCACAGCAGCCGCTCGGCCCCGATCGCCTCGGTCACGAGGTAGGCCACGAGTGCCGAATCGATGCCGCCCGACAATCCGAGCACCGCGCGTTCGAATCCGGCCTGCTGAAGCTGAGCCTTGATGAACTCCCCGATGACGCGCCGGGCGACACCGGTGTCGATCGCCAGCTCCTTCGGAAGGTCGAAGGCCGCATGGTCGGTCATGGCATCCCTGCCCTGCTGTCATCGATCGGGTCGTCCGCGATGTTCGCCCGCTTCCGGATGATGCGCTGCAGCTCGCGGACCTGGAGCTCGAGGCGTTCGTCCCGCAGGAGCGGGAGCCCGATCCGCTCTCGTCGGACGTCGGCCGGTGCGATGTCGACGAAGAAGAGTCCCTCGTCGTAGAGCGGTGCGCTGAAGATCGGCGCCCCGTTCGGGGCGATCACTTCCGAGCCGCCCCAGAACGAGATCGATTCCTCGATCCCGACGCGATTGCAGAACACCACGAAGGACGTGGTCAGCTGAGCGTACGTCCGCATGATCGTCCGCCAGGAGCTGGCCGTACCGAGGCCGACCTCGTTGGTGGCCGCCACGTCGCGACCCGGCGACGACGAGACGTTGATGAGCAGGCTGGCCCCGTCCAGAGCCAGGGCCTGGGGCACCGCGACATGCCAGAAATCCTCGCATACGCCGATCCCGAGCTCGACGCCGAGGCTCGACGACGCTGCCCTGATCTGGTCGCCGGGCGCGAAGAACCGGCGTTCGTCGAACAGCCCGTAGGTCGGCAGGAACACCTTGCGCTGGACATGGCGCACCTCACCCTCCTCGAGCAGGGCCGCGGCGATGAACAGGCGGTGATCGTCCGACTCCTCGACGAACGAGACGATGGTCGAGATCCCGTCGGCGACGTGCGCCAGATCCGCCAGGCGCGGGTCGTCCAGGCGCATCGCAACATCCGCGGACAGGTCCTGCAGCTGATATCCGGTCAGGCTCAGCTCCGGGAAGACGAGGAGGTCTGCCCCGCCGGTCCGTGCCTCCTCGATGAACTCGCCGTGGCGGGCCAGGTTCGTCTCGAGCTGGCCAAGCCGGGGCGCGAACTGGGCGATGGCCAGGCGGATCGAGTCCATGGCCGCGAGCATACGCGACCCGGATCCGACCGGGCATGCACCGCCGCCCCAAGCCGGTTGGTGGTGACGAGCGCTCGCGCCGGTGCTAGTGTTCCTGCGATCCGTGCGCACCGGGAGGGTGTCGCGCGGCTGGATTCGGCTCCGACCCCCCGGACAGGGAGACCGCGGTCCGGGATACGGAGCGAAGAGGAGGAGATTGCGCATGTCCAGATCACGCAGGTGGTCGCCACGGCTCGCGGTGTTGGCCGCATCCGCGGCGATCGTCTTCGCGGCCTGTGGCGGTTCGACCGCGACCACCACCCCGTCCACGGCACCCGAGAGTAGCGCCCCGACCACGGCGCCCGAGAGCATGGCGCCGTACGAGGCGATGGTCTATCCGGCGTCCGGCGAGGCCCCCTGCGGCCAGACCGACGCACCGGATGCCAACCACTCCGCGTACACCGGGAACTTCAAGAAGATCAGCGCGACGGACGAGAAGACCGTCGTGTTCGAGCTCTGCAACCCGGACGTCGCGTTCCTGTCCAAGATCGCATTCACGTCGTTCGCGATCAATGACACCGCCTGGCTCGAATCGAAGATCGACCCGGCGGGAACCACGAACCAGGCGATCGTCAACGAGGTCAACGGCACCGGCCCGTACAAGCTGGAAGCCTGGAACCGCGGCTCTGACGTGACCATGGCGCGCAACGACGCGTACTGGGGCAACCAGGCCAAGACGGAGAAGCTCATCTTCCGCTGGAGCACGGAGGCCGCGCAGCGGCTCGTCGAGCTGCAGTCCGGCACCGTGGACGGGATCGACAACGTCGGCCCGACCGACTTCCCGACCGTCGAGGGCGATGCGGCGCTGGCGCTCAAGCCCCGCGCCGGCCTGAACATCTTCTACGTCGGCATGAACAACACCTACGCTCCGTTCGATAACGACATGGTCCGCCAGGCGATCGCCATGGGCATCGACCGGCAGCGGCTCGTCGACAACTTCTATCCGCCCGGATCCGAAGTCGCCACGCACTTCACCCCCTGCGCCATCCCGAACGGATGCGCGGGTGACGCGTGGTACGAGTTCGATGCGGCGGCCGCCAAGCAGATGCTGGCGGACGCGGGCTTCCCGGACGGCTTCACCACCAAGATCCAGTATCGCGACGTCGTCCGCAGCTACCTGCCGGACCCGAACGTCGTCGCCCAGGACATCCAGGCCCAGCTGAAGGCCAACCTCAACATCACCGCGGACATCGAGGTCCAGGAGTCCGGCACCTTCCTCGACAACGCCGACGCCGGCAAGCTCGAGGGCATCCACCTTCTCGGCTGGGGTGCTGACTATCCCGACGTCACCAACTTCCTCGACTTCCACTTCGGCTCCGGCTCGTCGCTGCAGTTCGGCGACAAGTGGGATGACATCACCTCGGCCCTGGCCGCGGGTGGGGCCGGCACCGACGACGCCGCGCGCGAGCCGTCGTACGTCACCGCCAACAACGCCATCAAGACCCACGTTCCGATGATCCCGATCGCCCATGGCGGCTCCGCCGTGGCCTATCGGGCGGATGTCACGGACGCACACTCGTCGCCACTCGGCAACGAATACTTCGCGGTCATGACGCCCGGCGATCGGAGCCAGTTCGTCTGGATGCAGAACGCAGAGCCGCCCGGCCTGTACTGCGCCGACGAGTCCGACGGCGAGGCGCTCCGCGTTTGCGAGCAGATGACCGAGTCGCTGTACTCCTATGAGGTCGCCGGCACGGCCGCCGAGCCGGCCCTCGCCGAGAAGTGCGAGCCGAACACCGAGTTGACCGTCTGGACCTGCACGCTCCGTTCTGGCGTGACATTCCACGACGGTGCAGCGCTCGATGCGAACGACGTCGTCCTGACCTACGCCGTGCAGTGGGATGCCGACCATCCGCTGCACAAGGGTCGCGACGGATCGTTCACGTACTTCCCCGGTCTGTTCTCGGGCTTCCTGAACCCGCCGCCACCGGCGCCGGAGGGGTAACCCGTCCATCAAGCGAAGGGCGCCGCCGAGGCGGCGCCCTTCGCGCATCCTCACGTCTCACACCCCGTACCATCCGCCCGTCCATCACCCTGACTTCTAAAGGGACGAGAAGCCCGGATGACGCGCTTCATCATCCGCCGCCTGATCTACAGCATCCCGGTCCTGATCGGGATCGTGATGCTCGTGTTCATCCTCGCCCGGGTCATCCCGGGTGATCCGTGCACGGCCACCTACGGCGAGAAGGCCACCCCGGAACTCTGCGCCCAGTTCGAGATCCGCTATGGCCTGGACAAGCCGATCTGGGAGCAGTTCCTGATCTATCTCGGGGCCCTACTCCAGGGTGACCTGGGCAGTTCCATCCGATTCGGCCGACCCGTCACGGACATCCTGCTGGAGCGACTGCCCGTCACCGTCGAGCTGACGGTCGTCGCCCTGCTCTTCGCGACGGTCGTCGGCGTGACGCTCGGCCTGCTGTCCGCCACCCGCCGCAACTCGCCGGTGGACGTCGGCACGATGGTCCTCGCCAACCTTGGTGTCTCGACTCCCGTCTTCGTCCTCGGCCTGCTGCTGGCGTTCGTCTTCGCCGTCCTGCTCAAGGACACCTTCCTCGCGCTCCCGCCGTCGGGCCGCCTGTCGCCGGGCGTCACGGTGATCCCGCTGGCGGAAAGCTGGGGATTACAGGAGCTGAGCGGAGCTCCACGGTCGGTGCTGGACTTCTTCTCGAACATCTATACGTTCAACACGCTCGTGACCGGACAATGGGAGACGTTCGCGGATGCCGCTCGGCATCTGATCCTGCCCGCGATCGCCGTCGGAACCATCCCACTGGCCATCATCGCGCGGATGACGCGGTCGAGCCTCCTCGAGGTGCTTGGCCTCGATTACGTTCGGACGGCCCGGGCAAAGGGCCTCAAGGAGCGATCGGTGGTCCTCCGGCACGGGATGCGCAACGCGCTCCTGCCGGTCGTGACCGTCATCGGCCTCTCGCTCGGCGCCTTCCTGTCCGGGGCGATCCTGACCGAGACGATCTTCAACCTGACCGGCATGGGCAAGACGCTCTTCGAGGCCATCCAGGGTCGCGACTACATCGTCATCCAGGGAGTCACGATCGTGGTCGCCCTCGCCTACCTGACCGTGAACCTGATCGTCGACGTGTCGTACGCCTTCCTGGACCCGCGGATCCGCCTGTCATGAGGCCCGCGCGATGAGCCACGCCGAACCGTCGATGGACGCGACGGTCGACATCCTTGCCGAGAAGGCCGGGTCGTCATCCCTGCGCCGCGACACCATTCGCAACGTCCTGCGACAGCGCTCGGCCGTGGTCGGCCTGACGATCATGAGCATCCTGTTCCTGGTCGCGGTCTTCGCACCGCTGATCGCCCCGTACGAGCCCAACACGTCCATGCTGGACCTCGGTGAGCCGGGCTCGCGAGGCGATCCGCCGTGCATCCACCTGTTCGGCTGCCCCGAGGACGAGCCTCAACACCTGATGGGTCTCGACTCCAACATCCGCGACGAGTTCAGCCGGGTGGTCCACGGTTCCCGCGTCTCGCTCCAGATCGGATTCCTGACGGTGTCGTTCGCCATCGTGGTCGGGACCATCATCGGGGCGATCGCGGGCTACGCCGGTGGCGCGTCGGACAACGTCCTGATGCGGATGATGGACGTGGTCCTGTCGTTCCCCAGCCTGATCCTCGCGATCGCGATCGTGACCGTCCTCGGCACGGGCCTGACGAACGCGATGCTGGCGATCGGGATCGTGTCGATCCCGATCTATGCGCGCGTCATGCGCGCCTCGGTCCTGTCCGTCCGCGAAACCGATTTCGTGACGGCGTCCCGTGCGCTGGGCGAGTCGTCACGCGGGATCCTCACCCGCCGGATCCTGCCGAACTCGCTGACGCCCCTGATCGTCCAGGGCACGCTCGGCATCGGCGGAGCGATCCTGGAGGTGGCCGCACTGTCCTTCGTCGGCCTCGGCGCGCAGCCGCCCACCGCCGAGTGGGGCTTCATGATCGCGAGCGACCGGAACCTGTTCTTCTCCGCCCCGCATCTCATCATCTTCCCCGGGATCGCCATCACCCTGAGCGTGCTTGCCTTCAATCTCATCGGCGACGGGTTGCGCGATGCTCTCGATCCGAGGCTCAACCGATGACGACCGCCGACGCGCCCGAGGAAACCGTCATCGAGGAACTGGTCCCGAGCTCCAAGCGCCGACCGCGACACGAGCGGGGCGAGCATCCACTGCTCGAGATCAAGGACCTGCACACGTCGTTCTACACGCGTGACGGTCTTGTGCGCGCGGTGGACGGGATCGATTTCCACGTCGACCGCGGCGAGATCATGGGCCTGGTGGGCGAGTCCGGATGCGGCAAGAGCGTGACCAGCCTATCCATCATGCGACTCGTGGCCAAGCCGGGCCGGATCGTGAAGGGCGAGATCCTGTTCGACGGGCAGGACCTGCTCAAGCTCAAGGACGAGGAGATGCGCAAGATCCGGGGTGACCGGATCAGCATGATCTTCCAGCAGCCGACCTCCTCGCTCAACCCGGTCTGGGACGTCGGGCGCCAGATCGAGGAGGTCCTGCGCATCCACCGCGGGATGAAGGGCAAGGTCGCCCGGAGCCGGGCCCTGGAGCTCCTCAAGATGGTCGGCATCCCCGACCCCGAACGGCGTCTCAAGAACTTCCCCCACGAGATGTCCGGGGGCATGGCCCAGCGCGTGATGATCGCGATGGCACTGGCCTGCGAGCCCGAGCTGCTGATCGCCGACGAACCGACCACCGCCCTGGACGTCACGATCCAGGCGCAGATCCTCGACCTCATGCGCAACCTGCGCGACGAAACGGGCACGGCCATCGTCCTGATCACGCACGACCTCGGGGTGGTCGCGGAGATGTGCGACCGGGTCGCGGTGATGTACGCCGGCGAGATCGTGGAACAGTCGGACACGGTGTCGCTGTTCCGCCGGCCCCTGCACCCGTACACCCGCGGGTTGATCGGTTCGATCCCGGTCGTGGGTGCGGTCCAGGAGGAGCTCGCGGTCATCCCCGGCAACGTGCCCAACCTGATCGACCTGCCCAAGGGCTGCCGGTTCGCCCCTCGCTGCATGGCCCGGATCGAGGAGGACGTCGCCATCGCGACGGAAGTCCATCCGGCGCTGCTGCCGGTCCAGCCGGATCACGATGTCCGCTGCTGGCTGTACCACGACGCGGCCGGCGGCCTCATGCCGCGGGCGCAGGAGGGCGAATGACGGCGGCCAACGCAACGACCGTGGCTGGGCAGGGCAGCCCTTCGGCGGCATCCCCCACCCCGCTGGTCGAGGTGCGCGACCTGGTCAAGCACTTCCCCATCCGGGGAGGCATCCTCCAGCGCACCGTGGGCCACGTCCAGGCGGTCGATGGCGTCAGCTTCGAGATCCGACGCGGGGAGACGCTCGGGCTCGTCGGGGAATCCGGCTGCGGGAAGACCACGGTCGGACGCCTGCTCCTGCGTCTCATCGAACCGACGTCGGGGAGCATCCGGTTCGACGGCGTGGAACTCACGGAGCTTCATGGCGCCGCGCTGAAGCCGTATCGACGGCGGATGCAGATCATCTTCCAGGACCCCTATTCCAGCCTGGATCCCCGAACGCCGATCGGCGACAGCATCGGCGAGGGCCTGCGGATCCATGAGCTCGGGACGCCGTCGGAGCGACGCGAGAAGGTCGCCAGGATGATGGACATGGTCGGGCTCCAGTCGTATCACGCCCGTCGCTATCCCCACGAGTTCTCCGGGGGCCAACGGCAGCGCATCGGTATCGCCCGGGCCCTCGTGCTGGAGCCGGACCTGGTCGTGTGTGACGAGCCGGTCTCCGCGCTGGACGTCTCGATCCAGGCACAGGTTCTCAACCTGCTCAAGAACCTGCAGCGGGAACTGGGCCTCACCTACGTCTTCGTCGCGCACAACATGGGTGTGGTCGAACACATCAGCGACCGCGTCGCAGTGATGTACCTCGGGCGCGTCGCGGAGCTGGCGGATCGCCGCGAACTGTTCCGGCAGCAGGAGCACCCGTACACCCTCGCCCTCATGTCGGCCATCCCTGTACCCGATCCCGAGGCCCGCCGTCAGCGCGTCATCCTGACCGGCGACGTCCCGAGCCCGGTCAATCCGCCCAGCGGGTGTCGCTTCCATCCACGCTGTCCGTTGCGCAGGGAGATGGGCGACCCGGAGATCTGCGCCGCCGAGATCCCGCCGCTGATCGATCTCGGCGGGGATCACCTGTGCGCCTGCCATTTCCGGACGCCAGGCGGCTGATCCCGCATCCGGCCCACGGGCCGGACCGGACGGTCAGCGGACGTTGGTCAGCCGCTCGAGCTGGCGGTACCAGGTGGGCGTATCCAGCTGCAACCCGCGGTCGGCCGTCGTGCCGAGCGTCGGGCTGATCGCCTCGCGAATCAGGTCCGACCAGGCGTAGATCACGGGCAGGTCCTCCGAAAGCCGCACGGCGTACTCGTGGTAGATCTCGGCGCGCTTCGCTTGGTCGGTCTCGACCCGGCCCGCATCGATGAGCCGGTCCACCGTCTCGCTCTGGTAGCAACCGAAGTTGTAGGTGTCGGGCCGCTCGGCACTGGAGCACTCCGAGGAGTGGTAGAAGCGGAACGGATCCGGATCGATGCCCGTATCGAAGCCGCCGAAGTAGACGTCGAACGAGCGGCCGTCCTCGGGCGCCGCCGCATTCACGTGCGGATAGACGACGAGCATGTCGAGGATGGACGCGAAGCTCGTCTCCGCCACCTGGAAGTCGATCCCGCATGAACGCACCTGGTCGGCCATGAGCCGGAGCCAGGCAGCGCGCGCCGGGAACCCCTCCCGAACGGCGACGGTGGTGGACAGGCGGCGCCCGTCCTTCACGTAGATATCGTCGTCGCCGCGAGTCCATCCGGCCGCCTCGATGAGGCCGATCGCGCGGCCCGCGTCCATCGGGTAGGTTGCCAGCCCGGACGGTGGATACGCCCATGACATCACCGGGATCTCGCTGGAGATGGCGAGACCGTGACGATCCGTCGCCGACGCCGTGGTCACCTGGATATCGAAGCAGTAGGCCACGGCCTGTCGCAGCCTTCGATCGAGGAAAAGGCCGTCCGCCTCCGGATGCAGGTTGAAGTACAGGCCGAGGAACCCGAATTCCGGATATTCCACGAACCGCGCCGCAGGGTCGCCGCGTATCGCGTCATACGTCGTCGGTCGGACCGAGGGACGCCAGTCCACCTCGCCGTCGAGTACCGCGCGGGCGGCCGCCACATCCGAGCCGGCGATGCGAACCTCCACCCGCTCGATCTCCGGCGCGCCGAGGAAGTACGCCTCGTTGGCGATCAACGAGAGCACGCTGCCGGTCTCGGCGCCGACACGCTCGGCGGCGAGGACGAACGGACCGGTTCCGACCGGCGCGTTCTGCAGGTCCAGGTACGGATACGCAGCCGCCATGGCATCGAGGCGCGTGCTCGTGAATGTCGCATCGACCGCCTGGACGCGGGCCACGACATCGCGGACGTAGCTGCCCTCGTCGAAGTCCCCGTCGGCCGTGTGAAGCACGGGATCGGGCAGGTCCACCGCCGCCCGCGTCAGGAGCGCTTCGCCCGCGGCGCGGAATGGCCCGTACGCGACCGTCGGATCGCCGTCGGGACCGGGAGGCCCCGTCGGCCGCGCCTCCTCGGCCGCGACCAGATCGAGGTAGCTCGACGTTTCGGATGCCGTGACACCGGCGATCCCGGCGAGGAAGCGCTCGTAGGACGCGCCCACCGCCGCCTTGCTCTCGATCCCGAGTCGGAGGGCCGTCGCCGCAAAGGACGCGCCGGGCTCCCTCAACGTGAAGGCCACCGTACGGTCGTCCACCCTGGCGGTCCCGGCCAGGATCGCCGACAAGCAGTTCCCGGACGAGAAGCCGCACCTGGGGCTCATCGCCCGTTCATACGTGTGGACCACGTCGTCCGCGGTCAGCAGCTCCCCGTTATGGAAGCGGACGCCATCGCGCAAGGTCAACGTCCACGTGCGGCCGTCCGCCGATACCGCGGCCGGGCCCGCCGCCAACCGCGGCACCGGCCGCAGTTCCTCATCCAGTCCATACAGACCGTCGTACAGGAAGCCGGCCAGCCTGACCGCGTCGCCGCCGGTGGCGGCATTGGCCAACCCCCCCTCGAGAGCGCCGTCGATCGCGATCCGCAGCATCGCCGCCGACGGTTCAGTAGGCGCAGGCTGCCCCGAGGGCG